>JAEIGA010005094.1_pt1 | contig 20173 bp, 25 predicted proteins | sample 9270691 | NCBI WGS metagenome assembly JAEIGA01 (sample SAMN17057246, study PRJNA624740) | gut metagenome | biome: biome; isolation source: fecal sample | host: Bos grunniens | place: China: Xizang | collected 2019 | reverse complement strand
CTGAGGCGGCTCCTCCGTTTTATGATCGTCCGAGTCAGACTCGGCGGGATCCTTAACATACTGAGTACCGGTCAACTCAACCGGGATACTCGCACCGTTGCCGAGGAGTCGGTCTCCTCCTTCTTTCGACTCAAGATCCAACATAGCGCGAGCCTCGTTAGGCGTATAAATGAAATTCGATACACCTTGAGAGAGCGTCTTGATCTGAGTCGCGAGATCAGCTCTCAGGATAACCGCAACGTTAAATTTAAAATGGTATCCCTGAGATATTTCCTCGGGAGATAGGAGCTTATAATTTAACTCCTCCTCGTACTGCTTGATTATGTATAAGAGAGTATCAACGTAAAAACTTAACTGTTGAGCCTCAGCGCTCGCGTAACTCGATTTAGAGAGATCGTTATACTGATAAGGCTTGATACCGAAAGCCGCCGCGATCTGACCGCTCGTATAATGCTTGACCTCAATAAACTGATTGTCGGCGAGCTTGACGTTAAGCGGCGTAAGAGTAGAACCTAACGGGATCGGGATGATATTCTCGATACCGTCGTCCTTAAGATCGCCCTTAGAATAAGACTCGATACCGGCGACAAAAGCCTTAACGTTCTCGTCGCTCAGCGATCCGGTATACTGTAATACCGCCTTAGCGGTAAAGCCGCTCTCGTACATCTTATTAAGCATTTTCTGAGACTTAATAGATCCGCCGATCGTAGTTTTAAGCTGATTCTGAACGGAAATACCGACAACACCGTCTAAGGTATTGGATGATTTGAAATGTAATATTTCCTCGGATCCGAATTTATAGACCTTGTCCCCGGCGGAATAAAGATAATAAATATCGGGCTGATCGGCGAGCGCTTTCGCGTTATCGTACCAAACCTCTACGTTTTCCGACGGTAAGATCCATAATTTAAGATTGTTACCGGCTCCCTGAATCCAAACGTACGCGTTACCCCAATGATTACGATTATATTCAACCGTAGACCAAAACGTCGTAGCGGTCATATGAGGATTAGGTCTATCGTGTAACACCTTATAAAGATAATGCTTTCGCATTGTGGAGACGCCGTTTTTATCGTTATATCTTAAGAGCTTGAGAGGCAGTTTTCCGAGAGCCTCGGATAGAATCTTAAGACAAGCGAAATAAGTCGCCTCGGAGAGTACCTTTTCGTCGGTATTAGGATCGATACCTAAGAATTTATACAAATGATTAAGTTCGATCGTTTGTCGATCTGATTTATTAAACATAACGCTCCAAGCGGTTTTAAATCGTTTAAAAAAGTTCAACCTATGCACCTCCTTTACTTTGTAGGCTCGTCCCCTTGTGCGATTATTCACAAGGGGGATTATGTTGCGTTGTTACTCAATCGGCTGATTTATCGAAAGTATTGCACAGATAATCTGACAGCCACATAGCTGTAAGGTTAATTGTCTGTGCGTATGCGTTTTCGATAACCTTTTCTTTCATTTCGCACACAAAACCTTCAAGAGATTTATCGGAATCAGCAGGGCAAAATTCAATAATACCGCCATAAGCACCGCATTGCGTTATGTATGACGGCGATTTCGCCGTTACATCGGGCATATTATCGGCAACGCCTGTATCGTAGTTATACAGTTTATAGCCGTAATTCGCATTCAGGAACGAAGATATTTTAGCGATCTTTTCTTCGTCATAACCTGTGCCGTCAGGTTGCTGTCCTTGATATTTGCTTTGATTTCTTGTCGCGCTCGTTGTTCCGCTTAATCCGTGCAAGGACATCGCCACAATAGCTTTTGATTCAACCATTGTGTTCATTACATATTGAGTTTCGATTTCACTACCTGCGTATGCACCCGTAGCCGCCGTAGGATTTTCAGCCTTGAAATAATCCCAACCGGGAGTATCGTAGTTTCGGTTAATATTAACCTTGTTGGCGTTATAATAACCACCGAGACTGTTATTGTCCGTTGACAGATTATAATTAAATCCATAAGGGTTAGCTACGGGAATAACTATAAGCATACAGTTTTCTCGGATATACTTATACAGAGGATTGTTTGACTGTCTTTCTGCGGCAAAGTCGCGCAACATTCTTGCGGCTACCAATCCGCACATCTTTGTTTCGTGTGCGTTTGTAGCCACCCATTCCTTGCTTGTGATGCCGTGTTCGTTGGCGTAGATGAATATCGAGGCGAGCTTCTTTCTGTTCGCCCCCAAGTCACCAAGAGGATAACGGTTGTATGTTGCACCCTCATGTGTTATAGAAGCATTGCCGTTGCGCTCATCATCTTTATCCGTGTAGATAACTGTGGGGGTTATATCTCCACTTTCATATCTTACAAACTCAACTCCACCGACAGTTCGGGAACGGTTGGTGGCGTTTACTGCCGTTACTGTGCCGTGAGCCGTACCGATATAAGAGTTCGAATATAAAGTGTCTCCAAATCTCGGTGATATGCTTGTAGAATAAATGACACTTGAGCCGTTTTTCCAAGCATACATTTGGGGATGATTTTCTCTGCACCAAGCGATATGTTCACGCTTTGCATAGGTGTATCGAGCTATGTCATACTGATTGCTTTCATCCTTGCCGAGAATTTCTTTTGTAACGGTTGTTTTTCCGCTTACTCCCTCGTCAATATAATCAAGGACATCATCCGACCAAGAATTGAAAATATCAATATCATAGCCCTCAAATGCAGGCTCGGCAGGCTTCTGCGAGGTCGGGAAAGTGTTTCCGACAGCATTGTGAACAACTGTGTTTTCATCAACCACCCCAACTTTACCCTCTAACGCTTCGATTCTTCTTATATTTTCGGGAATTACAGCGGCTTTTTCTTCAAGGTCAATTATCCTATCTTCATAATCGGCGGGAACGAAAGCGCGACCTGTATTTGCAAACGCTTCTGTAATGATAGTTTCAGTTCCCGTTGTATATTCAATGGGTTCGTCAATCGTGATAATGACATCTGCAAAATCGCTTTCGGATATTCCATTAACATTGAATGTGATATAGGTGATGTCAGAGCCTTTCGTTATACCGAAAGTAGTAATACCGTCGTCAGCGGGCAACGGCAAAGTTCCCAAGTTCGCGCTGAACGCTGTTGCGGATGTGCCGCCGTAAACATCGGGATAACCTGCAAATTTCGTTGCCCCTTTAAACCTTAATGTGAGTGATGTCTTTCCCGACGGAACAGGAACAATAAAAGCCGTGCCCGTTGTATTGGATTTAAAAGCATTACCCGACAAACTATATCTTTCCTTATATCTGAATATAGTTTGATCCTTCAAGTTCGTAAACGCAGGCTTTGTACCACCTTCTACCTCAACCTCTGTCCTCATATATGCGTAAATGAAGCCATCAGGAAGAACATACATCTTCGTCTGATCGGTGCATTCCTCGATGCTGTTTGCGTATTCCGGGGCAAGCTGTCCACGTTTGGCAAGCTCTTCGACAAGTTTCGTTTCGTCTATAGCCCCGATATTTTCCCTTGCCTGTGCTTTCTGTGTTTCAGTTAGAGTCTGTGTTCCATATCGTACAACATCAGTTGGCATTGTTCCTGTTATCACCTCTCCACTTGCGTCATGTGCAGTAACACCCTCTGCAAGTGTTTCGGGAGTTACAGAATCGCCCGTTAAATCAATAAGAGTTTGTGTGCCGTTTTCTGTATTTATCTCGACTTTATTTACTGCCATTTATATCACCTTAACCTATCGTTACGGTCGTACCGCCGGCGGAGTTATCGCTTTCGACATAAGGGATAGCCGCTACTGTTACCTGAGAAAGATAGTTATAACCCGAATCGGGTAATACAATTTGCTCGCTTGTGGACGGTGTAACGCTCTTTGTCTGAGGTTTCGCGTCCTCCGTACCGGTCATTTCGCCCACAACATCGAGGACAGTTATACCCGCTCTAATGTTTTCGGGAATTAATTTAGCTCGCTCGGTATCCGAGATTTCGACCGTTCCCGATCCGTCGTGATAACCCTGAGGAATGGTATATTTACCGTCTTTAGAGTTGATCTTTCCGGAAACCTCGCCGTTATTTTTCATAGTACCGGTTTTTTTAGTACCTTTGACGTAGGCGGTTTTTCCCGCGAGAATTTCGCTATCGGCGGCGGTCGCGTCTTGTGTGTTTGAATCGAATTCGCAATCGCCCTCTATGAGTTCTCCGTCCGCGCCGTGTGCGGTATAACCCTTTAACAGTTTGTCAGACTTGACGGTATCTTGTGTTAAGTCGATAAGAGTTTTACCGCCGAAAATAATTTTAGAATTAGCCATAGATCTCAACCTCTTTTCCGATCGTAACGGTTATACCGCCCGAGTTATTAGATACCTCAGCGTAAGGTATCTTATTAATTTTTACGTCTTGATTCATAAATTTTTGAGCCGTTTTTAAAATTTGCGCTGAGTTTGCGGACGGATCGACAACGTAATCGCCGTCGTACAACGCACCGCTAGGATAAACGAGCCGCCCCTCGCTAACGTTTATATTTACAGTAGGAAAGGATACTCCTATTTTTGCAACCCGAGGCGATACCCGCATTTTAACCGCCATTGTACCCCTCCTCTTTTAATAACTTTTTCACGTCGACCTCTATAATTTCGGACGGTATGTCGTTTCCGTTTATATCGGTGTAAGCAAACTGTAAATAAGCTAAGATATTAGGTCGTAAAGCGTCCGCGTCAGCTTTCGGGATAGTAACGAACATTTCGTGTTCGTTTACAATAGTTGGGATGTATTCGAAAAATACGTCGCCTTGACGTATGTAAAACTCGATCTTTTTTACAGTAGTTAAGTCCACCCCGTCGACTTCTACACTAAGAGTATTTTTTATTTTCTGATACATAATCTCCCTCATTTCTTCCAACCCATAGACTTTAGGTATCTATCTAACTCGGACTGTACGTCTACGACCTCGACCGTTCTGTTTTTCAACATACAAGCGTGAGCGTCGATACAAGCGTCAACCGGGTCGATACGTTTAAATCTTGCCCCCGGCTTTTTATCGACCTTGATCTCGTCGAATGAGTTTCGGACGATACTAGCGTTAAGGAAAGACCACGTTAAAAGCTCGTTGTTACGGTTATACTCGAGCTTTTCGGACTTACAAAGTAATTGCAGATCGACCGTCGCGTCGTTAAGACTCTTACAAGACTGAACGATAATAACGACCGGGCAACCGAGCGCCTCGAGATCCGTTCTTATACCGTCGAAATTGTGAGGGTCGACGCCGATACCGAGGAATTTTAAATCGTATTCCTCGCGGAGATTTTGTAACTCCCTGATAATAAAGCCGTAATCGTTTTTAAACTCTGTAGAGCCTCCCGTAATGGTAATCAGCTCCATATTTACCCATAAATCATAAGGCGCGAGATCTGTTTCTATATGCTCCTCGAGTCGACCTCGAGGCATAAAGGAATGAGAATAAAAATAATATTTATCCTCGTCCGGAAATTCGAGCGCGAACGTCGTAAGGTCGCCGCCCGAGGATAAGTCTAAGCCTACCCAACACTCGCGACCTCGGAAAGCCTCGAGAGTACGTTCGGATCCGCATTTCTGCCACTTATCCGCGTTAATAAACTGATCGTCGGTGTTTTGCACCCACATATTAAGAGACTTAGTAAGAAAGTCTCTTAAATCAGCGCCGCCCATATCTCGAGCGGTCTGAGCGTCGGTTTTAAGTGTTTCGAATTTCGCCTCGTTACCGGGAGCGCAAATGAACGGATTAGCTTTAATCCAATTTTTCGGATCCCAAATGTCGTCGTTAGGATTAAGACAATAAATGTCTATAAAAAAATCCTCAGCGGTCGCGAGACCTTTGAGGACTTTAATAGCGTAATCGTCCATTTCCTTACAGAAGGAATTGAGCTTATCGCCGCGCGTCGTAATCATAGAGACGAGAGTCTCGTCGAGCGCTCTCGTACCGTTATACAACGCCTTATAAATTTTATTGTCTTTGTGTTGGTGTATCTCGTCGATAGAGGCGTATATAGCTCGGAAACCGTCGTCGAGACCCGCCTCTTTAGAGAGCGCCTCGATCGTACAGAACGTCTCAAGCGCCTCGATCGTCGACTTATAATCCATTACCTTAAAATACTCGTTTAGGTCGGGATCGATAGTAATAAACTTACTCATTTCCTCCCAAGCGAGCCGCGCTTGTCGTTTTTTGGTCGCTACGGTAAAGAGCTTACCGTAATTATAGCCGCCGAAACCGGCGATATAAGTACCCATAATACCGTTTTCGAACGTCTTACCGTTCTGACGTGCCATAGACTTATATCGTCGGCGGAATCGGCGTTTTTGATTGGATACTTTAAACCAACCAAAAGTACAACCGAGGTCAAACGCTTGTGAATCGATCAGCCTAACCGGTCTCGGCTCCGTTCCCTCGGCTATTGTCAGCGTTTCGGCGTAATCTATAATTTCCTGAGCCTTATTAGGATCGTAGTAGTAAGGAAAATCTTTAGTCCTCTGCTTTTTTAGGTCGTTTAAATGACGCTTACAAGCGAGTACGTGTAAGTCACCGGCGACGACCTTACCTGAGACGACTTTACTAGCGTAGGCGGTAACTCGGTCATAAATCGGAGCGTAGCCGTTACTCACTCGATACCGACCTCTTTTCGAATTTCTTAAACTTATTTTCCTTAGGCTTTTCGTCGTCCTTTTTAGGTACGACCAATTTACAACGGCTCGAGATCGATAATCCTAAGTCGTTAGCCGAGGAGCGACATTGTTTAAAATATCGCTCTTGAATTTTCGCCCAAGCTCCGAATTTTACCGGGTCGCTTTGAACGTCCTTACGTCTCATTTGCTTAACCGCGTTAACGTAAAAGTCGTTAGCTACGATATATCGACCGAGCGCGTCGACGTCGGTCTCGCCGAGTATTTTGAGTTTTTTAAGCTGATCGGCGATCCTATAAAAATCGTCTTTCTGCTTTTTAGTTAAGAACGTCGGAGCGATAATATCGTCCGTTATCGGCTTTATCTCGCGCTCTTGACGTGCTTGTTTTTCTGCTTTTGTCAAATGCTTAGCGCCTCGAACCTCAATAACTTCAAGAGGCAATCTCTGACCTGCCATATTATCGCCTCCTTTTCAGTTAAAATTCGCCGTTAATACTTTTAATGAATCCGGCGATTTTCCGACCCACTAAAGTATTACCGTTTGTATTCGGATGTAACCAATAATCGCCCGTAGTACCCGTTTGAGTTAAATAATAAGTCTCATAATTGTACTCATTAAATCCGGACGTATGTAATAAATCCAAAAACGGAATGGAGTAATATTCTGCGATTTCCTTTAATGCGTCCACATACGCGGCGATAGTATATCCTTGACCGTTGGTTTTATTCGTCCAATCAGTATAAGCGTCCCCGTTTGCGAATCTAAACGGCGTGGTACCGATTATTACGACTTGTTTTAACGGATAAGCAGATAATATTTTTTCAATACAATTTAACGCGCCACCATAAAAAGTAGACGTGTCGCGAGTTTGTTTATCTAGCTGATCTGCTAAACTTGATAATGTGATATTTACGCTAAAGTCGTTATATCCGCCCCAAAACGTTATAATATCGACCGTATTGTCGACCTCCATACTCATTACCCTATTATAAATTGTATTAACGCTCGACCCTTGATCGGCAACCGTTAATCCGGCTCCGCCTAATATAGTATATTCGGGAATATTTAACAACTTCATCGCGGTAGGTTGCCACAAATTGTTATTTCCGGAGAGACTATCGCCGATAGTTAACAATTTAGTAAACGGTTGTTTTCCGACTCTATTCACGTAGCCGACTTTTCGCAAATTCGATATTTCTGTTAGCGTGAAACTCGACTCGTAATTTGAGTCGTAACTGACCACCATATAACCGTCGATAGGCGCTTTTACAACGATATCGATAGGCGTAGCGGTATCACTCGTATAGACGCCGCCGGGAATATAAGACGTATTTTTCGGATTATCGACCGTTTTGGTAAATCCGAATAACTGATAAATAGTAGATGGATATTTAAATGTACTATTTTTTAAACGATATACTTTTCCTTTTGTTATAGGATATACATATAATAAATATCGAGATCCGTTATTTAAACTGACGTTTTTGTCCTCCAACAAACCCCCTCGAATTTGTCCCGATATACTCTCTCCCTCGGTAATTTCCCAAAAAGACTCGTCTGGAGAAACCTCTATAACTATTTGTTCCGCGCGATAATGCGTTTTGATTTGAGGGAAAATCCCGTTACCGCCAAATACATAAAAATGAGTACCGGCGGAGAGATATACGTCCGTTTGAGCGTTTGAATCATAACTAATACAATCTAAATACTCCGTAGTATTTAATTCGTTTAAAGTTAATAACGTTTGAGCGCTTACGTTATAAAATCCGGATTTTGATAAGACGCCGTGATAAAGGGTAGTACCTTCATTCGCCATTAATCTACCTTGACCTTGACTATTTAATCCGAAACCCATATCGGATAATTTAGACTCATACGCAATCGTTAAATATATCACGTCTCCTATTGACGCGTTTATATCGTTTTGTACGTTTGCAACGTTGCGTACGGCGGATCCGGCGCTACCGTGAACGTTTCCGTTAATATCAGTACGCATATCTATCAACTCAGTATTACCATAAGTATCGTTATTATGAGCGATAATGTTATCGATCTGAGCGACGAGATCCGCCTTTTCTGTAGCAAAATCGGCGCTCTTAACCATATTAGCGATAGCGTTTTTAAGAGCCTCGAAAGAGTAAATCTCCTCGTCCGAGTTCTCGATCCGATAGTCCGCCGGGCGCTCCTTACGGATGATAGGAATATCCACTCTCTCGACGACCTTAAATGTATCGCCTTCATAGATACCGATATGAGCGTGAATAGTTAAAGGCTCTTGTAAAAGGGAATTGGGGATCTTAACGCTGACGACGTGATTATTTAAAACCGCTTGTCTGACGATCGCCTTATCCATATTAGCGTTAGAGAAATGCACCTCGGGAGCGACTGACAGATTTAAGCCTGAAACACTTAATACCTGATTTATATCCCATTGATACAGACTATCCGTAACGTAATTATTATACGAATTAAAATTCGCTTTAATCATTTGTTTACCTCCTTACGATACTATTTCCCAACCCGTAGGATAAGCCTCGGGAGTCCATACGTTGTTAGCGATAAGAGACTTATAAAGGACGTCCTTATACCAACCGTACTCACCCTCGGAGAACGCCGTACCCGCCGTAATAGTCTCGGGGATTAAACGGTATCCCTCTCGATACTCGATATCCTCCCAAAGAGTCGGAGCCGCGTCGGGCGCGTTTTCATCCGTATCGTACAGATCGACCGCCGCGCGTTTAATAGTACCGTTATAATTTATTCTTGTTCCCACTTTTATTAAGGATCCGTCGCCCTTGAGCTTTGGATAAGCACCGACGGCGAGCGACGCCGTACTGTCCTCGGCGTTTTCTCTCAGAGCCTTAATAGCCTCAACAAGAGCGACCGCGTCTTTTCTCGTCATATCAAAGCACCTCCTCAAGCATAGTTATAAGCTCGTCGCCGCCTACCTCGTCATTGACGACGATAGGACGCTCGTAAAGCTCCCACGTTAAATTCTCTTTCAAACGGTGATCGTATCCACTAGCCGCCGACGGTATGTCGTTAATGATACTAAGTATGGACTCGTATTCCTCCTCAGTTATCTCGATACCGCCGGATCCGGTGCCTATCGCGATAAGATAACCGTCATTAATAATCTTGTAATATCTCATATTAGCACCTCTTTAAAATTAAGCGAATTTGCCACATACCCAATAAAAAGTATTACCGCTGAAATATGTGCGGTTAGAGGCAGGAATACCGTTAACCCAAAATGTTGTCGTGTCTGCTTTTGTTACATCTTTTTCGAATTGACCCGCAACAGTACCGCCGTTCATCGCCCAACATTTTATAGCGACATTACGGATATAAGATGAGCCTGACGTAGATTGTCTTATTAATTTTGTGAGATACAAATCACAAAATATACTTGCATAACTTGCGTCTACAGTTGCCGTCCCTTGTTTTACAAACAAATAAAAATCAGGCTCTACTCCGAGATTGTGGGTAATAGTCGTTTGACCCGTTGTATTACTTGCGAAAGTATATGTACCCGTAGTCATAACACTTATACCGCTCGGAATCGGGAGAATACTAAGAATTTCACTCGCCATCTGATCGAGAGTGAGCGTACCGACCTTTTCTGTTTTAGAACGAATAGCGTCGGCGATAGCGGTCATTTTTTCATTAATGCTCATTACCAAGCACCTCCCAAAATTGCGGTATCAACGTAGGACTTTATCTCGGCTTTATCTTCCTCAGTCCAATAGTCTACGTTTTTTTGAGGAGCATACGCGTCGGTACCGATCGCCTTGTAATCCGTAAGCTCGTAAGCGTTGGTCTCGTTATTCCAAATCATCCAATAACCCGACTCGTCAATTATAGGAGGATGAGTTACAAGCTCTATCGCCTCGCTATAATTCTTTTTGATTTCAGTATGTTTATCGGTGATATCCTTGTGCTTAGCGATAATATCGGCGTATTTAACGTTAATATCGTCATACTTGACATTGACTAACGCTAAAGCATTGTCGACTTTATTCTCGAGCGCGTTAAAGGAGTATATCTCTCCGTCGTTATCCTCGATCGTATAATCATTAGGCTTTTTACGAGCCGTAACGGGAATAACTATCGCGTATAAAGATCGGAAAGTATCGCCCTCATAAATACAGACGTACGCCGTTATCTTATATGGTTTCTGTAATAACGAATTAGGTACCTCAACTGAGATAACCCCGGCGGCGTTCATAGTCGCTTGACGTACGATAGCGCGATCCATTGTCTCGTTAGTAAAATGGATTTCGGGAATACTCGCGAGTGAAAGACCGTATATCTCGAGTACCTGATTTAAGTCCCATTGATACAACGAGTCGACCGTATATCTATCGTTTTCTACTTTTACACTTGCCATTTTTACACCTCTCTTACTCAATAACTTTTTTGTGGGGAGTTTTTGCTACAAAACAGTCCCCCCGTACCGTTGTCCCCCGAGGGTCGTGTAGAATTTCGACCACCCCTACCCTCAAGCGATATAATACGAGTTAATTAACCATAAACTATATAGAAACCGTTAAATATCGAATAAAACAAAAGAAACACTCTAATATAATTTCTTTTTAGAATGTTTCTTTACAAATCGATTATGTCTCTTGTCGTGACAAGTATGACATAATGATCGAGTATTATTATAATCCAATCGTCTTTCCCAACCGTCAGGCGTCTTGATCTCGACGATATGGTCGACCTCATAGGCTACCCCCCCGCATAAAGCACACTTATAATTATCATCCGATAAGCGCTTAGCTGATAGGGTACGCCACTCTATACTATTGTAGAATCGTAGATACTTAGGATCCCTAGTCTTATTATACCCCCTATTACTCTTAAGCCTAGACTCCCTTAGCCTACCCTCCCTCTCTGCTTTTACTATAGGTAGGCACTTACTACAGTAGGCACTCCCAAAAGGTATGAGATTACCACATCTATTACAAGCCTTAAGTAGCATTGTCTCACCTTCTTATTATAATGGTAGGAGCGGAGGGACTCGAACCCTCAATCCGATAAAGCGTAGGTTTTTAAGACCTATTCGTATTCCTATTCCGACACGCTCCCACATTTGTTAAATAGTTTGTATGTATTTACCGTAAGCGCCGGTACATTTTTTAGAACAAAAAGGCGAGTCGATCAAAGCTCGAGATCCGTCTTTTCTGCTCCGATTAGCGTAAAACGTTCTTTGTTGTTTTGCAGACCAAACAAAAGATTTTCCGCACCATTTACAGTTAATAACAGTATCGTAATATTTAGACGGATTATGTTCTCTTTGATGAACACCTAATAATTTGATTTCCAAATTTTCGATATTGTTATTTAAAGGATTTCCGTCTATATGATGTACTTGTTCATTCGGTTTTAATATCCTACCTAATTTTTGTTCCAATAAAAACCTCGGGTACGATATAACTCTTTTAGAGTTTTTCAAATAAACTCTTACTCTACCGTCTTTACAAGTGTATATTTTAAAATCGTTCATTTTTTACTCTCCTAAACAAAATGTTTGAAAAAAGAGCCGAGGAAATTATCCTCGACCCTTTTCTCTTTACGGAGGCGTAACCAAATAAGTATTTATACCCAATTCGCTACAGTAACATTATATACCTGAGTTTTCAAAATTGTAATGCTGTATTACCGAGATAATTCTGATAAATAAGTGATAGCCTCCGAGTACAAGGTATAAACGTGTCTCTCTGTATAGCCTATTTTTTCCGCGATCTTTTCGATCGATAATCCGTCTATAAAATAAGCCTCTAAGACCTCGCAAAAACGCGGATCCTCAAGATTGTCGATTTCCTCATAAACCGACTTTTTTAAACCTCGACTTTTAGCCTTTAGTCGTTTTATGCGCTCCTCGAGATCCTCTTTATCTGCGATAAGATCGTCAGTAGTAACCGGGACACTACCTCGAGGCATACCTGAGAGATTTGACGTTTTTACGGAATAAAGTCGCTCGTTTATTTTCACGAGCTTGTTTTCGAGACGACTTATACAAGCCTGATTTTTGCGATACCTTTTCAGATATCGCTTTTTCCGTCTTTTGATTTCCTCGCTCGACTGCTCGTCCATAAAACACCTCCTAAAACCTCAGTCATAACAAAATAACAAAAACTTTTCGAATTTCTATATACATTTATTTTTTACTCTTAATTTACTTATATATTATATATATTTATATTTTTCTTATAAATTAAGAAAATAAATGTTATTATGTTATAAAGAGCCGATAAACCCTTATTTTATAAGGCTTTTTGCCATAACAAAATGTATAACAAAATGCTTTTTGATTTTGTTATTTTCCGAGTTTTTGTTATACTCGAAAAAAATTTTTTCGTTTTAGAATTTTTCCGAAAAACAGAGTTTTTGTTAAAAACCTAGTTTTTGTTATGTTTTTGTTATAGTTTTTGTTATACTTTTTTTCGATTTATTCGCCCGATTTTATTCGCTCAATCTGACGAATGAGTTTACGAGTGATCTCGTCGTCGACCTCTTTTTCGCAATCATAAATTATTTTTAATTGCTCGATCATTATATTAACGTCCGCTATTTCCTCGATAATGTCTTTTTTCAAAACGGGAACACGAGAAATATCCTCATTTCGCCGCATTTTCAAAAGCGCCTTTATAAGCTCCGAACATTCCTCGATACAAATATCGATCTGAACGAAATCGCCGTATTTATTGATTATAGATTTTAAAATCGTTTGTATGCTTTTCGTAATCATTTTAACCTCTTACTTTTTCGAAAACAGATAAGCGACGACACATATTCCAACCATACCGACGATAACGCCGAAAAGAAACGAAAGCGCAATAGTCATAAAATCGCCTCCTTTTAATATACAAACCAATTAAGGTCGTTAAAATTGTTCGTCATAATCGCGTCGACTATTCGAATCAGCTTACCCGACTCCTTAGCTCTAATAAGCTCGAGGTCGTCGTTATAAGCCGATTTATAATAGCTCATTTTCGCCGCGAAATTCTCCGCCGGATTAATAATGATCTCAGCGCCGGGATTACCCTCGGTCTCGATCTTTACGATCAGGAAATTCGAGCCTCGATTAACACCTTCCTCGAAAATTTCAATAAACTTGGATTTTTTCATAACCAATCCACCTCAATTCCTTTTTCTTTAGCGTGTTTAATAAGAGCCTCGAGAGCGACGTCGTCGTATCTGTTACGGTAGTCGTAAAACGTCTTTCCAAACTCGTCCGCGAATTTTGTAAGTCTCTCCTTACCGAAACCGAATACACCATTAAGGACAAGGATCGCGACGAGGAAACACATCTGTATTATAATGTCCGCGAGTTTTTTTCTCTCTCGCCTCTTGGAGATACTTCTTTTTAATTTTCATATCTTGCCGATTTTACTCCTTAAATCTTTAATATAAAATATCGCTTACCGTCGCCTTTTTGCTGAGGCTTTTCCTCAAAATCGTACTTAGTAACGATTTCTTTAAAATAAGTCTTTTTGCCGGTAATCATATTCGCCTTAACGCCTGAAACCTTACACCAATCTGCAAACTCGGAATACGTCTTGTCTCGAGGATTTTCGAGGAAATAATCGACAGTCAGATCCTTATCCTCGATCCACGAAAGAACGGTCGAGTTATCAGCTTTGTACGCCTCGAGAGCGTCTCTTACCGACTGAGGCTCGGTAAAGCGATTTTGTTTCATAAGACGACGAGCGCCTCGAATAGCGATATTTAATAGATACGATAGCGCCGTCGGCGTCGTGATCTTATCGACGATCATCGGGTCGAAATCCTCGTCGTCGGCTGAAAATCTCGCGTTAAACGGTATGATTATCCAACGGCGATAAAATCCGTCCGTCTTATCGAGTGATCGAGGGATCTCATTTGCGCTATAAATGTGAGTCGCGTATAGCGCGGCGGTATATCCTTTTTCGCCCTTATTCTCAACCATAATCGCGTTACCGGCGGTCATTTTCTTAAACGTTCCAGTCTCTTTCATTATGACATTATCAATATCGTCGCCGATATTAGCGTGTTTATGCTCTAGCAAAACCCTATTAAACCGTCCCGTTACCTCCTCGAGAGATAGCGTTGAGAAATTCGCGGATCCGATAAAAGTCATAATCAAGTCGAGTATTGTACTCTTACCGTTCGAGCCTTTACCCGTAAGTAAAAACGCCTTATGATAACGATTATGTTTGAATAAGACCGCTCCGAGCATTTCCTCAAATAGATTAATAAGCTCTCGATCGCCGCAAAAAACGCGATTTAACATTTTATCGAGATCCGCACAATAAGCCGACGGATCGTAAGTAACCGGGATACGACCAAACTCAATAACGTCGGGAGAAAACTCCAAACATTCGCCGTTGCGGATATCGAGTCTCGTATTTTCGAGATTGATAATATACGGATTAACCTTTATCGAGCCTCGGCGGAGTTCCCGCATATCTCCTATATAACTGACAACCTCGTTAACCTGATTGTTTTTAGCGCCTCGGTAAGTCTCTCGGACGTAGCGGCGTAAAAACTCCGCCGGCTGATAGTAGTTATCAGCGTACTCGTAGATTGTGCCGTTATACTTAATTAACCTATGCTTTGAGATAATCTCCTCGGCGACCGAGATATGATTAAAGGTACTTTGTTTCTCAGCTTGGGCGATCTGCTCGGCGATAACGTCGTCAGGCTTAAACGCCTCGTCTCGACAAATAGTCGCGATCTCGGTCTCGTCAAGAGCCTCCTCAAACACATAGTCGTTAATGATAGAGATAGTTTTTCGGATTTCCTCTCGGGTAAATCCTTTAGTCTGTAGGTATATGATATAATTGAAAAGTTCTTGATTACGACCCGAGCCGTCGCCCATACCTTTAAACTGAAATTTACCTGAGGGAGCCGATACAGAGGTCAGCCATTTAGGGACGACCTCCATATCCTCACCCTTAACCTTACGGATCCACTCTCGAGCCTTACCGTCTTGTTTTACCTTAACGTAGGCGTTACGCCCCCCGGCTTTACGGTCGCAATATATACCGACGGCGAGGCGATTTTTAATAAAGTTCTTAGGCTCCTCCTCGGGAGATTTAAACCAACAATGAATACCGCGAGTCGTCCTCATTACTCGAGTCTTAAGGTCGAGAGCCTCGACGATCTTTAACATTATCTCGGCGTCCGACGTCGTGTCAAAATCGAGAACGACGTACCCCTTAGGGACAATAACCGCGACGTTATCGAAATCCTTTACCTCGTCCCAAGTCTTAGTACCTTTACCGTCCTTAAATCCGTGAGTCGGCGTCTTTCCGTCCAAAATGATATACTGCATTTTCCCGACCTCCTTATATTTTTATTAACTCCTCTGCGTAAGGTAGGGAATCAATCCAATTCATAAAACCGACGCTCCACTCGTCGAGCTTGTGATTACGACGCGCGGCGTAGATATTACGGAGATTTTCGTAATTGAGAGTAACCGTTCTCCTCTGATTGTAGGACTCGGGGAGCAATTGGATTAAAGCTCTCCAATACTTTTTATCTTTCGTCTCAACAAACCGACGACGGAGGATCTCGCAATCCTCAACAATTCGAGAATAGAAAACCTCAAACTCTAACGGATCGTCCCCGGTATCAAAATCGATAGTCATATCGTCAAAACTAAAGTCGGATCTCTCGATCGGTTTACTATGTATTTTGTGCATAGTTGAACAAGAATTAGCAACGGTACCGACCTTATAGGTATCAAACTCTTTCCACCAATAAAGCGGAGCCGTGATATCGACCGATACGAATATCTGACGTAAGAATTTACGATGATCTGAGCCGGCTTTTATGAGTTTCTGAGCGAGAGCGAGGTCGTTCGAACCGATATACGGAGAGGGATAACCGAAATACGCCGGATCTACTCCGAAATCGCTATCGGACTTATCCCACGAATTTAGCGGATTTCTCATACCTCGGATAGCGTTATCGATATTCATAACCTCGGTATATTCAAAAATGATCATACAAGCGCCTCCTCGATTTCCTTAATACGACGCTCGATATACCATAACGCTTTTTTAAGATCCTCGACCTCTTTAGTCGGATCCTTTTTACCGGCGCGTGAGATATACTTAACGGCGTTACCGAGGCAAAAACCGAGCTTTTTATCCTCGATAAAATCGATAACCTCGATCTTACCGTCCGTATAGTGAGACGGATGATTTACCGAATCGTCGACCTTGTATCCGATGATAGCTAACGCTTTGTCGAGGTCTGTTTCGGGACTATCCTCAAATGATAAACAACCATTATCACAAGCAACCGACCATTCGTCTTTTATTAACAGACATTGATCGCATTTCGTACTCCCGCAATAGTTATCGAGTATACCTCTTTTATCGTATATATTCATATTACCTCCAAACTTTACCCGTCTTTTTATCCTTAAGCACTAACCGACCCTCGATACGAAACCCGGCTAAGTCACAGATATAAAAGATTGTATTTATTAATTTTTTATGTCGAGCCTCGGCGACTACATCCCGGTCAGCTCGCTCGATCGCCTCGTAAGCGGTCAAGTCCATATAACCGGAAGAATTACGCCGAGGGTCGTTTCCTTTATACATACCGTCCTCACTCCTTTTTATAAATTGGGCGATATGGATATATCATTTATTTAGTAAGTCCTCCACTATGTCGACAAACTCTTTCAACGTGTACGGGGAAAAGTGTAAGCCGCTCGATCTCTCGATCCTGAGCTTATGTATCTTTTGGTCGTCTTGCATATCGTTAGCGCCAACCTTAAGCTCGAAAGCGACAAACCGACTGTTAATACAAGCGATTATATCCGGCTTACCTTTTCCGCTCATACCGTCACCGTAAAGGTTGAGGTAGTAAATACCCCGACCTTTAAGGTAATCGATAGCTTTGTCTTGTAGCTTTTTCTCAGGCTTAGGCATTAATCCTCGTCCTCAAGAAAGTTATCAAGATCGTCGATATCATCCTCGATATCGTCCTCCTCAGGCTCCTCGGTCTTTACGCCGAAACCGGTCGCGGTAGTATAGTCGTTAAGACGTACCGCCGTTCCCTCGGTACCCTTCTTATCGCCTTTGGTACGAGTGTAAGTCTCGTGCTTAACGGTCGCCTTAATATAACAACCTACTATATCCTGAGTATCGATCTCGTCGACCTGAAAATTATTCAGACAAGTACGAGCGAAATAAGACCACGCTTTAAGAGCGCCCTCCTTAAGCTCGCCGTTATTATCTACGAGAGTAAAATTTTCGGTGTGAGTCTCGCCCTTAGCGGTCTGTAACTTAACCGCGAGCTTTCCGAAATCGTCATACTTGGAGTCGTCGACCTCCATAACCTTAAAGATCGTAGCTCCCTCGGGAATAAGTGTAAATGTGCTTTCGCTTAATTTCATTTTTGCCATAGTATTAAATCCTCCTATTAGTTAGATAATATCGGTACCGGTGATATAACCGATAACGTCGTTATTATGGTCTCTGACGACGAGAATCTTTGAGGTCATACCCGTATCGTCGTCCTCTATCTCGAGATAAGTAAGTCGATCCTTTTTCTCGAGGAGTCCGTATTCTTTATTCCAAATACCCACGCGGTCGCCGAGAATCGTCTCGAAAACGCGGATAATATCGTTAGCCTTACCGTCGGGAGTACGGACGATAGCCTCCTTAAGTTCGACGAAATCGTCGTCGGGATCGGAGTTAACAATCGCGTTAAATATAGGCTCAGGCTTTACGCTTACGCCGAGATTATTAATACCGGTCGGAATCTGCATACCTACGCCGGCACAGAGGAGCCAAGACTCGCCCTCAGACTTCTTAACAATCAGACCGTGAGTACCAACGGACTTAAAAAACTTTTCAAATTTCATAACTTTAACCTTTCTTAATTTTCAGTTTCTATAATTGATTTTTTTAGTGTATACGTCTCGCTCTTTTTGGTATATTTTCCGAATACGTCCGGGAGATCGTTCTTAAGAGCCGTCTGATCGAGCGAGTTACGGACGGACTTAGTAAGCGTCCAAGTGTAGCTTTTACCGGCTATCTCGACCTTTTTGTCGCCGTCCCTGAATTGACCGGACATATATTTTTTAACCTGATCGTCGATCTCTTTGAGGCGTTTCTTTTTCTCAGAGATACGCTCCTCAGCCTTATCGATAGCGGTCTGTAGCTTATCCGCCTCGGCGATCAGCTTAGAGATATCCTTGTCGTCAGGCTCGACCGTATTCTTACGGAGTACCTTAAGGATCTCAGCGTCCTTTTTCTCGTCAAACTCGGGAGAGATACCCGTCATAACGTGATTCCTCCAAAACTTAAGAGCCGGATCTATGTAAGACTCTTTGAACGTTGGGAAATCCTCAGAGACCTTAAACTCTACGACTACGGTATTATTTACGTTTGGCGTAAATTTCTCGGTCGGAGTCGTGTCAAATTTGCCCTCTCCTAAGTCGATCGGATAATCGGTCGGCTCAAGAAATGAACAAGTCATAACGACGTCGTCGAAACCGAGGAGGTAGGCGTAGAGCGCGGCTTGTAGCTTATAGTAGATAGGCGGATCGACCTTACCGTCGACACCTCTCCAATCCTCCGCGCGTTTGGTAGTCTTGACCTCGACGACAAAGTCGTCTCCGAGAAAGTCCCACATACCGCCGAGAGCGTCCTCGTTAGGAAAGAAATCGCCCCAAGTCTTTTTAAAGTAGTCGGATCCGTAAACGTCCGACGGACTCTTAATATCCATAAAGTAACGATTTCTCAGATACTCACAGATCTTAGGCTCGATCACCTTACCGGCGAGAGTGTAAATACTGTCGACGAACGGCTCCTCGTAGGTACGAGTCATTTCGCACCAAGCAGAGAAGGGAGTCGCCCAAGCGTTAAGACTCATTACCGTAGCGAATCGCGTCGCCGTGAGCTTTTTAGGCTTTTTGGGAGGATCGACCTTGATCCTATTACCCTCGATAAATTCCATTAGTTAACCTCCCTATTTATCTTTCCGTCGATAACACTAACGAGCTTAAAATTTCCGCTTTGATAAATTGTCCTTGTAACACAATCTTTAAAGGTTGAGTTTTCGGACAAAATCAGACGCTCGGTATTAAACGAGGAAAAATTCGATTTTAGGATTACGGAATTTCCCCAAGCCACGACTGAGGAGTTTCCCCAAGCCACGACTGAGGAGTTTTCCCAAGCCTCGACTGAGGAGTTTTCCCTAGCCACGACTGAGGAGTTTCCCCTAGCCTCGACTGAGGAGTTTCCCCAAGCCACGACTGAGGAGTTTTCCCTAGCCTCGACTGAGGAGTTTTCCCTAGCCACGACTGAGGAGTTTCCCCTAGCCTCGACTGAGGAGTTTCCCCTAGCCTCGACTGAGGAGTTTCCCCTAGCCTCGACTGAGGAGTTTCCCCAAGCCACGACTGAGGAGTTTCCCCAAGCCACGACTGAGGAGTTTCCCCAAGCCACGACTGAGGAGTTTCCCCTAGCCTCGACTGAGGAGTTTTCCCTAGCCACGACTGAGGAGTTTTCCCAAGCCTCGACTGAGGAGTTTTCCCAAGCCTCGACTGAGGAGTTT
>JAEIGA010005093.1_pt1 | contig 20176 bp, 21 predicted proteins | sample 9270691 | NCBI WGS metagenome assembly JAEIGA01 (sample SAMN17057246, study PRJNA624740) | gut metagenome | biome: biome; isolation source: fecal sample | host: Bos grunniens | place: China: Xizang | collected 2019 | reverse complement strand
TCCTAATCCAACGAGGGAAGAAATTATAAAAGGATTAAAAATACTTAATGAAAAATTACATGAGCAAGAAGAAAAATCAAATTTAATTGGATTTCCTTTTGAAAATATAGGCCCAATTTTTAAAATTACAAACCATAAAATATTAGAATTTCCAAAAAAATAGATAGTATTTCTATCTTTTTTTTATATTTTAATATATAATTAAAAGTGGTGATATTTATGGAAAAAGGTCTATCAAGAGAAAAAATTAAAGAAATATCAAGTATAAAAAAAGAACCTAAATGGATGCTAGAATTTAGACTTAAATGTTATGAAACATTTAAAGATTTAAGCAATCCTATTTTTGGACCTGATTTAAAAATAGATTTTGATGATATTAATTATTATAAAAGAGTTAGTGATAAAATTGCTAATGATTGGAATGATGTTGATAAACATATAAAAAATACATTTGATGAAATAGGACTTCCTGAAGCAGAAAAAAAATATTTAGATGCTGTTCATGCTCAATATGAAAGTGAATCTATTTATCATAATATGATCAAAGAACTAGAAGATAAAAATGTTATTTTTTGTGATACAGATACAGGACTTAAAAAGTATCCTGAAATATTTAAAGAATATTTTAATAATTTAGTAAAATATGATGAAAATAAATATACAGCATTAAATGGTGCTGTATGGAGTGGTGGTACTTTTATATATGTTCCTCCTCATACTAAATTAGATAGACCTCTTCAAAGTTATTTCCGTATTAATTCTAAAAATATGGGACAATTTGAAAGAACTATTATTGTTGTAGATGAGGGTAGTGAACTTCATTATATGGAAGGATGTACAGCTCCAACATACACAGAAGATGCATTACATGCTGCTGTAGTTGAGATATATGTTAAAAAAGGTGCTAAGTGTAGATATACGACTATTCAAAATTGGTCTAGTGATGTTTATAATTTAGTTACTAAAAGAGCAATAGTAGAAGAAGACGGTTTAATGGAATGGATTGATGGTAATATTGGTTCTAAAGCTAATATGAAATATCCATCATGTATTTTAGTAGGACCTAGAGCTAAAGGAAATACAGTTTCTATTGCTGTTGCATCTAAAGATCAATTTCAAGATACAGGGGCTAAAATGATTCATTTAGCGCCATATACTGAAAGTAGTATTATAAGTAAATCTATTTCAGCTAATGGTGGAACATCTAATTATAGAGGTACAGTTAATATTAGTTCTAATGCACATCATTCAAAAGCAACAGTAAAATGTGATACTATTATCATGGATAAATATTCTAAAAGTGATACTATACCGAAAAATAAAGTTGATAACAATACATCAATTATTAACCATGAAGCAACTGTATCAAAAATTAGTGAAGAAAAATTATTCTATTTAATGAGTAGAGGACTAAATGAAGATAAAGCAAAAGAATTACTAATTATGGGCTTTATTGATAGATTTAGAGAAGAACTACCAATGGAATATGCTGTTGAATTAAATTCACTATTAAAAAATTATTTTTAATATGATATAATCATAATAGGAGTGATTATATGAAAAAGATAATTATATTATTAGTAGTAACAATGATGATTACAGGATGTTCAAGTGAGAAAAAACAAAAAAAACAACTTGATGAAGCAGGAAGACAATATTATGAAAAATATATGAGTTCATTAAAAGGAATTAATGAAGCTGAAATTTCATTAGGAATGCTAAACAAAGTTAATGATGAAAAAAAAGAAGAATATAAACTTAATGCATTAAAAAACTGTAAAGACACAACACAAGTAGTATTTACTATTAAAGATGGTAAAATTGATAGTGCTAAATATGAATTAAAATGTGACTAAACTCAATTAATTTTGAGTTTTTTTATTTTTATAAAACTTTATTTTTACTTATTTTTATAATCTTATATTTTTTTGCCTTTTTTTATATTTGTTTAAATTTATTAATTTTTAGTTGTTTTAAGATAATAATTTTTAAGTTTTAGTCTTTTTACTTTTTCTTTTTCTTAGGTTAATATTGTATCTCGGAAGGAGGAGAGAAAAGACATGCTTAATCAAACAGTTATAGTTGGAAGAATTGTAAGAGAACCAGAATTGAAAGAAACTGAAAATGGAAAAAAAGTATCTAATTTAACAATCGCTGTTCCTAGAAGTTATAAAAATGTAGATGGCGAATATGAAACAGATTTTATTCCTTGTGTATTATGGCAAGGGATAGCAGAAAATGTTGTAAATTATTGCACTAAAGGCGATTTAGTAGGTATTAAAGGTCGTGTTCAAGCCCGTGAATATACGACAGAAGATGCACATCATTCTGTAATGGAATTAGTAGCAGAAAAAGTAACATTCTTATCAACAAAAAAAGATAAAAACGATAAATAAAATTATTTTCCCCTAATATAATTATAAGTTATCATATGATGTAAACAAGGAGTAATCCTTGTTTTTATATGTTATAATAATACTAGGTGATAAAATGAAAAATAGCGGGAATAATTATGACCTAGGTGGTTTAATAGTTGTTACTATATTAGGTATTGTAGGATTAGGAATGATAATAGCATCATATTTTATAAGAGATAATTTATATGATATGATTTATTATGATGGTCTTATTATTATTTTTGGTGGATTTTTTGTAGGTATAACCTTATATTGTTATTATCTTTGTTTCTTTAATGTTCTATTGAAGCCTAAAGAGGATGTAGTATATCTTAAAAGTAATGATTCAACTTTTTATGAATTTTTAGATAAAAAAGGAAAAATATATTATTTAGAAATGACTGAACATTATAAAGAAAATCAATTTTATGATGTATTAAAAACAAAAGATAATATTAAAAAAATAATAGGATTATCATGTAAAACATTTGAGATTAGGGAAGCTAAAAGAAGTTATTGGCTTAATTTTTATAGTCCTTTTGGATCATTTGAAAATTTGTTTTTACTTCCAATAGTTTATGTAATAGCACTTCCTGGAATTTTAAGTATTATAATGTCTAATGGATTAGATAAGATATATGGAATTATATTTGCAGCTTATCCTGTATACTTAATAATTTACGATTTTATAAGAAAGAGAAATAGACTTTAGTCTATTTTTTTTATAATATTTTTGGTATACTTATAATAGGTGAGAATATGAATATAGTTGAAATCATTAATAAAAAAAGATTAAAAAAACATTTAACAAAAGAAGAAATTAAATTTGTTATAGATGGTTATATAAATAATACAATAACTGATTATCAAATGAGTTCGCTTTTAATGGCTATTTGTATAAATGGTATGAATAAAGAAGAAACTGCTAATTTGACTGATGCTATGTATAGAAGTGGTGATGTTATTGATTTATCTAGATTAAATGGTCGTAAAATTGATAAACATTCAACTGGTGGAGTTGGAGATAAAACAACTTTAATTGTTTTACCTTTAGTTGCTTCTTGTGGTGTTATAGCGCCTAAAATGAGTGGTAGAGGATTAGGTTTTACAGGTGGCACAATTGATAAATTAGAGGCTATTCCTGGTTTTCATACTAATATAAATATTGATAGTTTTATAAATGAAGTTAATACCATAGGTTTAGCTCTGGCAAGTCAAACAGGGAATTTAGTTCCTGCTGATAAAAAAATATATGCTCTAAGAGATGTTACTGGAACAGTTGAATCTATTCCATTAATAGCATCAAGTATTATGAGTAAAAAACTTGCTAGTGGTGCTGATACTATTGTAATTGATTTAAAAGTTGGTAATGGGGCTCTTATGAAAGATATTGAAAGTGCTCGCAAATTAGGTCATGCTATGGTTGATATTGGAAAAGCCCATAATAGAAAAGTAGTATGTGTTTTAACTGATATGAATCAACCACTTGGAAATGCTATTGGTAATGCCCTTGAAGTTAAAGAAGCTATTGATTGCTTAAATAATAATGGTCCTGATGATATAACTAATTTAGCAATTGTTTTAAGTTCTGTTATGGTTTCATATGGACTAAATATAAGCTTCGAAAAAGCCAATGATATGGTTTTAGAAAATCTTAAAAATAAAAAAGCATACCATAAATTTATTGAATTAGTAAAATATCAAGGTGGTACTTTAGAAGAGATGAAAGTTTCAGATACTGTTATAAGTGTTAAGAGTAAAGAAACTGGTTTTGTAACAGCAATTGAAACGGATACTTTAGGTGAAATTGTTCGTAAATTAGGTGGTGGAAGATACCAAAAAGAAGACAAAATAGACCATAGTGTAGGACTAGTCTTATCTAAAAAAATAGGGGACTATGTTATGGAAGATGAAGAAATTGTTAAAATTTATGTAGGATCTAAAGATGTTGCGATTGATGAAGTATTAAATTGTTTTAAAATTGAAATGTTAAATAAAAATGAACATAATTTAATTAAAGAGATGATAAGATAATGAATCCACAAGGAATGTTTAGATTTTATGCTTCATTACCATTTTTAATTTTAGGAGCAATTATAATTGTAGCAATTGTAAAAATTATATTAGAAAAAGTAACAGGAAAATATGGAAAATCTAATAAAATAAATAGAACAATAGATATAAGTAAATGTCCTATTCAAACATTAGAAACAATTTTAGATCAATGTAACAATATACATAAAGCAATTAGAATTAATAGTGAAATGCTTTTCTATATTGATGAATATAATATGTATTTAATTATGTTTAAAAATTGGATTGGAAATGTTCAAGGTGAACCTAAGGATTTAAAATGGTATATTAAATCGACTCAAGATTATAGAGTTAATAATGCTTATATAGAATTAAAAGAAAAACTAAATATTGTCAAATTTAAAATAAATAATGATGATATAATTCCTATTTTATTATTAAATGGATTATTAATTTTTAATATGAGTGACCCAGAAATTGAAACTATTAGAATGGAAAATATTTTAGATCGTATTAATAGAAAAGCATATCAAAAAAAATATAGTGAAGAACAAATAAATGAGATTGCTGAACTATTGTGTAAAGAAATGTCAAAAGGGTTGCATTAAAAATATTTTTTGTATATTATCATAATAGGGAGTGTGATATTATATGAGAAGTCCATCTATTGATAAACTTTTAAATAAAGTTGGCTCAAAATATTTATTAGTTAATGTTGTTGCTAAAAGAGCAAAAGAAATAGAAGACAATGGATTCTATCAAATGAAGGAATGTGATTACAAATCCGCTAAGCCTATCGGTAGAGCTTTAGAGGAAATTGCAAAAGATTTAGTTCAAGTAAGAAAAGACTAAATCTTTTTTTAGATAGGAGACATCATGAAGTTTACAAAATTAAAAAATGGAAAATATGTTGTAAATGGTGTTACAACATATGAAGAGGTTATTATTAAACTTAATCTCTTTAATGAAAACAATTTTGATACCAAAAAAATTATGGAAGAAAATAAATATTATGAACTATATTATAAAGCACTTAATTATATAAAAAGAGGAATGAAAACTAAAAAGCAAGTATTAGATTTTATTAATAATACTGATATAGTAAATAAACTATGCAAGGAAGGTTACATTGATGATTTAAGATATACTAGAGCATTTATACATGATAAGCTTTTATTTACTGATTATGGTCCTCTTAAACTTAAATTAAAACTATATTATTTAGGTGTTGATAAAAATATAATTGAAGAAGAAATAAATAAAATAGATAATGAAATATTTAATAAGAAAATTATAAAATTAATTAATAAAAACAAAAAATTAAATTATATAATAAATCAAGGATATAGTTATGAAGATATAAAAAAAGCTACTAACGATTGTTAGTAGTTTTTTAATTATTTTTCATTATAACTTTTTACTAATTTGTTATAAGCTTTTTTGATATCTGTATCAACTAAGTCTAAGTCATATTCTTTACGAATTTTAACCCATGCTTTAGTTAATAAGTTTTCATCTTTAGTTTTAGCTTCTTCTAATAAAGCATCAAGAATGTCTTGTTTTGAATCTTTTAAACTTGGTTTTTCATTTTGTTTAACTCTTAAGATTACAAAGTAACCATAACTAGATTCAACTGGTTCAGTAGTGTATTTACCATCTTTTAATTTTACTGATGCATTCCAGAATTCTTCTACAACTTCATCTTTAGTAAATCCATTATATAATCCACCTTCACTTGCAGTAGTAGAATCATCAGAATGTTTTTTAGCTAATTCAGCAAAATCTTCACCTTTTTTAAGTTTAGCAATAATTTCGTTAGCTTCTTTTAAAGCTGCTTCTTCTGCTTTTTTAACTTCATCATCTTTCATTTCTTCTGTAGTTTCTGGTTGAACTAAGATGTATCTTACAACCATAGAACCTTCAATATTGTCATTGTAGTATTTTTTGATATCTTTGTCATTGAAATTATTCTTTTTAACATATTTTTCAGCAACCATGTTTTTTAAATAGTCGTTAACAACTAATTCTCTATAAACATCAACGTTTTCAAATCCAGCTTGTGTTAAAGCATCTTCAAAATTTTCTCCATAACTTTCATATTGAGAAACTAAATTTTCGATATAACTATCTGCATAGTCTTTAGCTTCTTTAACATCAGCTTCTTTTGTTTCCTTACCAGCGATAAATTCATCTATTAAAGACACTAATGTTCCTTGTCCATATTGTTCTTTTAATTCTGAATATAATGTGTCAGCAGTAATTTTTTTACCTTTTACTTGTGCTACAATTTCGCTTCCATCTTTAATTGTTGGAATTTTAACTCCATTCATTAAATATCCAACGCCAATACCAATGATAACCATTCCACCACATAATAACGCAGTTTTAATTTTTTTGCCATTCTCTTGTTTGTTCTTTTTCATAAAAATCTCCTTCCATAATAGTACAATGGTGTCATCATACGATATAATCTTATCAAAAAAAATAATAAATTACAATAATTTTTATAAAGTATTCACATAATAATCATAATTCCATAAAATAAAATGAATAGAAAAAGGAGGTAATATGAATGTGTAACACAGGTATATCTAGTGCAGCTATCGTTTTAGTATTATTTATTCTATTAATAATTATACTTGGAGCCTATATTTAAGGGGAGGGTCATTATGATACAAAATCAAAATAAGTCTTCAAATTATGTTATAATTGTAGTATTATATATATTACTTGCCATTATATTAGGATCATGGATCTTTTAAAAAAGAGATTTTTTCTCTTTTTTAATGTAAAGGTTGACACATTTAAGTTTACAAACCTATGTATATAAGGTACAATGTTATTATAGTGGAACACCACTATGGTTTAATATAGTTTTACTATATTAACTGCGTACACTGTACTTATAAAAGTTATCATAGGGGTAGATATAGTAAAAGTTTGAAATAATTTTCAAACTTTTATTAATGATAATTTAAGGAGGATTATTTATGCATATAAGTGTATTATTAAATGAATGTATTGAAAATCTAAATATAAAAGAGGATAGTGTAATCGTTGACTGTACTTTAGGATACGGTGGACATAGTAGTGAAATATTAAAAAGAGTTCCAAAAGGAAAACTTTATTCATTTGATCAAGATGAAGATGCTATTAAAGAAGCTAGAGAAAAACTTGAAAAAATAGGAAATAATTTTGAAATTATAAAAAGTAATTTTGTTCATTTAGAAAAAGAAATTAAACAAAGAGAAAATAAAGTTAATGGAATATTATATGATTTAGGTGTATCATCACCTCAATTAGATGAAAAAGAAAGAGGCTTTAGTTTTCATGGAGATGCTACACTTGATATGCGTATGGACAAGTCTAGTAAATTAAGTGCATATGAAGTTGTTAATGAATATTCTTATGAACAATTAACAAATATATTATATAAATACGGTGAAGAAAAATTCGCTAGTAGTATTGCTAAAAAAATTATAAAAGTAAGAGAAGAAAAGAAAATAGAAACAACATTAGAATTAGTTGAGATTATTAAATCAGCTGTCCCTGAAAAATATAAAAGAGAAAAACATCCTGCTAGAAAAACTTTTCAAGCTATTAGAATTGAAGTTAATAAAGAATTAGATGTTTTTGAAAGCAGCTTAAATCAAGCGCTTGATTTAATTGATGTTGGAGGAAGAATCTGTGTTATAACATTCCATTCATTAGAAGATAAAATTTGTAAAAGCATATTTAAAGAAGTTACTGAAGTTGATAAGAACTTAAAAAATATGCCAATCATCCCTGAACATTTACAACCTAAATTTAAAATGATTGCAAATATTAAACCTTCTTTTGATGAAATTTCATATAACAAAAGAGCTAGAAGTGCTAGACTTAGAGTAATAGAAAGGGTAAGATAAAATGAAAAACAAAAAAGCTCGTATTAGAATTACAAAAGGTGAAAAATTATTAATATGTAGCTCTATGTTTTTATTACTCATTATGGTATTAGTCCAAGTATTCTGTGGATCTTTTGAAGGTAATTTAAATATGAGTGTTGAGAAATTAAAATATCAAATTACTGTTCAAGAAAAGAAAAATGAAAGTTTAGAAATGCAGTTTAATGAACTTACTTCTTACGACAAAATAAAAGATGTACTAAAGGATATGGGCTTATCTTATAATAATGAAAATATTATTATAGTAAATAAATAGTGAGGTGCTTAATATGGTTAACAAGAAAACAACAAAAAAAACTTGGAATGCTCCTAAGTATTTTTTAAATGTTGTTTTTTTTACATTTATAATTATTACGGGTCAACTTGTTTATGTTACGATGTTTCCATCAATATATGGAATCAATATGGATGATTTTGCAAGTGCTCGAAATAGTTATTCGACAAAGCTTTATGCGAAAAGAGGAACGATATTTGATAATGAGGGGAATACATTAGCACTTAATGTTTCTTCTTATACTGTAATTGCATATTTAAGTGAAAGTAGAACTGGTAAGAGTAAAACACCTCTTCATGTTGTAAACAAAGAAGAGACAGCTAAGAAATTAGCACCAATCTTAAATATGAGTGAAGAATATATTTTATCGCTTTTAAATCGTGATTCATATCAAGTAGAATTAGGACCTGGTGGTAGAGGTATTACTGAACTTGTTAAAGAGGAAATTGAAGCATTAGAACTTCCAGGAATTGATTTTATTGAAACATTTAAAAGATATTATCCGAATGGTAATTTTGCATCATACATAATAGGTTATGCTAAGCAATATACTAATGAAGATAAAGACGGTAATTCTGATTTGAAACTTGTTGGAGAATTAGGAATAGAATCAAAATATGAAAGTATTTTAAATGGTACTGATGGTAGTTTAACTTATCAAAGAGATAGATATGGTTATAAAATACCTGATACTACAGAACATAGAGTAGATGCTATTGATGGAGCTGATATCTATTTAACTATCGACTCTAATATTCAACGTTTTGTTGAAAGTGCTATGGAAGGAATGAAAGAATATAGTCCAGAATGGGCTACTATTGCTGTAATGGATGCTAAAAATGGAGAAATATTAGCTGCATCTTCAATACCTTCATTTAATCCTAATATTAGAGATATTACTAATTATCAAAATCCACTTGTAACATATACTTTTGAACCAGGATCTACAATGAAGACATTTTCATATATGTGTGCTATTGATTCAGGAAAATATGATGGAAATAAAATTGTAGGAACTGGTAGTTTAAAAATTGGAGATGATGAAGTCCGTGACTGGAATCGTACAGGATGGGGATATATAACTTTAGATAAAGGATTTATATATTCATCAAACGTTGCAACAAGTACACTAGTTACAGATGTTATTACAAAGGCTGAATTACGTGATTGTTATGACAAATTTGGATTTAGTAAAGTTACAGATATTGAGTTATCAAAAGAAGCTGCTGGTTCAGTTGACTTTACATATCCTATTGAAGTTGCAACTGCAGCATTTGGTCAAGGTATTTCAACAACTGTTTTACAGCAACTACAAGGAATGACAATTATCGCCAACAATGGTAAGCTTGTTAAACCACATATTGTCAAAAAAATAGTTGACGTAAATAGTAATGAAACTGTTTATGAAAGTAGTATTCAAAAATCTAATCAGTTAGTCAAAACATCAACTATTGACTATATGAAAAATCTTTTAGATCAAGTAGTTAATGGTGATGATTGGAATAGAACAGGTAAGGGTTATATGATGCCTGGATATAATTTAATAGGGAAAACAGGAACAGCTCAAATAGCTGGTAAAAATGGATATTTAACAGGATATAACGATTATATTTATTCTTTCTCTGGAATGTATCCTAAAGATGATCCTAAAATTATAATTTATGCATCTATTCAAAAACCTGTTTATGGTGCTAATCAAGGTATTACAAAAGCTGTAAAAGAAATTATAACTAATACAACAAAATATTTGAATTTATTTGATACAAATAAAAATAAATCAAAAGTTCAAAAAATAAAATTAGAATCTTATAAAAATAAAAATACTGCTACAATAGTAACAAATTTGGAAAACTATGGTATCGATGTTATTACACTTGGTAATGGAAATAAAATAATAGATCAATATCCTAAAAAAGGTGTGTCAGTATTATCTAATGATAAAGTTATTCTAACAACAAATGATAAAAACATTACATTACCATCATTAGAAAATTGGTCAAAAAAAGATTGTATTAATTTATTTAATTTACTTAAAATTAAATATTCAATTACTGGTGATGGCTTTGTAACTAATCAGTCAGTAGAACCTGGAGAAGTAGTTACAGAAGGTATGGAAATTGAAATAGAACTTAAAAACAAATATATAGAAGAGGCAAAATAGCCTCTTTTTTTGTGTCAAGTAATTGACAAGTGATTGACAACTACATTACAGGTGTAAAATAGGGATTTTTCCTTGTAAATAAAGGGTAAACGTTAATTTTAAAAACTCTTTTAAAAATGTTGACATTCTTTTTTTAAAAGTTGATAATAGTCATTATGAAAGTTGGTAGATAGAATGATGAGAAAAATAAAACAATCCTTATTTTGGATTGTAATGGCAACAATGACAATAGCGATACTATTTGATTATTTTACAGTATTAAAGAGAGTAGAACCTTTATTCTGCTTTTCTGAACATACTAAAAAATATGATGATGGTGAAGTAAAAACCTGGATAGGTTTAGGATATAAAATTATAAAATATGATCGTGAAAGTTATACAAAAGGAATTGTATACACACATATATTAAGTAAAGGAGTTTAAGAGTATGAAAAAAAGAGCAATTCAAATTTTAACATTTATAGTATTTTTTATAAGTTTACAAACTGTATTTAATCCAAGTGATGAAATTAAAAGAATTTATAAACCTGAAATATTACTTACAAATAATATAATTAAAGTATGCCAAGGAACAAGTGTAGATTTACTTGAATATGTAGAAGTAGTTAATAATGAACAAAACGAAGAAGTTAAAGTAAATATTGTTCATGTAGAAGAATTAAATGAAGGAGAACATGACGTAGTATATTCAATTAGTGATGTTGAAGAAAAAGCATCATTAATAATATTAGCTCAAAGTAAAGATGAAGATAATGATGGATATAGTAACTATGAAGAATATGAAGCAGGGACAGATTATTTAGATGCAAATAGTACTCCAATTTATAATAGCATGCCTACAATTGAAGAAACTATTCCAGCATCATTTGAAGTTAATACATATGTATATGGATTAGAAGCTAAAGCATATGATTTTTATGATGGAGAATTAAATGTAGAAATAACAAACAACATTAATATAAATAATGTAGGAACATACCAAGTAAATTTAAAAGCTAAAGACCATGTTGGAAATATAACTTATATTACTAAGGATGTAAAAGTTGTAGATACAGTGAAACCTACTGTAAGTGTAAATTATAATAAAGAATGGACTAATCATGATGTTAATGTAGAGATTTATGCATATGACTCTGGTTCTGGTATTAATAAAATCGAATATAGTTATGATAATATTAATTTTATTGAAACAGATAATAATATAACTTTAAGTAGTAGTAATACGGTTTATGTAAGAAGTATTGATAATGTAGGAAACATTTCAAACGTTGTACTTGTAACACCTAAAATTGATAAAACATTACCAACATTAACTTTTGAAAAAGATACTTTTGAAGCTTCAAATGCGGAATCATTTATTTGTGATAATTATAATGCTGTAGATTATGAAAGTGGTATTAAAGAAGTATATAGTGAAAATAATGTTATACCAAATCAAGTAGGAACTTATACATGTACATATTATGTTAAAGATAATGCAGGAAATACAAATATAATTGAAAAAGAAATAACAATAGAAGATACAACTTCCCCAATAGCAAAAGAAACTACAATTAATATTGATATAAATGATATTGAAAATTTAGATTCTTATATTGAGTTTACAGATAATAGTGAAAATGATTTAGAAATTATTGAAGTAAGTTCTAATCTTAAGCTAGAACCAGGTGAATATGAAATTACTTATTCTGTAACTGATGAATATGGAAATAATAGTAATATAACTATAAATGTAATAGTTTATAATAATTTTATCGAAACACCTTAAAATATTGCTTGTTTTGTGTTAAAATATTCTTATAGAATTGAGGGAATATATGGAACAAGAAATTAATTATGAGAGTTTGTTTGATGAAGTATTAACAATTGTAAATACACCTAGAGGTGACTTTGAAAAGGCTCGAAATATGCTTATAGAAGCCCTAGAAATAGAAAATCCAATAATAGAACCAAATAGTTTAAATACAGCATTTTCTTTTGTAAATATCGTTGAGAGAACGTTATTTGAAAAGAGATTTAATAAAGAAGGAAAGTATAATGTAGTAGAATATCCCTTAACTAGAATATACTACCTTATTGCAAGAACTTATATAGCTGAAAGAGATAATGAAGAAGCTATAAAATACTTAAAAAAATCGATAAAAAGTGACCCTTTTAATATATTAAGTTACTTAGAATTATCAGATATATATAAATTTGAAAATGAATATGATAATATGCTTAAAACCTTATCAGAATTAGTAAAATATGCATATTCTGCTATGGATATGGCCCAATTTTACTTTGAATTAGGAGAATATTATTTTATAAAAAAAGAATATAATATAGCCAACATTTTATATTCTTATAGTTCATACTTTAAAGAAAGTAGTAGTATTGAAACAGCACTTACAAAAATAGCAATGTTACAAAAAAGATCATTAATTTTAAATCCAAAAAAAGATTGTATAAATTATTTGAATCAAATGAAAATACCAACAGGTGCGCACCCTGAAAATGTAAAATATTTATATGAAATGTATGAAGAATTAAAAGAATACCCATCTGAATACAAATTAAGAGAAACACTCAAAAAGACACTATACGAATTAACATTTGAAGAAATGTTTGAAGAAAGAATGACAATCAAAAACCAATTATTTAGATTCTCGTTTATGATACCTGAATCATGGAAAATATTAGATAAAACACAATTTAATAGAACTAGTACTGGATCATATACACTATATGTAATAGAAGCCGAAAAAAACAATATAATGAATGTCGACATTTTAAAAGATGTATCATCAGATTTATTAAGTGAATATACGCAGTTTAGAGATTTTGTAATTAAAAAAGGATTCTTTATTGCTAGCGAAGGAGAAATTAAAGTTAAAAATCTTAAGTATATTCAAATGATTTCACAAAGCAAATTATTAAATGAATTTTTAACAATGATACATTGTGTATTTATAATAAATGGCAAACTAATAGATGTAACATGTCCAACTAATGGAAACTATACCGATAAAAATATAAATGAAATTTATAATGATTTAAATGTAGTAAGAATTAACAAATTAATATCAAGTATTGAATTTTTATGATATAATTATTTATAGAATAAATGTAGTTTGAGGATACCCAAATATCCTAATAGCCCATTATTTAAATTATATTTATTCAAAAGAAGATTAGAAAGAAGGAATTACAATGGGGTTAATTAAAGCATTAACAACATCTATATCATCAGGATTAGGTGACCAATTTAAAGAGTTTGTTACTTGTCCTAATGTTGAAGCTAACGTTTTAATCGTGCGTGGAGAAGTAGGACATGGAAAAGGAAATTCTAATCCTACAGAAGGCGTTTTATCAAATGGAACAGCTATTGCTGTACCAGATGGAATGGCTATGATGATTATTGAGAATGGGGCAATAAAAGAATTTTCAGCAGAACCTGGAACTTATACTTTTGACTCTTCTTCAGAACCTAGTATCTTTACAGGTAAACTTGGACAAAGTATTAAAGATTCAATCAAAATGATTGGAAGTCGTATTACTTTTGGTGGACAAGCTGCTAAAGATCAAAGAGTATACTATATTAATACTAAAAAAATAGCAGGAAATAAATTTGGGTCACCACAACCTAAAAAAATTACTGATGAAAAATATGGTATGCTAGAAGTAACATTTAATGGTGAATATGTATTCCAAGTTATAGACCCAGCATTACTTGTACATGAAGTTATAGGAGCTAATCCTAAAGATACTTTAACAATTGAAGATGTTATTGGAAGCCAATTAAAAGGAAAATTTATTGAAAAACTTACATTAGCAATTACAGAAGTAATGCGTAAGCAAAAAGTTTCTTTTGGTGATATGGGACTTTATGGTAGTGATATTTCTGATAGTATGAATAACATATTAGATGAAACATGGAGAAAACAATATGGTCTAGAAATTACTGATGTAGCAATTAGAGACATTAACCTTACTGATGAATCAATGAAAAGGGTTAACAAAATTGATGACGCTACAATTTTCTCAAATGCCAATTTACAATCAGGCCTTATGGCAAGTGCTACTGCTGATGCTATGAAAGAAGCAGCAGGTAATGAAGCAGGAGCTATGATGGGCTTTATGGGTATGAATATGGCTGGAAATGCAGGAGCAGCAGCAATGACTGTTGCTAACCAAAATGTTAATGCAGCAGGAAAAGCAAACTTCTGTTCAAACTGCGGAGCACAAGCAGATGGAAATTTCTGTGCTAATTGTGGTAAAAAACTAAGTTAATCTTAGTTTTTTTATGATATAATTATAATAGGTGATAATAGTGAAAATGATAAAAAATAATATCGAAATTATAGTTGCTTTATTTATTATATTTTTTATATTTGTAACATTAGTTGTTTTTTATGAAGAAAAATTAGATGAAAACATTAATTATTACGATAACACTAAAAGTTACATTGCAGTATTAATTAATTATGAAAGTAGAGTAAATGATACAACAATTATTGCTAACAATGGATATAGAAATTATCTTGAATTAGATAAACAAATTGTTGATACATTAAAAGTTGGATCTAATTATGAAATAAGATTAGAACCAAATGAAAATTTAGTTGAACTTAATAATTTAACTAAGTTATTTCAAACATATGAAGTTATAGGCGTATATGAAAAAGTTTATAATGAATAAGGAAATCATATCTTATTTAATTGTAGGAGTATTAACTACTATTATAAGTATCAGTACATATTTTGCATTTAGTACTTTTATTTTAAAAAGTAAAAGTACGATGGTAGTAGAAATAAACAATATAATATCATGGATTATATCAGTAATGTTTGCATATATTGCAAACAAAAAATATGTATTTAAAAGTAATAAAAAAGGGCTAAAAGAAGTAAGAGATTTTATTTCATCTAGAATCTTTACATTATTAGTTGAAATAGTTTTGATGTATTTTTTAGTTTTAATTATAAATGATTTAATAGCAAAAGTTTTAATTCAGTTTATTGTTATTATTTTAAATTATATACTAAGTAAAAAAATAGTATTTAAAAAGACAATTTAATTAATTGTCTTTTTTATTTTACTATTGTTCCTATTTTTTCACCTTTAACTGCTTTTAAAAGGTTACCTTTTTTATTAACGTCAAAAACCAGTATAGGAATATCATTATCCATACACAATGATGTAGCAGTAGAATCCATAACATTTATTTTCTTATTTAATACGTCTATATATGTGATTTCATCATACATAACGGCATCGTTATATAATTTAGGATCCTTATCATATACACCGTCTACATTAGTTGCTTTAAATATAATATCACAATTAGTTTCAGCAGCTCTTAAACTTGCTGCAGTATCAGTTGAAAAGAATGGACTACCAGTTCCACATCCGAAAATGCAGATGCGATCTTTTTCCATATGTCTAACAGCTCTATTTCTAATATAAAATTCTGCTATTTGTCTCATTTCAATACCTGTTTGAACACGTGATTCACATCCAACTTGTCTAAATCCATCATGAAGGGCTAAAGCATTCATAGTTGTTGCAAGCATACCAATATGATCTGCTGTACATCTATCCATATGTTGATTACATCTTCCGCGCCAGAAATTTCCACCACCAACAACAATAGCAATTTCAATTCCTAAATCATGAACTTCTTTAATTTCTCTACAAATAGATAAAACAGAATCAAAATCAATTCCTTTACCATCAACACCTGATAAAGTTTCGCCACTTAACTTAAGTAAAATACGATTGTATTTCAAATTATCACTCCTATCCTTTAACATTATATAAAAAAAAACTAGAATTTTCTAGTCTTATTCTCTTTTAAAAATAATAATCTTGTAAAAAAACTTAAAATATTAATTACAAGCATTACACCAAAGAATCCAAAATTACTTAATACAAATGCAATATCACGATATCCTTTGATACAAAACATTGTACCACAAGAAACCATATGTCCGAAATAATAAATTGCATAAAATACACCCGCTGATATAATCGACATAATAAGCCATCCTATAATATCATCTAATTGAATATAACGTTTTTTTAATGTTCTAAATATTAAATAATAAATAGCTGTCATTGCAAGTAAAACTAAATGTAGTTCAATAGAAAGATCTCCTAAAACTAGTAAATATTCAAGACACATATATACTAAGAAAAAACTTCCAAAAATATTTACAACATTACTATCTTTTTTCATAATACTATCACCAATTATATTATATCAAAAATATTTGCTAAAAAAAATAAAATTTATGGTAAAATATTATTATGTCCTGGTAGTTCAGTGGATAGAACAAGGCCCTCCTAAGGCCTAAACGGAAGTTCGACTCTTCTCCGGGACGCCATAACAACAATAAAGGTTCTTCTTAGAACCTTGTTTTTTTTATCAATTTATGCTATACTACCGCATACTTAGGAGGTATACACAATGAATAAAATTACATTGTTAACACAAAATGATATATTTCCGCCTAATAAATTAAATGTTGATCAATTTAAATGTACTATTACTGATTTTGCTATTTTATTAGGAGGATATGTGTCAACAACTGATTTTATAAATGAACAATATGTTAACAAAAATAGAACAACATGGTACTGGCTTCAAAATAATAATTTTGCTATTAAACCTTCTATTATAAGAGAAGATGGAACCATTAATGAAAGATATGCTAATAAAAGAGATGGCGGTATAAGACCAGTTATGGAAATAAATAATACTAATGATTTTAAATATATTAATGATAAAGAATTTATATATGGCGAATATCCTCAAACAGTTTTAGAAGAATTTCAATCTCACAATTTAGAACGTAAATTTAATGATGGAACTTTAATTAAAACAGGAAAAGTTTATGAAGTAGATAGTGCCAGTAATGATGAAGATTATAAACCAGAAATATTATATGAATATGTTTATAATGGTGAAAAATTTGTGCGTATTCATGCTCGTACAAACGGAGTTTATTTATCAGATAATAGAAAAATAAAAACGGGCGAACCATACTGGGTTAAGGTAGAACCAATTAAATGGTTATATGATAAAAAATATAATAAAGCTATAACAAAAGAAGTTTTAATATCAGGTATTCAATTTAATAATAGTTTAATTTATAAGTATCCTTTTGAAAATTCTAATATATATAAATATTTAGATAATGTTTTTATAAAAGATATTGCTCCGTCAGGTTATTTTAAACCAATGGAAATTACTAATAAAAATAAAAAGAATCCATACCATTTTAATTTCGATAATGTTACAGAAGAAGATATTATTAAAGGAGCAATTAAGAGTAATATTGCTGTATTCCTTCATGGAAGAAGTAGTGAAGGAAAATCCGCCCGCATTAAGCAGTTAGATCCTGACTGTGAAATAGTTTACTTAAGAAATGCTACGCCAGATAGTTTAAATGGAAAGAGCGTTTATAACGCCGGGACTGGCGAAATGATTGATATACCGCCAACTTGGTTTAAGAAACTAAAGAAAAAATGTGAAGATGAACCAAATAAAATACATTTATTATTTTTTGATGAAATAACAAATGCTCTTCCAAGTATTCAAGGAATGGCTTTTAATATTATTCTTGATAAAGAAGTAAATGGAATTTGGAAATTACCTGAAAATGCTCGCATCGTAGCTGCTGGGAATGATTTAAATGATTCACTTGCTGCAAATAATATGGCTGAACCATTATTTAATCGTTTTGCTCATGTTTATATTAATACAACTGTTGAATCATGGTTAATGTGGGCATCAACTCCAAATAAATCATATGAAAGATTAAATTATAAAAAAGAAGAAGAAATACCTAAAATACATCCTGCTATTTACGCTTATATAGCATATAAAGCTTACCGTGGACAAGATGTACTTAGAACCCCATATAATGGAATTAAACCTAATGCAGACCCACGTAAGTGGGAGATGGCATCTAAAGTATTGTTCCAAACTAAATCTCCAGAAATGCTAAGGGCATTATTAGGAGAAGAAATAACGGCTGATTTTACTTATTTTTGCAAACAGCAAGTAATAACAGTAGAAGATGTAATTAATGGAAACTATACTAATGATGATTTAAATATGAATATTTCTGAAAAATTTGCTACTGCTGTAGGCCTATCAATAGTAGATGAAGCTAATTTAAGAGTAGTAAGAAACTTCGTTAAACTATTAGGTCCTGAGATTTTAGCGACATTTGAAACACTTTGGATTCACAGTGATGAAAAACGATTAGAAAAGATAGCAGAAATAAAATTAGAAGATCAAATTACTAAAAAGAAACAGTAAATTACTGTTTTTTTGTGTCAATTTGACAACCTACAAAAAAGTGCTATTATATTAACCTAAGAAGGGGGAATACGTTAATGAACGAATATACATTGCCATCACAGATGGATGTGTTTGGATTTAACCAACTAAAAAATTTTGGCAACAAGAAATGTGCTATAACAGATTTTGCTATTTTATTAGGTGGTTATGTGTCTTCAACAGATTATGTTGAAAAAAAATATGTTAGAGCTGATAGAAGTACATGGTACTGGACAACAAGTAATGAATTTAATGGAAAAGTTTTTGTAGTAGGAGAAACTGGAGAAGGGACATCCTCATTACCATATAAACGTAATGGAGGTGTTAGACCACTTATGAATATTACAAATACTTCAGAATTTAATTTTATTAGCGATGATAAATTTACATATGGAGAATATCCACAAACTATTGTTGATATGTACGAGGCTAGAAATTTAGAAAGAATGTTTTTAAATGGAACTTTAAATCCATCAAATAAAACATATGAAACAGATTCATTACAAATGTATGAATTTGAACAAAAATATACACCTAGATTATTTACAGAATATCAATATAATGGAGAAAAATTTGTAAGAATTATGCCAACTACAGCTGTTTTAGGAGAACATCTTTCAGATAATCGTAAAATAGAAAGTAATGAGGCATACTGGGTTAAAGTAGAACCAATCGTTTGGTGCTATGATAAAGATGCTAATAAAGCATATACTGAAAAAGCATTATTTTCAGGTGTACAATTTGATTGTAAAAATAAATATGATGGTAATTTTAACAATACAGATATGTATAATTATCTAAATAATGTCTTTGCAAAAAATATTATTGCAAGTCAAATATTTAAACCAATAGAAAAAGATGAAGAGAATAAAAAGGGGGATAATGGTATGGAAAGGAAAAAAAATCCATATAATTTTAATTTTGAAAAAGTATCTGAAGAAGATATTATTAAAGGAGCACTTGAAAGTAATGTAGCTGTATTCTTACACGGAAGAAGTAGTGAAGGTAAATCAGCACGTGTTAAACAATTTGAC
>JAEIGA010005092.1_pt1 | contig 20179 bp, 23 predicted proteins | sample 9270691 | NCBI WGS metagenome assembly JAEIGA01 (sample SAMN17057246, study PRJNA624740) | gut metagenome | biome: biome; isolation source: fecal sample | host: Bos grunniens | place: China: Xizang | collected 2019 | reverse complement strand
CTCTAATGGAGCAAAAACAGTCTCATATGTGTTTTCAGTCCACTTATCAAATATGTCTCCAAAATCCCCAACATCTACATTTGTACTATCTGAATACTTTACAAGTGCAAGTTTCCAGGTAGTCGATCTCCACATCAATCCTTCATTCTTTTCATCATACGCAGCATTAACTTCCCACATACGTTTCATCATAGGGATATAAACACAATCACCTGCCTTTGGATATGCTGTGTCACCAAAAGCATTTGCAAATTGAGTTTTAGATAATTCAGTTTCCCAATCGATTTCCCAATCGAAATCGAATTCAGTTAGTTTTGGATTTGACGATGGCATTTGACCATCAGGAATCATCAGTTTGATTTGTTTTACATCTTCAACATAATGCAGAAAATACTCCTTAAAAGTATAGTCTACTGATTCCTTTTGAGGATTGATGCGAATATAGTATATAGGTATTCCAAACATACATACAATTGAATCTGATAATTGCTGTTGCAATAACAGAGCGCAATCCAGATTGTTATAAGGTTGGAATAGATTGGTTTCCCCACAAAAATCGGTTAAGAACGTAGTTGAAGAATCTAAACATATATTATAACAATTTATATACTTACCCCCCAATGACATTTTTTCAAACGAATCGAAAAGCAATACTCTCAAATAGAAGTCCCCCTCTATGTTTTTTGCTATGCGATTGTACTGTCCAATAGAAGTCCAGTTGGTCCAACAAGTCATATCTGTAGACCAACTATATTGACATAAATTAGTTATATCGTTATCATTAGCATCCCATATCTTGATTGGTTGATATTGAAACGCTTCCTGTACTTGTAATATTCTTCGTAATCCGCAGGCCATAATTATCCAATTTGTGATGATGTAGAATTTCTCAATGATGAACATGCGCTTGTAATGTAACTAGCAGCTTGTTCTATACCAGATATAGAACGGTATCGATTATGTGTGCTCAAAACCATACCATCTGGTCCATCAGTGAATACTACTAAAAATGTTTTAGATGCCGAACGCCCAGTCATAGTATCGTGATATGATACTTCAGCCACCACCCATTGTCCAAAATCAGTCACTTTGCTAGAGAATCCAGTAGACATATTATGGAGTGTTGACCTTAGTCTTTGTCCGAATGCATTTGAACTATAATATTTTGGATCAATGTACGAAACATTTATATTATCGCGACCTTTCGTAGCAGAAATTGTTTTTCTGCCAGCAGAACGTCTATCTGTAGGTTCGTATGCTTCGTTAATATTTGGTTTTACGAATAAAACAACATCGTAATTCATAGCTCAATTTGTTTAATATATAATAAAAATAAAAGGTGAGCGAACTCACCCTTTATTAAAATTTAGGTATTGACCCTGATGGTAACGAAGGTATCTTTGCTAATGAACTTGACGACATATTAGATGCCATTCTCCTCATTGAATTTGGATTGGCCATTCGTTTGTATTCATTAACATTATACTTCTCCATATCTTGCTCATTCTTATTATTTTCCTCCTTAACCAACTCATTCAAGTGTTTGATAAAATACTCATATTCCCACATAGGCATTTTATCGATTTCTGATGGTTGAATGTGAAAATTTTTAGATAATATTGCTTTAGTGTTAACCAAGTCGATTAAATCGATCTTGATTAACCCAAATATGCAATATTCAAGATATGAGGTGTCTAAAGTTACTTTACTTTGTTCTTGAACCGAACTTCTTAGCACCTGACTTAACCTCGAAGAGAACTTTAATACCGTCTGGAAATTGAACGTTAGAAATGGCCTCCTGACCACAGTTAGGACAAGTCATCTTCAACTTCTCCGATGGGTTAATTGTAATGTTTGTGATTACATCATCCATAAAAGTAAACATGTCCAAATCCCAATTCTTATAATCCTTATATATCTTCTGAATCTGACGATCCAAAATCTGAACATCCTTATTTGCCTTTGGTAGTAACCAAATCAAGTAACGAATAAACTGCTCATCAATCTTGCGATCCTGTCGAGCCTTTGCAGTAGCCCAATCAATGATAGCCTCATCCTTGCCGAGCTTTGGTGTGTAAAGTGTAATAGGCTGATGATCTACATCATACTCGCGAGGATCAATCTTCCAAACACTACCGTCCCAGTACTTGTCGATCAAATCATCATCTGGAAACTCATAGAATAAAGCCTTAGATGTCAACTCATATGTTACATCGCTCTCGCACTCTGAACACTCATCCTCAAATTCTATCTTATTCTGACCATTGACATAAGTGTACTCGCGAATCTTGAGGACAAACCAAAAACGATCCCATGAATTGATCTGAGCCCATGTTGCGCCCTGATCAGAATGGGTATCTATTTTCAAACAAGTTTTTATCATATCGTTGAAAACATTGTTAACTACATCTGGTCGCTCCTCATCAATGGCAGTCCAGTTTTTAATAGCCTGAACAGTTGCTGGTCGAATGTAAAAATCCCATGACTCAGGATAGAACTGCGAACGAATACCCATTTCCTCTCTATCAATAGGAATCCATCCATTTGAAATTGCAACAGCCTCTGCCTGCTCCTGATTGTGCTTACGCGAACGAGCCATAAAAGCATCCAATTCAGCTTCCTCACTCGATGTCAAATCTTCCTTCTGTCCGTATGAAGACTTGTGCTTTAGACGTCCAAGTGACTGAGTCTCATCAACGTCACCCATAGCTCCAATCTGCTCCTCTAAACTTTCATAATTCTGTTTTGTCATATCAATCAATTGATTTAATTTTATTTATAATATATGCAAAAAACAGGTTTATCAAGAAAAACGCAAGATTTTTTCAATAGAATGATATTATATATATAATTAACAAATACTTATGGCTAAACAAATTGGATTTAATCCTGTTAAAGAAGATAAGAGTGGTGTTCAGGCTAAGCGTATGATTTGGTCTACACAATCTCTGAATTTAGCACTGAAAGGTATTGAACAAGGCCGTAAACTTGTAGCCAATCCATTTTATGAAAACAATACAAAATTATTAAAAGGAGATTTAGTATTCCAAAGAACTCAAGAAGAGATTGATGAGTGGGTAAGATGTAAGAATGATATTATATACTTTGTTGAAAAGTATTGTAAGTTGATGACACCAGAAGGTATCCAACACGTTACACTTCGTGATTATCAGGTCGATTATCTTAGACATTTGGAAGATAATAGATTGAGCATTATGTTATCTGCACGACAGGCAGGTAAGACCACAACATCAGCATTGTTTATGTTACATTATATATGTTTTAATGTTGATAAAAATGCATTGGTGTTGGGTAATAAACGTAAAACCGCTGTCGAAATCTTGGACAAGGCTAAAAAAATATTTATAGAGTTGCCCTTCTTCTTGCGCCCTGGTATATATAAGTGGAACGAGGCTGAGATAGTATTGGATAATGGTTGTAGATTGATGGCGGAGGCTACTACAATTAATTCAGGTATTTCTTTCACATTCCATTGTGTATTAGCTGATGAGTTTGCTCACATTGCACCAAACATTTTAGATAAATTTTATACTAACCTGTTCCCTACAATTACTGCAGGTAGAGCTCGTTTTATGATTACATCTACTCAAAACGGATATAACTTGTTTTATAGATTGTGTATGGCAGCCAAGGCTGGAGAAAATGAATATGCATTTTTTGAGGTTACTTGGGATATGATACCAGAATGGAATCCCGAGAAAAAGTGTTGGGAAAAACGTGATGAAAATTGGAAGAGAATGCAGATAGCCAATTATGGATCAGAGGAAGCGTTTAACTCCCAGTTTGGTACTAATTTTGATATATCTGCAAATACCTTGATAGGACAAAAAGTTTTACGCGATCGCAAAAGCGATTTGTACGAGTTTATAGAAAAAGATTTATATGGGGTACCTCATTCAAATATGTATAGGTGGGCTCCTGGTTATGATCCTATGGATATGTTGAAAAAAGAATATTTGGTTTTTACTATAGACTTAGCAGAAGGCATAGGTGGAGATTCAACAGTTTGTTTGATAAACCGTATGATAAATAAGGATTCAGATGAATTGGAGTGTGTGGGATATTTCAAATCCAATACCTTACTCAGAGAAGATTTTACAAAATCTATTCAAACCCTTATATGCAAATATATACATCAAGAACGAATCTTGTTGTCTTATGAACGTAATACTTATGGAGAACTTTTTTATAGAGATATGGTAGATAATATGGAAAAAGATGCATATATATCCCAGAACTTCGATCCAGCTATCTTGGTTAAATATTTTAATGATACTGGTACAAAATTTAACTACGGGGTTAAATTAACATCTGGTAATAAGTCTACCCATTGTTTATTGTTCAAGGAAAGTTACGAGAGAAATAAATATATTAATAAGGCATCTCAATTTATGATTGAGTTATCCAACTTTTCGGATGATGGGTCTGGTCATTATAAAGCATCGTTTGGACATGATGATATGGTTATGGCTGCAGTGCAAATAGAATTCGTTAAATCTACATTACAATATAGAATTATGAGGGATGAATTTTCTTCAGGTCAGATGCCAGTTGACGATGATAGATTTTATAATCCATTTCAGGATTTCGAGTTTCAACAAATTGATTATGTTAATGAAAATCTAAACAGATTAAATAGAATGTAATATGGCTAAGAAATATAAAGAAACAGATTTAAGTATTGTTTTAGAGGGCAAAGCTCATAAAAAACCAGGTCGTGATTTTCAGCTTATCAAAGCCATTCGAGGTAAAAAGCAAAAAGGAGACGATGGAGAGCCTCAATTGTATAAAGCAAATGTGGTTCGCAGAGATACTAAAGTCCGAAAATTTGTAAACGAACATTTGACTCCCACAAATGATTATAAGAAGATTATGCCCGGCCAACTCATCATGTTCAATTACTTTATGCCAAAGACAGAAGAACAACTCGAATATTATGATGCTATGCCGTGCACTATCTTTTTCGGTACTATGAAAACTCGTGAGGGGTTAAGAGTGATAGGATTTAATTTGCACTATTACCCACCAAGATTTAGATATAGAATCATAGATCGAATTTTTGAAATATTTAAGCCGCTATATTTGGAATCTTGGGACAAAGAAATTCAGGATGAAATGGACATGAATTATTTAATGTTAATGAAACAGCTCCAAAAAGAAAAACTGGATTTCGGTGTACGTATGTATATCCCTGATTTAATGCAGCAGATTACTCCCATACCACCTAAATATTGGCAAAAAGCTGTATTTACAGAAGGAAGATTTAAGAAAAGAACAAGAGAAGCAATTCTAAATTATTGGATGCAGAAAAAAGAAAGAAGCATCAAATAATATACAGGCTCACAATATTAAGTTGTGGGTCTTTTTTTATATATTACTATATGAGTATATATATTGAACCCAGAATGAAATATAAGACCCTAAACAAAACACATCCATTATCATCCGTCGACCTTGAGAGTATGTATAATGATGGTTGGGTACTGATCAGTTCTTTATCATATCAAGAAGGGACTGTTTGGAGATTTATTTACTATTTTAAAAATACAAAATTAGGAATACTGTAATGGAAGTAACACGATTTGAATGTGTCAGACCTGATTGGATACGCGTTGTTAATGCTGCACGTAGAACTGTAGGTAAGCAACCGATCGACCACGAACCCTCTGTTGGGTTTAAGAAAAGCATTTTGTTGGCGGAGCATAGCCCGATTCGTTTGCTCGAATATGATTTTACAATTTCAGATATCAGGCAGTGGGTTACTGTGCATCTTGTAAGACATCACGAGGGATGTGAGAAATTTGTACATACACAGCGTCAGGATGTCAACGAGCAGATTGAAATCCTTACAAGAGAGATCATCCGCATTTGCCAAGAGGAAGGACTCACAAGATGGGGTTGGAAGGAGCGAGATTATCTATTTCAGGGTCAAGGTAATGATATGGATATGACCTGTAACGCACAGGCATTTATTAACATATCACGTAAGAGACTTTGTTTGGGAAGACCTAGTCCCGAGACAAGACAGGCTTGGAGAATCGTCATTGAAAAACTTCGAGAGATTGATCCAGTTCTCGCAGAGAAGTGTGTACCTGAATGTGTCTATAGAGGCTTTTGTCCCGAGGGTAAAAAGTGCTGCGGATATGTAAAGAGTAAGGAGTATCAAAACAGATTGGTAGAATATAGATCTTTTGAGTAATATGAACAGAGAGGATAAAATTGCAATGTTTTCTAAAGAGATTGAGAGCATTGTTGATGACGATTTGAGGAAGTTGGCAACTGAAGTCATTGCATGCGCTGACGATTACTTCTTCACAATACCTGCATCATCAAGCGGTAAGTTTCATCCTTCATTTTCATTAGGAGAAGGTGGTTTGGTTAGACATACAAAGTGTGTGGTGTATATGGTTAGATGTCTGTGTGAGTCATTCGATATTGACGAGTATAAGCGAGATATGCTAATGGTAGCTGCACTGGCTCACGATATTAAAAAGCAAGGAGATGATCCTAACGGTTTAGGTTATACGGTTCACGAACACCCAGTATTGGCTGCAAGATATGTATGTGAAGTGTATTTTGCAAGCGATATAGTTATACCAAATGGGGTTGTTAGTCTTATTGCAGATATGATTTCATCACACATGGGCAAGTGGGGTGCGGACCCAAAGTTTATTGGGGATAAAATACCATTGTCAATGCCACAAACAGAATGTGAAAAGATTTTGCAGGCAGCTGATTACCTTGCAAGCAGAAAAGAGATTCTAAATTTTGATTTTGGATATGATAAATAGTGTATTTGCATGGTCCCTAATGTATATATTAGTGGGTGTGGCTGTGTCGTTTTGCATAGACGATATGAAGTGGTGGATGTATATACCAATAACATTATTTTGGCCACTGCTCTTTATTGCAATGATCTGTGCTCTTTTATGTTCATTAGTGGTATTTGGATGGATTGAAATAACTAAAAGAATGAAAAGATGGGAAATTTTTGGCTCGCGATAGGTTGTTTCTTATATTTTTGTATAGGTTTATTGTTCGCTGAAGAGGGTGGAGATAGAAGATACCCAATCAGGACCATAAGTATAGTACTATTTTGGCCACTATACTTCTTGTGTTTGGTAGCATTTGCAATTTACTACTACTTTTTTAGGCGTAAAAGAATGAGATAAAATCAATATATTTATATGAATATAATTAAGAAAACTATCATCAATTTGGTTTTGTTACCATATATTATATACGATGATGTAAGGAATTTTTTCTATAAAATAGGTAATAAGTAATGGAGAAGAAAATTTGTGCTATATCTGACATACACGGACATCTCCCAGAAATCCCTGAATGCGATATTTTGTGTATTTGTGGGGACATTGTTCCTTTATACACTCAACGAGAATTTGCACAATCTATCGCATGGTTAAGTGGACCATTTCAAAAATGGGCATTGGAAGCTCCTTGTAAGCACGTTGTAATGATTTGGGGCAATCACGATTTTATTGGAGAGAGATTGGATAAGTGTGGGTGCAAAGATCCCAATGAAGAATATCAATGGTTATTTGGTATGAGCCCAAAGCAAGTCTGTGAATTTTTATTCAAGTGTGACGAGGATAATAAGATTCACCTTTTACTTGATACAGAAGAGGTAATCGATGGAATTAAGTTTTATGGTACACCTTGGTGCCCCAGTTTGAGAAATTGGGCTTTTTATGGAGATTCAGAAACTCTTAAAAAGAAGTTCGATCAAATCCCATCCGATTTCGATATATTACTTACTCATTGCCCACCTAAATATGGTCAACAGGGTATAGTACTTCAAACTAATTGGAATTTTGGAAAAGATTTTGGTTGTGAGGAACTTCAAGAAGCCTTGGTTCAAAAAACAATGTTGCGATCTGATGTTTGTTGGGTTTTAAGTGGACACATACATTCAGGTAATCATAATTGGGAAACGCGTGGTCCATTAGTATATCGCAACGTATCTATTATGGATGAAGATTATGAACCTACTTACAGCCCACTATTGTTCAATATAAATAAATAAGTATGAAAAGTTTTTTGGTATCATTTCTAATAGCTTTGTGTTTCATTTATGGAGCATATATGCCTTTTGAATCACCAATAGGTGTTGTGGTAAAATTAGCCTCATACACATTGGGCTATTGTTTAATAAATTTTCACGGTAAGCATTATTTGTTGTGGGAAAATAAAAACGAGTAAATATGTTGTATAGTATAGATGAAATTTGTTTGAGACCTGCAGCGGTGTCTCCTATTGAGCATCGTAAAGATGTAATCATTTATAACAACCATAATAAGTTGCCATTATTTAGTTCACCAATGGCATGTATAATTGATAATGCATCAGCACCTAAATTTGAGAAAGCAGGTATCAATACAATCATACCTCGTAATATTAATTGGGAGGATCGTTATTTAGCTCTTGTTGATGGTATGTGGGTTGCTGTTGGTTTCAATGAGGCACAATATATTTTAGATACGTGTGAATTTGAACACACACCTAAGATTCATTTGTGTATTGACCAAGCAAACGGTCATATGAAAATACTCCTTAATTTATGTAAAAAACTCAAGACTAAATTCGGGGATAAGATTAGTATTATGACCGGAAACATTGCTAATCCCAAAGTATATCAAGAGTATGCATATGCAGGAATTGATTATATCAGAGTAGGTATCGGTGGTGGAAGCGTATGTACAACATCTGTCCAAACAGGCATGCATTATCCTATGGGTTCATTGATTATTGATTGCAATAAGGAGAGAAATAAACTTAGGAGTGATATTGCATTTGGAGCTAAACCTTTATCTATCCCAAAGATTATTGCTGATGGTGGGTTTAAGAGAATTGATCAGTGCGTCAAGGCTTTGGCATTGGGAGCTGATTATGTAATGTTGGGTGAGGTGCTTGCAAAATCTCGTGAAGCATGCGGTAAATCCTTTTTTATGGATAATGATGGTTGTAAATTCGATTCAGAATTTTATCACGAGACGCATCGAGAGTATTTTGGAATGTCAACAGAGAAGGCACAGATTCTTGTAAACGATGCTGCACGAATGCCTATTGATAATTACACACCAAAGCATTCTGAAGGCCAGATTCGATATGTTCCGATTGAGTATCCAATACAAGATTGGGTTAACGATTTTGAACACGCCCTTCGTAGTTCTATGTCTTATGCGGGTGCACGAACATTAAAGGATTTCATTGGAGAGGTAGATTACGAGTATATGACACCAGTTACTTATAATGCTTATATGAAGTAAATAGTATGAAGAAGAGAGAGACAAATTGGAGTAGATTCGTTAATTACTTTAATTCTTTTAGAGTTGGGGAGTTAATAACCAGGCAACAATTGATTCAAAATACACGTATTGTATCTATTCATACCATTGACACATTTAGGAGATGCTTGGCAGTTAATAATGTAATAGCTAAAACCGATAAAGATGGGGTATACATCAAATGTCATAACTTACCTGAAAGAATTACGTTGAATGAGATGATGCTTAGAGGATATGGGAAAAGACCGAAAGATCAAACGTGGAAAAGAGAGCCAATGTATATTCGAGACCCGGAGATTTCACCAGATCCATTATTTGCATCTACACAAAAATCTGTAGTTGATTTAATATGAAAAAAGAAAAATACATATTTCTCGATATTGATGGTGTTTTGAACCACGAATTGTGGTTGGCTCACGCTCATAAACAAAACTTTCCATCACCACTATTTTGGTTCGATCCATTATGTGTAGAAAGAGTGAATGATATTATTCAAGCGACTGGTGCTAAATTAGTTATATCGAGTTCTTGGAGATCTGACCCAGATTTGAAAGAAACGTTTGCTAGGGTTTCTCTTCCAACAGATTTTGACAAAACCATAGGAATGTTTCAAAGTTCCAAAATCGGATATACTATGAGAGGTCAAGAAATCGAACATTATTTAAGAGAACATGGGGTTGATATATATGCGAAACACCAATATGTTATTTTAGATGATGACACTGATTTCACACCGTGGCAGAAAAAGAATGCATTGTTTCGAACTGCTGCATCTATATGTGACGAACCATTTGAACGTAATAATGGTACTGGATTAACACGCGAATTGACTCAAAAAATAATTAAATACCTTAATGAAAAATCTTAAATCTGTACTAGAGGATTCGTTCTCGGGAATGGACCAGAAGTTTTATAAGCAGAAACTTTTAAAGGATATGAATGAGTTTTTCGATAATGAAATTCCATCACATATTCGTGAAAAATTTGAAAAAGAAGATTTTGTCGATTACGTTTTAGAAAATCTTCAAACTCACGATTATAAATTATTGCAGAAAAAATTAGAAAAATATTTCGGAGATAAAATCGAAGAATTCATAGATCAGAAGGATAAATCTGGCATCTTTGCCATAAGAGTAACTGATGAGAGGTTGTATCAAGATGATAAGTTTATAGATTTGTTGAATTTTTTTAATTATTTTCTCAGAGAGCGCAACGGATTTCGTTATGTGATAGAACCCATTTATTCAAATAATATGGACGAATGGGTGTATAAAAATTGCAATGGTATAGTATATCATTTTACAGACAAAGAAACAGGAGAGAAAATTCTCAAATCAGGTTTAAGAATTAAAGGAAGAACCTCCTCTGATTTCTCATATCCAAAACGTATTTATTTATATGCTCCAGGATTTTATCTTAATGTAGATAATAGAGATAAATGGATGGATTTTGCTAAACAAATCATCAATCCATTTTTGGTGCGCAAATTCGGATTGTCTGTTTTGAAAATAGATTTGAACCGTGCAAAAAAAACTAACATATCATTCTATAGGGATACTGCTATGGGTCCGGATGCTGTGTTTACATACAACAATATACCAAAAGAATGTATAACTGAAATAAATTTATTTTGATATGGCACTAACACTTAGAGATGAATTGTACAAATCCACATGTAGTTCGATATGGGTTTGTATGGTAGAGGGAAGGTTCCTGGTTAGTAAAAAAGGTCGAACTGGCTGGAATAATAAATCTTCAGCAGCTCTTGCATTTAAGAGTTCCTCTTATTGGAATTTTATAACATGGGATCTCAAAAAACAACGCGAGGATAGATGTGTGGAATATAGATGGGGTCTCGAATGGAAGGATCGAAAAGAGGGAGAGAAATTGGAGAAAGAGATTTATCAAAAATTGATTAAAGATGGAACTATAAAATATATTGAAATAAAACAGGTACCAGAATGGGCAAACATATAAAGTTTGCCCCCTTTTTATATATATTTTAATATGAATGAGATTATCAATATACGACAGGAATTTATTTCGACATTCGAAACCATTCTGTTCAACAATGGATTTGAAAAAGAAGATATAGATGCACAAGTATATAAGAGAATCAGGCAAGCACAATTGCCTGGTCAAATAATATCTATCAATGGTCAAACAATAGAACAACCCGGTCAGATAGTTGATATTCAGACTGTGGTATACATCCTGGGAGATGGTTGGATTGCGGATATGGACGAGTCTAATAAACGCAATTTTACTCAGATCCGTTTATATATTATGCATGGTGATATGACTATCCACGATTACGAGGGGTGTTTTTATTGGGATGACATTGATTTCTTGAAGCAAATTATTAAAAATTTTGATATAGTATTTTAAGATGGGAGCAATTTTATTGGTATTAGTCATTACAGTATGTAATGCATTTTTGAATGGTTGGTTTTGGATGATGGGATATGAGCTTGGCATAGCACCACTCATTAACTATTTGGACGTTGCACCGGCAGTCCCTTATCTCTATTTCGTATTGCTTGCTTTGACTTGGGCTCTAATCAAGGGAAAGGGGCTCGAGAATGACCCACCAAAGGTAACCGAAGCAAAGTTCTGGGCTCGATACATTGGAGTTGTCCTTACTGATTTTATAATTCTTGGTATTCTTTACATTTTCAACCTATGCATATGTTAAGTAAGATTTTTGGACACCTTCGAAATATAATCGTCCACAAGTACTGGGTATATCATTTTGGTCGTAAACTTGGCATTAGTCGATGGCGATTGCTGAAGCACGATTTATCCAAGTTCTCACCAATTGAGTTTTGGGAGTCAATAAAGTTCTATCAGGGAACATCAAGCCCAATACCTCCCTGTAAAAAGGCTAATGGATATTCGAATGCTTGGCAGCATCATAAGGGTCGTAATCCTCATCATTATGAGTATTGGACTGATAATTATGACTCAGGTACTACTCTGATTCCAATGCCATTTGAGTGTCTATGTGAAATGTTGGCTGACTGGTGTGCTGCTGGTAGAACATATCAGGGCAAGGATTGGAGTTTCATATCTCAGTGTGATTGGTGGGAAAACAAGAAAACACTAAATCCATCTATCCATCCACTAACTATTAAGAGAATTGATTTGTTTTTCGATAAATACGTTCGAAATCCATTTGAATGGTGGGTGGAATATAGAGATGATCTAAAACTCGTTTATGAGCGAGACATTTATGATTGGGCTCATAAATACGATTAAAAATAGGACGTGAATTTAATATATTAGAATAACAATATTTAATACATACAAAACATGAAAAATAAGTTTAAGCTGTCAGTATCAAACACAGAGTATTTCATCAATCCAGCCAAGAAGACTGTAACTTGCAAAATGAAGTTCAATTTGGATGGCCCAGAGCAGGCAATGCGTCTATTTTATGATTATATGTATCAGTATGATCAGTCGATGATTGACAACGAGGTTATTGCTACCGCTAAGTTGAAGCCAGGAGATGAATTTGACGAGAATGTGGGAATGAAGATTGCCCGTGCAAAGGCAGAGTCTTTGATGTATCGCAGAATGGGTCGTGCAATGTATCGATTCGGTCGTTATTTGGCTAGTTCTTTGTCTCATGCTCAAGATATGCTGGAGAAGTCTGTGTGTGTCATTGACCACAACGATAAATATTTGAGTAAATTTTAAGTATGGAGTTTTTTGAATTCTTTTTCTCTGGATCCGGTTGGGGTTGGAGATTTTTAGCTCTTTTGTTTTTCGGTAGTATAATAATTTCGATTTGTAAAGAGGTATTTCCTTTATTTACTTTCACCAAAAACTATTTTTACACTGATAAGGATGAAGAGGTCGAAGATGACCAGGATCATCCAGCAACAAAAGATGATGTTAGATCGTAAAATAAAGCGATTTAACTGTGTTAAACAAAAAAGGTGACTATATGGTCACCTTTTTATTTTGAATCGAAATTAACTATGTTTAATTGATATTTTTCTCTATTACAATTTGCCAACCGTCTTTTGAATATGTGTCTGGGTGATGTCCTGGATGTCCTTTGCGAATATATATCTCTACGTTGTTATTCCAAATTTTAATCAAATCAACATCCTTCATATTTTTTAATCCAAACAATTTTTCAATTTCGCAGTCTTTTCTTACTTTGATGATTGGGTCTTTTTGAATGCGATATCTTTTAGGGTTATTGGCAGTAGCGATAACCTTTTTCAAGCTATTCATTTTGCGTTTATCTACGGCTTTCTTCTGTTCATCCCACAACTCACAAACATAAGATGTGTCTAATATATGGTTATTAAATAATTCTGGCCAACCATAATCATCTAAACAAAATGTGTCGTGATAGTATACATATCGTGCATTCGATTTTATTCCCTCCAGTGTCACAAAATTTTCATCATGAATAACTACTGCTCGACCCGAATTGTTAGCAAACTCAACTTCTACATTCTGAATATCTGACGAAGACATATGCCATACATTTTGCAATACAAATCTGCGATCATGACTTGCTATCGACGATCCAGGCATTTCCTGAATAATGAATTTGATATTTTGTATTTTTTTTGGAGAGGTCAGCACTACACGATCTGAAATGATATTAGAACATAATATATCAGGAGAAACACTCTTATAATTTGAATGAGAATTATCTATATGTAACTGGGTGATTTTCAATGTGTTGATTTGAGTTTCATAATAATTTTTTATTATATCATTCAAAGGCTCACTCATACGCGCTAAAACCAAAGTTGTTCCTGCAGGAATACATATAGAATCTTTTTCAAATCTTGCAAATTTGAACCAATTATTAGTCGACCTAAATTTACTGGTATTTGGACTCACAAATTGAAAGAATGGTGAATTTGGATCTGTAAAAAAGTTTTTTGCAATATTAGCTTCGGTTCTACCCATCAACTCATCTTCATCATCTAACAACGATTCATATAATGTTCTCATATTATTCAAAATCTATTTTATTTAACTCACTTACATCCCATACTAACTCTCTTACGTCTCCATTATCGTATATACTTCTTATCTTCCATTCAGCGCTATCATAAACTCGCTTAGATTTGATAAGTGTTTTAACGAATTTCAAGGTTTCTTCATTAGATAATATATCTTTGAGAGCTGATTCGTTAGGACATTGTACTATAATTGGAAATTTATTCAAGGCCACTTTGTCATATATATCTGTAGCTTTGGTATCCACTACTAAGTTAATAGCATATGTTTTCATTTTTTATAAAAAGCACTATTTAATCGAACCTCTTTAGTTTCATTACCCAGTTTATATCTAAAAATTACATCATAAAAACCAGGCAACATTTGTTCTTGACTTTGTGGTGCAACATATGGTTCATTTGTGGATGGGAGTGTATATGATTTTCGAGCAACAGTTGAAGCATTTACAAATTCCCACTCAGTTTTTTCAATTTTATGTGCAAACTTAAATGATGGTTTCACACATAATATTTCATTTTTCTCTACAGAAAAACTATCTAAATTCCAATCACAGTCATACATTCTACCACCATCTAATAATTCAATGTTATAAAATCCAGGACAGAACACCATCACATTACGATAAGTTCTTGCTGGGATAGTTGATAACCTCTGGCCTGGGGTTTTACAAACTGCAACAGTATATGTTACTTCTTGTTTTTCTTCTCCTATTTTCTTCATCAATGTTCCACATATATAATCAGGATCAGACCAATTTCCTTCGATAACCAACATATGGTTCAACATATCGTTTGTTACAGGAAGATATTGTGTATGGAATGGTTTGACTTCATCATTATCATCCAATGGTTGTCTTGAGAATATCCAATCATTTGGGGACTTGAATGCATCTACTGGATTTGTAATATTACTGATATCTTCTTTTCTCGAAAATTTATATATTTCAATCTTCAAACCATCTAAATCCTCAACGTTAAATACTATGCGTTTTACAAAATTGTGTCCCAATAAAGTATCGAATTGGAGTCTTACCTCATATGTTTTCTCATATTTACATAAAAGATTGAAGTTGAAATTCCCGTCATATTCGTGATAGTCTATGTTAGAATTCCAAGAATCATCTTCGTTATTGTTTACAAAAATTACAGACCTTTTAATTTTATCCCCTTCTATAAGTGGGATAGATAATTGAAATGGGACAACGCATCCAACCCCAGTATATAATTGTGAATAAAACGTTTTAGCATCTTTATCGGTAGCTATTGTTCCGACAATAACATCATCTACGCCAATTATTTTGATATCATCGTATGATGTTTGTCCATTATATTGTGTACCAAATACTGTATTAGGGCCTACCTGACAACTAACATTTCCAAGCTTAAATGCATCATTATTTTTCACATTGCAAGTTATTGCATCTGTATAATACTGGACATCTTTGCGAGAAAACAATGGAGCAGTTAAAGTCTTAAACGTATTTGTGTAAACTATCTTTTCGATGGTTGAATAAAACAAGTCGAGGTGGATTGGCATAAAATATGTCTGATAAAATTTGTTAAGCAAACATAATTTCAAAGCCATATCCTCATCAGACCATTTATATACTATATTTTCTAATACTGGGTTACCCTCATCATCAAATTCATTTGTAATTTTATTCAACGCCAATGATAGAGCAATATAAGTGGTTTTCATAAAACTTGATCGTGTCATACAATACTTATTTGACATAATATCTTGTATTTCGTGAACACCAAACCACTCTTTTTTACCTTCGTATCTGCGCCAAACTTCGTATAGGTTTATATTATCTCCATATTCAAACCATTTAAGAGAATTGATAAGGGATTTATATGAGCCTTTATTATCCACAACATCCCAAAAATTAGACAACAATTCTTTCCACTTTCTATTTAACAAAATGTTATCATAATAATCCTCATGCACGTTGGATGGGTATATTGCTTTTTGAATTTCTCGAGGGATTTCTACTCCCCTATTCATCAAACCAATGTAAAGTTCTTCGTTTTCACCGTAAAAATCTGCTCCAATTTTATATACGTTTGAACCAATTTTAATAGATGCCACATATTCGCCAGGTGTTTTAGCTTTGCCCAATATGTGAATAATGTAAATATACGCAGGTCCTTTATCTGTTTGATATAAATCACCAGATAATACCATTTTACCCTCAGTTGCATATAGACTATTTATGTCATATGAAGTATTGTCAACTATCGATGAAGTATCCAATAAATGAAATACCTCATTATTTTCTATTTCTACATCAATGGAACCGTCTTGACCTTCATCGGTTATAAAACACAATTTTTTAATGTAAAACAAATCTGTGCTTTGCTCTCCATCAAACCAATGTATATAGGGGGCATCCCCATTGAAAATATTACCTGTGTTTATATCTATAAAATTCAACATACTATCTATATATAATTGTTACCGGGTCAGTTACAGTTATTTCCTGCGAATCTCTCGTCATTTGATTATTTTCCTCCAAATATATATCTGGTACAGTGAATGTCCAACCCCCCATTAACACTGGAAAATACTTGTCATTCGGTAGAAGTATATTACCATATTCATCTAATCCCACTCGTGGATTTTCACCAGCATAAACTCCAATTCTTTCTATTTTTGTTTCATATTGATTGGTGCGTGGATTATATATTTTTCCTTCTTCATAATATTCTTTTTTTCTAATAGCTGTCTCATTTCTCTCGCTCAAGAAATTAACTTCTACTCCGTCAATTTCTTTAACGTTGCTCTTGAGTAAGTGGATGATATCAGATTTTGGAATAAATATATCCGATTTTATATCGCTGAAGAAATCACCAATTAGAGATTTGATTTGGGCTGTAATATATTCTTTGTTATAGTCTCCTTGCTTTAATTTAATATGCACATACATCGCATATTTGCATATAGTTGGATCTACTATGTTATAAGTCACACCAGCTAATTGACTTCCAGTGTTCTCCAAGCAATTTTTGATAGAATCTTTTTGTGCAGGAGTTAATACAAAATCATTATCAGTCAAATTGAAATAATCCATTCCTTTAGACATTTGCAATTTGAAATTCTTCATCACCAATGAATTAACTATTAAAGAGCCTGGGTCTGACCACGTTCTATTATAACCACAGAACGAAAATCGACTAATAAATGCTTTGTAATGATCAGGAGATGAAAGCACTAATGATCTTGAATTAGTTCCTATCATATGACGAACTTGAAATATGGATTCGCTATTTGAGCCTGAGATTACTGCATCTTTTGACGCAAATGAAATATCTAATACATTATTTCCATCTATCTTATTACCTTCATTATCTGACAATTGATCCGTAAACACGAAATAGGATTCTTGTGACGAATCTAAATTACCCAACTCTCCATCGTGCACAAGGTAATTGATTTTGATAACATCTCTATCTTTCAATGCCTTTCCGTGAACTCCATTACCGAAAATGAAATCTATACCAGAATTTGGAGATACCTTAAATGTCCATTGCTTACCTTCAGCGGTCATATCATAGAAACTCGAAACATATTCCCACTTCTCATTATTAACATAAACCTCCAAATAATCAGCATCCAAATTGCCCACAAAATTCATATTTTGTGTATAGTATTTTCCTCCTCTTGAAATAAATATTTGTGTTTCAAATTTGCCCTGAACTGCATATATATATTTAGAACTTATATCTTTTTCAGGAGAAAGAAATATAGCCTCTTGAGGTAAAATCATATTATATACCAATCCATTCTGCGTACAGGTAACCGGACAATGGTTGTTAATAATCAGATTCAGATTTTTTTCATTGTTTGGTATATAAGATATTTTCAACTGTACTCCAGCAGCTTTACCTAAAAAAGGTTCATAACCTGTTTGAGCAGCCAAACCATATACAGAACGCTTGCGCTGTGCTGTATATTTATTTTGCTCTATCATAGCATCTTCTATATACAGCATCATATTTTGAACAGATGCTGTCAATACTGATATTAACTGTCCAAAAACAGTATGATTTCCATAAGCCTCACCATTAGTACTTGTTTCTCTGGTGATGTAAGATTTGAATTTATTGGTTAAGGCTTGGTATTTTGTCTCTAATAGTGAAAAAAGTTTCATATTACGATATTTTATATGTCTTATTGTATTTTTCTTCTCCTCTTTGCAAATGTATATCTATCAAAGCAATATCCTGCTCAGATCCCTGAAGTAAATAAACTTCTACTGTTGGTATAAAACCAAATAGATTGATTGAATTGATATCCGATAATATATTTGACTTAATGTCGTCTGCAGATAAATTCAATCTATATAAATAATCATCATATTGGGTACCAAAATCCACATCTCCAAAAGTTTCTCCAGGTATAGTATCGAACATGATATCAATCTGTTGTAAAATCAAATCAACATCATTTGATTGAACCATTTTTCCTGGATTAAGATTAAAGTCTGTCATTAGTATTCGTATTTATATTTGCCAGATGTTAAAAGGTTAGATTCTTGGTCCAAAATATAGTAAGTTCCTTGCACTATCTTTTGTGGCAAGTTAACTCCAACTATTTTGAAAACAATTCCTGCATCTATGCGACCAATTTCTTTGAATTTTACACCTTCTATTTGAATCATAAACGTATCCGCAGATGATTTATAATCATCAAGATTAATGCAAATATGTTCATTTACTTCTGGGTGCAAAATAAGATTTGTAATAGGTAGTGACTTATAGAATATAGGGAAAGCTATATTTGCTTTAGAATCCTCATAATTCTTAACATCATATATTGTATGCTCTATCTTGTTAATTGCACTAATATTTATATTATTCATATCTATATCTTGTAAATTTATGTTATACAACCCATGGAAATCGGATCCCGAAACTATATATTTATACAATTCTTGAGTGAGTGGTATGATATTGGAAAGAATATAAATCATAGTTTCTCCGTCTTCAGTCACAAATTCAGCAGATGCTCTGATATTTATACCCTCACACCATCCAATCCAATTTGTAAAGTTGCCAGTTTTCAAAATAGACGATTTCTTGAAAACACAATGAGTCAAATCCTTTTTCGAATGATTGTCTGAATATACAATAGGAGTTTGAATATCGGCATATATATTAGTATCATTACCAATAACTAATCCATATTTGACACCAAAAAATTTACTCTGATATGTTTCCTTCATATATTCGCAAATATCGTCTCCATATAATTCATTGAAATTCAAAACACAATCAATATGAGGTTCTTTTTCAAATGCGATATCTGTATCAGCAGTTATAGATAAGTTGAGAAAATCGTTTTGATTTTTCGTAATATTGATAGAATTTTGACAATTGCTAACTTCATCTATTTGGATATATGAATCGTCGTGTGGTTGTACAGCTTTCAATGTAATGTGTATGATTGATCCTGTGTTATTCAAATTATAATTTGATTGTCCATCTGTAAATATAGGCTCATAACATACTTTTTCTCTGAAATTTTTCCAATCATCACTGTATATCAATTCGTATGGGTCGATAATAGGTAAACGAATAAACTCATAATATTTTTGATTACAAAATGTTCTTACTCGCTCGGCTGCTGAAGTGTTTATTCTATCCAATAAATAATTTCCTAAAATAATCTCATGACCATAAACCCATGTTTTGATGATGACTTCATATTTGATTACCCCAATCGATTTTCTGTATAAGTCGACTGCATATTCTGGAAAATATAAATCAACGTAAGACATTTTTATATTTTGAGTGGGAACGTATTTCAAATTTAATTTGTATGAAAATGTGTTTACGTCCCATGCAGTATCTGGT
>JAEIGA010005091.1_pt1 | contig 20179 bp, 20 predicted proteins | sample 9270691 | NCBI WGS metagenome assembly JAEIGA01 (sample SAMN17057246, study PRJNA624740) | gut metagenome | biome: biome; isolation source: fecal sample | host: Bos grunniens | place: China: Xizang | collected 2019 | reverse complement strand
GCCTCATATTTTTCCTTGACATCTTCAGCGAGTTCCTTTGGAGTCTTACCATCTGATGGTTTGAACTTCCACATTACACAATATCTTACCATAGTATTAGTGTTTAAGTGTTTTAGTTTTCATTAACGACCACTAATTTAGCAACAATAATTGATATTGCCAAAATAAATCCCATTTACTTTCGTATATTTGTATCTATAATATGAATGGTAATCAACATAGGGGGGCGCGTATTGCGAAGAACACACTGATGCTGTATGTCAGGATGCTGGTGCTTATGCTGGTGGGCCTGTATACATCGCGTGTCGTGCTTGAGGCATTGGGTGAGGATGATATGGGTATCTACAGTGTTGTGGGTGGAGTAGTTGCGATGTTTACCATCATATCAGGAGCTCTGAATTCCGCAGTGTCCAGGTTCATCACCTTCGAGATGGGAAAAGGGGAGAAGGCACAGCTGAACAAGGTCTATTCTACTGCAGTCACAATCCAGCTCATTCTGGGAGCGATCGTGGTCATACTGGCTGAGCCGATAGGTATATGGTTCATAAATAATGAGATGACCATCGATCAGGCTAGGATTCCGGAGGCGGTGATGGTTCTTCACTTCTCGCTTGCTGCTTTTGTCGTCAACCTGATGAGCGTGCCGCAGATGGCTTCCATCACTGCTCATGAAAAGATGTCCGCATATGCATACATCGGCATTCTGGATGCTTTCCTCAGGCTTGGTACGGCACTTCTCATCATGCATTCCTCAGGCGACAGGCTGGTGCAGTACGCTGCCCTGATGATGGTGACCGTTATTTTAGTACGAATCGCTTATGGCGTTTATTGCAGAAGGAATTTTGAGGAATGCCGCTATCGTCCTATCTTCGACCGTCCGCTTATCCGCGAGATGTTTTCTTTTGCCGGATGGAATTTTGTGGGAGTTGCTTCAGGAGTTCTCCGTGATCAGGGAGGAAATATCCTTGTTAACCTTTTTTCAGGAGCGGCCGGCACTGCTGTAAATGCAGCGCGAGGTATGGCCGTGCAGCTCAATGGAGCAGTCCAGGGATTCGTCACCAATTTCATGACGGCCGTCAATCCTCAGATCACGAAGTCCTATGCCGCAGGGGAGTATTCATACATGTTCACCCTGGTGCGCAAGTCCTCCAGGATGTCTTTCTACCTGCTTCTGATGCTGGTGATGCCATTGATCCTTAATACCGAGGTCGTTCTTGGCGTATGGCTTAAGGATGTGCCGGCGCACACAACTCTCTTTGTGCAGCTCTTCCTGGTGTTCGCTCTCAGCGAGTCCCTTTCCAATCCGATGATCACGGCTATGCTTGCTACAGGGCGTATCAGAAACTATCAGCTTGTGGTAGGTGGCATCCAGCTTCTGAATATCCCTATATCATATATATGTCTCAAGATGGGAGCAATACCTGAGGTGACTGTGATGGTTGCTATTGGCCTTTCGCAGATCTGTCTCTGGGCCCGCCTGATCATGCTCAGCCGTGCTACCGGCTTCCCGATAGGAGACTTCGTGTCCAAGGTGTATGTGAAATCACTTTTTGTAGTGCTTCCATGCGCAGCTCTGGTTCCTGTTCTCTTTGAACTGGTCAAGCCGACCGGCCTATGGGGTGCTGTGTATAGCGCTGTCATCAGCGTTGTATGGACAGGAACCGTCATATATATGATAGGTATGGACACCAGTGAAAGAAATATGGTCAAGGGCCTGTTGAAAAAGAACAAGAACTGATGATACAGATAACTGACAAGGCTATGTGCTGCGGCTGTACGGCATGCGTGAATGCATGCCCGGTGCAGTGTATCGTCATGCGTCGTGACAAGGATGAGGGGTTTGACTATCCGGTAGCCAATCCTGATATATGCATAGGTTGCGGCAGATGTGAGTCCGTATGTCCTGTCCTTGCGCCGGCTCAACCGTGCAAGTCGGTAACAGCCTATGCTGTACGATGCGACTCTAATGTAGGTGGTTCATCATCCGGAGGGGTCTTCCCCGCATTGGCCAAGGCAGTTATCGACGAGGGAGGAGTCATTTTCGGTGCTGTCATGGAACCGGATATGATTGCTGGACATGCGGAAGCGGATACTCTTGAAGAGGTGGAGAGAATGCGAGGGTCTAAATATGTGCAGAGCGACATGTATTCAGTCATGTCTGATGTGAAAGAGTATTTGAAAAACGGTCGCAAGGTGCTTTTTACCGGTACGCCGTGTCAGGTCGCCGGACTTAACAAATATCTTGGTGCTCATTCAGAAGATCTTATAACTGTAGATATAGCCTGTCATGGAGTGCCCGGGCCTGGACTTTGGAAGATGTATGTGGATGCATTGGAAAAACGCCATGGGGCCAGGATGACTTCTGTGGATTTCAGGGATAAGTCGAAAGGCTGGAGACATTATTGCTTCAAGACCTCTTACGGTCAGAAGGATGTATGTGTCAAGGCAGTTGATGACCCTTATATGGCTCTTTTTATGCAGGACATGACGCTCAGGCCATCATGCTACAGCTGTCCTGCGCGTAATGGAAGAAGCCACAGCGATCTGACCTTGTCCGATCTGTGGAGCGTCAGGAATACGGTTCCGGAGTTAAACGATGACAGGGGTGTCTCTGGAGTGCTGGTCAATTCAGCAGTCGGCGGCGAGCTGCTCAGAAGCATCGATGCCAGCTTCATGAAGGAAGTTCCGGTGGACAATGTGATGGCGGAGAATGGAGGTTTTGCTGTGTCTGTGGCTATGCCTGAAAAAAGAGCTGAATTCTTTGAGGGCCTGAAGGTTGCAGGAGTAGATGTGTATAAACATATGATGAGATACGTTGTCAGGAAGCCTCTTCCGCAAAGGATGTGGCGAAGCTTCAGGTCGACGCTTTCATCAATGAAAAGGAGGATTTTGAAATGAAGGTTGCCATAGTGACATTACCGCTTCATACCAACTACGGCGGACTGCTTCAGGCTTATGCCCTGAAGGAAACGCTCAAGCAGTTGGGGCATGAGGTGACTGTTCTGGACCGTGAGGAAAAGATGCCTGCCCCGCGAGGGGTGAAGGCTCCTTTGGTATATGCACGCAGGATGATCATGCGTATGATGAAGGGCGGTGCGGCCATGGAGGTCTTCAGGGAGAAAAGATTCAAGGAGGAACTCCCTGTTGTCAGCGCAAATACTGCAGCCTTTGTGGACAGATATATAAATCCACGTGTGATACGCTCTTTCAGTCAGATACATCAAGGAGAGTATGATGCATTTGTCGTAGGTAGCGATCAGGTCTGGAGGCCGCGTTATTTCCCCGGAGTGCAGGACGCATTTCTTGCTTTCACAAAGAATTGGGATGTGAAGCGTGTTGCATATGCTGCTTCTTTCGGTACTTCCGAACTGGAATATGAGTCAGAGTTGTTAGGAAGATGTGTGGGACTGTTAGGGAAATTTGATGCAGTTTCTGTTCGTGAGGAATCCGGAGTGCGGATGTGTTCGGAATGGTTTGAACGCGAAGATGCAGCCCATGTTCTGGATCCAGTAATGCTGCTCGATGCGAAGTGCTATAAGGCTCTGGCATCAAATGCAAATGAGCATCATACTAAAGATAAGGTGGCGACATACATACTCGATAAAGATGCTCACAAACAGTCAGTTGTGGAGTTTATCTCAAGTGCTGCAGGAAAGCCGGTGCATGACCTTTCCGTCAGCCCGTACGATAGAAATATGCCTCTGCAAAGTAGAGTGGCTCCTTCGGTGGAACAGTGGCTTGCTGGCTTTGCGGATGCTGATTTCATAGTTACTGACTCATTCCATGGATGTGTGCTTTCGATAATGATGCACAAGAGGTTTGTTGCTGTCGGCAATTCCAGCCGCGGAATGGCCAGACTTCAGTCACTCATGAATATGTTCGGACTTGATCAGAGACTGGTGCACGGGATTGATCCGGAGGATGATGGAGAATTCTTCCTCTCGGAACCCGACTGGGGACAGATAGATGCAGTGCTGGCGCAAAAGAGGGAGGAATCTATTGAGTTTTTGCGCAGTAATCTTTAAATTTGCAAGATTGACATTTGTGATATGGATAAAGTAAAAATCAGCATAATCATTCCTGTATATAATGCAGAAGAGTATTTGGATCGTTGCCTGCATAGTATTCTGGATCAGGAATTTACATCATATGAAGTTATCCTTGTGGATGATGGAAGTACAGATGCGTCTCCGTTGATTTGTGATCGTTATTCGAGCACAGACCCTAAGTTCATCTCTATACATCAGCCTAATAAAGGTGTCAGTGCCGCTAGAAATGCCGGTCTGAACATTGCGCAGGGCGAATATGTCATGTTCGTTGACTCTGATGACATGCTTCTTCCATATGCATTGGAGAATATGCTGGACAACATCGGAGGTGAGGATGTCGTTATCGGTGGATACGGGGCCTATGTTGAAAATGTACCGAGCAAGGAGATCAAACCGTCTGCTACAAAGTCATATAAAGGAAATGAGTGCCATAAATTTTTCCAGGAAAACATAATGCGCAACTGCGAGCTCCTGGATTCTCCATGGGCCAAGCTGTTCAGAATGAAGGCTATAGGTGATACGCGTTTCGATGAGGATCTGAACTATGCTGAAGACAAACTGTTTGTCTTTGAAATCCTCAGCAAGAGTACTTCGTTCCTTACTGTCTCTCAGGCTGTGTACGGCTACTATATCCATGCAGGTTCTTTAGGCAGCGACATATCTTCTGACGCTCATATAACCAAACTGCGTCAGTTCATTCCTAAATACATTCCGCTGCTTTCATCTTTATACAGCCGTTTCTCGTCTGTGACAAAGATCCAGCTTTTATATCATAATGAGGTGGTCGGACGATACCTCTGCCGTATTCTGAATATATTTGCTACGCGTAAATCAGAGCATCTTGATGAAGAGTGTCTTGCATGGATATACTCGCTTATGGATGCAGATAAGAATCTAGGTGTTTTCTCTCTCAGGATCGGTCAGGTGCCAAATATCCTTCTTTATAAAATAAGGAAGATTCCTTTCAGCATCAGGACATACCGTCTTATGGCCAAGGTGAACGAGTTGTTTTATCGTAAGAAATGATGCGCGTAGCTGTCATATTCGAGAGCAGCCCATTTGACAGAAAAGGACTTTTCAATGCGGTTCACAATCGTGTGAAGTCTCTGCTGGCATCAGGGGAGTGCTGGGTGGATGCGTATTGCATTCATTCGCGGGACAATGCCTTTACCCGTGCCGTGCGTCACACCCCATATGCTCCGGATGTCAGTTCGGTTGAGATTGACGGAATCACATACAGGTTGCTTTGGTATAAATTCTCCATCCTTGACCATGTCACTTTGGAGAAATTCGGAATCAGGCCCTTCCTGTTCAAGAAATTTATGGATCATCATGTGCCTTTCCTTCAAGGTTATGACGTGGTGATCGCGCATTCATTCACCGGTGCTCTTTTCGCATATGAAGGGTATAAGCGCTATGGTACGCCGTACTTTGCCAATTGGCATGGCTCTGATATTCATACCCATCCGTGGAGACATTCTGTGATCCTCAAGGACACCCGCAAGGTCATGGAGGCGGCCAGATGTAATTTCTTTGTCAGCAAGGCGCTGATGAAGGTTTCCGATAAGATTACAGTCAATGCCCGGAAGGAGGTTCTGTATAACGGTGTCAGTGAGGAGTTTATCCCATTCGACGAGACTTCTCTTGCTCAGGCCCGTGAGAATTTTGGCATTTCAGATGGGGAAAAGGTGATTGCCTTTGTCGGTAATCTGTCTGCGGTCAAGAACGTTATGACGCTGCCGGAGATCTTCAGGTCCGTTGTTCAACTCAATGAGGCAAAGAACCCTGCTGATTCATTGCGTTTTATAATAGCAGGAGACGGCAAGCTGATGGGACCGTTGCAAAAGGCTCTAAATGCATTATGTGCAGACAAACCAGGGCTGGCCTGCACTTTCTATGGCAATCTGGATTCAGAGGTGATGCCTGCTTTGATGAACTGCATTGACGTGCTTGTGCTTCCTAGCCTTAACGAAGGCCTGCCTCTCGTCTGCGCTGAAGCCCTTCGATGCGGAGCAAATGTTGTCGGTTCCGATGTCGGTGGCATTGCCGAAGTTATCGGCCGTGGCAATGTTGTGCCTCTTGGTGAGGACTTTGAGAAAAATATGGCTGAAAAGATTGTCCATATGCTTTCAGACAAGCCTTCTCAGCCACTTCCTTCTTATATCTCCTGGGAAAAGACATCAGAGATTGAACTTTCTCACCTACAGTCTGCTGAACTGCTTGGGAAGTCTTGATGTGAATTTCAGCGTCTTGCCGGTCCATGGGTGGATGAACGCGAGGGTCTGCGCGTGAAGGGCAAGACGACCTATAGGGTTGGTCTTCGCGTCGTACTTCCGGTCTCCGGCAATCGGGTGGCCTATCCACTGTGAGTGAACGCGTATCTGGTTCTTTCTTCCGGTCTCCAGTTCGAATTCCACCTGAGTGTACGGCATGCCGCCGATCTCCCCATGCTTCAATGTACGGCAGTGTGTGGACGCGTAATGCCAGTCCTTCTGCGGAGGGTTATCCGGATTGTCTCCCTTCCTGAGCGCATAGCAGTGCACCTTCATGGACTTCGGATGCTCGAAGAGCCATGTCTCGATCCATCCCTCCTCGTCCTCTATCCTGCCCTCAAGAATGGCTACATACTTTCGCTCCAGTACAGCCTCGTACCAGTTTTCCTGAAGTGCCAGCTTGGTGTCGTGGTCCTTGGCGAATACGATCAGGCCGGATGTGTCCCTGTCGAGCCTGTGTACGATGAACAGTTCTCCGAAATGCTCTTTCAATATTGAATATGCTGTAGTCTCCTTTTCGCGTGTGCGTCCTGTGGAGATTGAGAGGAGTCCGGCCGGTTTTTCTACTACCACCAGCCACTGGTCTTCAAATACAAGTTTTAATTCTCTGCTGCTCATCTGTAATGGATTTTTCGGTGCAAAAGTAAGAATAAATTTGATTATATTTGCAAGTTATATGACAGGCAGACAGACCATATGGGATCCTCTCAGGAAGAAGGATGTTGCGCTTACTCCGGAAGAGCAGGTGCGCCAGTGGTGCATAGGGGTTTTGAACTCAAGGCTGCAGGTACCCATGCACATGATGATGAGTGAGGCGGGATTCAAGCTGGGTGACAAGCAGTTCCGTGCAGACATAATCGTCTATGACCGCAGCGCAAAGCCCCTGGTGGTAGTGGAGTGCAAACGGCCCGAAGTGGAGCTGACCCAGGAGGTTCTGGATCAGGCTGTCAGATATAATATGGTGCTGGATGTAAAGTACATGATCATCACCAACGGCACTAAAACATATATGTGTGGAAAGGAAGGGAACAGGTATGTGTTTCTGACTTCCTTCCCGGTTTATAACGAAATGTTGAAATAAAATGTCGATAGTTCAAGGTTATTTGGATCACCAGATCTTCAGGATAGTTTCTGAAACTGCTCAGGAGCAGGGCGTCCGCGCTTTCGTGATCGGCGGTTATGTCCGTGACTGTTTTCTCGGAAGGCCGAGCAAGGATATTGATATCGTAGTGGAAGGCAGTGGAATCGCTCTCGCCGAGGCTGTAGGTGCCAAAGTGCGAAGCAATGTCTCTGTCTTTAAGAATTTCGGTACAGCCATGCTCAGGTTCAAGGGAATCGAGATAGAGTTTGTCGGCGCCCGCAAGGAGTCTTATAACCGTGATTCACGCAAGCCGATTGTCGAGGACGGCACTCTTGAGGAGGATCAGCTTAGAAGAGACTTCACCATCAACGCGATGGCATTCAGCCTTCAGCCGGAGGACTTCGGTGCGCTTGTGGACCCGTTCGGAGGCATCCGTGACCTCGCTGCCGGCATCATCAGGACTCCGCTCGATCCGGATACGACCTATAGTGATGACCCTCTCAGAATGGTCCGCGCCGTAAGATTTGCCACAAAACTTTCTACAGAGACTCAGCAGTTCAAGATTGTGCAGGAGTCCCTGGATTCGATAAGAAGAAACCTTGACCGCATGTCGATCCTCTCGAAGGAGCGCATTGTCGAGGAACTGAACAAGATGCTTGTGACTCCAAAGCCTTCGATAGGCTTCCGTCTCCTCGACGAGACCGGCCTGCTGGAGTGCATTCTGCCTCAGCTCGCAAAGCTTAAGGGAGTTGAAAACGTGGACGGCAAAGGCCATAAGGAGAACTTCTCACACACTCTGGAGGTTCTGGACAATGTGGCGGCAGCCGAAATTCAGGCGATTGCCGAGGGAAAGCTTAAGGATTATGTCTTCGAGGACGGCCAGGAAGTGGCAAAGGTTCGTACAGAACCTAATGTATGGCTCCGCTGGGCGGCTCTCCTGCATGATATTGCAAAACCTGCGACCAAGAGATATGATCCCGCTCTCGGCTGGACTTTCCATGGACACGAAGTCGTTGGCTCGAAGTGGATACCGAAGATATTCCAGGGGCTCAAGATGCCATTGAATGAGAAGATGAAATATGTGCAGAAGCTTGTTGCACTGCACCTCAGGCCTATAGCACTTGTCACTGACGAGGTGACTGATTCTGCGGTAAGAAGACTCCTGTTTGATGCGGGAAACGACATTGATGACCTGATGCTTCTCTGCAATGCCGACATCACCTCCAAGAATCCAAAGAAGGTGGCGCGTCTGCACGCAAACTTCGAGCTTGTGAAGGCAAAGCTCGTGGAAGTAGAGGAAAAAGATGCGATCAGAAATTTCAAGAATCCTATCACAGGAGACTATGTGATGGAACTTTTCGGCATCGAGCCATGCAATACCATCGGTATGCTCAAGGAGCAGGTCAAGAACGCCATTCTCGATGGAGAGATAGAGAACACTTTCGAAGCAGCTGACGCTTACATGCGTGCCAAGGCAGCTGAAATCGGTATGTTTCCTGTAAAATGATCATAGACAGATACATAACCTACGTTAAAAATATCAAGAGATATTCGCTGAGGACTGTCAGTCTTTATGAAGATGTCATCAGAAGGTATGCGGTTGTAGCATACGGTACTGATGATGTTTCCGATGCTCAGCTGATCGAATCGCTTACTCCTTCCGAGATCCGCTCTTATGAAGTGCATCTCATGGATAAGGAGGGTATCTCCGCCAAGACTGTCTGCCTGCATCTGTCCGCTCTCAGCGGCTTCTGCCGCTTCCTTGTGAAGGAAGGTCTGATGAAGTCAAACCCTGTCCGTCTGGTGCCGAAGCCAAAGGTCGAGAAACGCCTTCCGCACTTCTATAAGAATGAATCTCTTGAGACGTATTTCCGTGATACGGAGATCAATGCTTCTGAGCTATATCTGAATGAATTTCTGAAAATACCTGATACGCCAGCCGGTAAGAAACTTTACGATGACCGTCTTGCAAGACTTATAATCTCCATGCTGTATAGTACGGGTCTTCGCAGAAGCGAACTTATATCTCTTAACGTCGGAGATGTCGATTTTGGTCGTAAAGTTGTAAGAGTGGTAGGAAAAGGAAACAAAATGCGAGAAATTCCGCTTGTTGTTTCGCTGTGTGAAGAAATTTTATTATATTTGAAAGCAGTTGGGGCACTGACCCGCGAGGATAGATCTTTGAAATCACCGCTTCTGATGACCTACTCCGGAAACAGATTGTATCCGGCATATGTCGACAGGACGGTAAAACGTGAATTGGGGGATGTAAAAGGCATAACGGGACGCAGGTCTCCGCATGTTCTGCGACATTCGCTGGCCACGGAGCTGATGAATGAAGAAGCAGATCTGAATTCGATAAAGGAGATGCTCGGACACTCATCACTCGCGACGACACAGGTCTATACCCACAGCAGTTTTGCCCGACTGAAGAATATTTATCAAACCGCCCACCCAAGGGCTAAAAACGGAGGTAAACATGGAGATTAGAGTGCAGTCGATCAAGTTCAATGCAGATGTTAAACTGTTGGACTTCGTAGAGAAGAAATTCTCGAGACTTGAGAAATTTTATGACGCTGTTACAGCTGTTGATGTAGCGCTGTCACTACTTCCAGAACATGACAACAAAAATGTGAAGGTTCAGGTGAGCATTCCTGGCAACACAATCGTTGTGGAGAAGAATGCAAAGACCTTCGAAGATGCAGTAGTGGACTGCGCAGACATTCTGAAAGAGAAACTCGTTAAAGAGAAAGAAAAAAGAGCATAATAGCAATAAAAAATGCTGCAGATCATCTGCAGCATTTTTTTGTCTGTCATTTCGAGCGAAGTCGAGAAATCTTATTATCTTTGTATGATTATGGCAAAAGGTTTTCAAGATACGGATTCTCTGTGCAGACAGATTGTAAAAGATGCTCGTGAGGGTGTCTTCAAACCGGTTTATCTTCTTATGGGAGATGAACCGTATTATGTTGATATGGTGTGCGATGCGATTATGGAGCATTGTCTTGATGAGAGTGAGAAGGATTTCAATCAGACAGTATGCTACGGCGCTGACGTAAACGCCGATGCCGTCATTACAGCGGCGCGTAGATACCCGATGTTTGCCGAGCGTCAGCTGGTGGTCGTGAAGGAGGCTCAGATGATGAAGGGAATCGAGGACCTTGCCATATATTGCCAGAATCCTCTGGAGTCGACAGTGCTAGTGATTGCCATGCACGGGGCCTCTGCCGACAAGAGAAAATCGTTATACAAGACTGTTTCCAAGATGGGAGTCGTGGTCGACTCGCAGGCGCTCAGGGATTATGAGGTCGCACGCTGGATAGGAATGTTCTATCAGACGAAAGGACTTCAGATAGCGCCAGACGCAGCAGCTCTGCTTGCTGAATATGCCGGTACCGACCTTGCGAAGATCGCCATTGAGACGACAAAGATGCTAAAGAACCTCCCTGAGGGTGCAACTCAGATTACGGCATCTGATATCGAGAAGAATGTAGGCATCAGCCGCCAGTTCAGCATCTTCGAACTCACAAAGGAACTTTCGTTCAAGAACTCTGCAAAGGCATTGAGGATAGCGGCATACATAGGCTCTGCGGCAAAGTTTGCCATGCCAATGGCGGTTAGCGCATTGTTCACGCATTACTACAGGATCTTGAAGTATGGGGCTCTGCTGATGTCTGACCCGCGTCCTTCAAATGATCAGAAGATGAAGGTTCTGGGTGTGAACCCATACTTCATGTCCGAATACGATACAGCGGTGCGCAATTACCCTGTGAAGAAGGCAATGGCGGCGATAGCCCTCCTGAAGGAATATGATTTCAAGGGAAAAGGCGGAGAAGTAGGAGAGGCTACTGACGCCCAACTGATGGTGGAACTAACAGCAAAATTACTGAATTTATAATATGGGAATCATTGAATGTAAGGATATCTGCAAGAGCTTCGGAGAGAAGGTGGCGCTTGATCATGTGTCGCTGGAGATCCCGAAAGGCAAGATATTCGGTCTTCTCGGACCAAACGGCGCGGGAAAGACAACACTTATCAGAATCATAAACCGTATAACCATTCCAAGCGGTGGTACAATTCTTTTTGACGGCCGTCCTATCACTCAGGAGGATGTCGAGAAGATCGGCTATCTTCCTGAGGAGAGAGGACTCTATCGCAAGATGCGTGTAGGTGATCAGGCCATGTATTTCGCTCAGCTCAAAGGAATGAGCTCAAAGGAAGCGAAGGCTGAGCTGATTACATGGTTCAAGAGATTCGGCATCGAGAGCTGGTGGGACAAGAAGGTTGAAGAACTTTCTAAGGGTATGGCCCAGAAGGTCCAGTTCATAACTACAGTTGTCCATAAACCATCTCTTCTTATTCTCGATGAGCCGTTCTCAGGATTTGACCCTGTGAATGCTCAGGTCATCCGTGAGGAGATCCTCAGACTCAAGGACGAGGGAGCGACCATCATCCTTTCGACTCACAACATGGAGTCGGTGGAGGAGTTGTGTGACAACATAGCTCTGTTCAACAAGTCACATGTGGTCATCACAGGTGGCGTGGATGAGATCCGCCGCAAGTACGGAAACAACAACGTCGAGCTTGTTTACACTTCTTCTCAGGAGGTTAAGTCTGTGCGCGGCGTATTCAAGGTGATTTCTGATGTGGATCAGTCAGGAAGACACACTGCGGTACTTGCTCTGGAGGAAGGATCTACTCCAAATGAGGCGATCAAGGAAATAATCGCCCAGGGATTGACAGTGAACTCATTCAAGGAGCTTGTTCCGAGAATGAACGATATATTCATCAAGTTAGTGACAGGGGAGGAATAAGCTATGAAACTCAGAAACATAAAGACTATAATCTCACGCGAGTACATGACCCGCGTCAGAAAGAAATCGTTCCTTCTCATCACTTTCCTCGGACCGATCTTCTTTGCTGCAGTGTGCCTTCTTCCTGCCATCATCATGAATTTCACACAGGAGGATCTCAAGAAAGTTGCAGTTGTAGATGACAGCGGCATAGTGATGCCGCGTCTTCAGGATGGTGAACTGGTCGATTTCATCGACTGTACTGGAAACAGTGTGGATAGCTTGAGACAGCATCTCTCATCGGCCGAGCACGAGATCATGCTTCATGTCCTGCCGCTTGATTCAGCTTCAGTAATTGTCCAGGCTTATGCGCAGAAGCCTATAAGCGTTGATATGAAGTCTGCGATTTCAGCGCAGATCAGCGACGCTGTGGAGGATTATCGACTTGAACAGTATGGTCAGGAAGACCTCAAGCAGATCATGGCCGAGATAGAATACACGGCGCCTGTGATCTCATATACTGTAGATGATAACGGAAATGTTGAAGAATCATCACCAGAGGTTTATATGATTGCCTCACTGGTACTTGCGATGATCATCTACATGTTCATCATGATGTTCTCAGGTATGGTGATGCAGAGCGTGATCGAAGAGAAGGCCAGCAGGGTAGTGGAAGTGCTTGTGTCTTCTGTGAAGGCTACCGAGCTGATGTTCGGAAAGATCATCGGAGTGGCTTGCGTGGCAATCACCCAGTTCCTGCTTTGGGTTGTATTGACTGCAGCGATTGTCTTCGGTCTGTCACATGTGATCGAAATGGATGCTGTGGTTGATTCCGCAACTGTCCAGACCGAGCAGATGAACCAGATGACTGAAGGTCTGGGAATGGATGGAGACTCGATGAATATGATGCCGGAGATTCCTCAGGAAGGAATGCAGCAGGCTCAGGAAGGCGGACAAATGGCTGCGATAATGACAACATTGAAGAGTCTTGACTGGGGAATGCTTATCTTCGGATTCATAATTTACTTCATTCTCGGTTACCTTCTCTATGCATCATTCTTTGCCGCAATCGGTTCTGCAGTGGAAAACGAGGCAGATACTCAACAGCTTCAGATGCCGGTGACAGTGCCGTTGATGATTGCATTCTTCATCGCATTCTATGCATTCAAGGCACCTGAGAGTCCGGTTGTGTTCTGGGGATCAATGATTCCGTTTACGTCTCCAATCGTGATGCTTGCTCGTATTCCGTTCGGAGTACCTGGCTGGGAATTGGCCCTTTCTATCGGAATTCTTGTGGGAACATTCATCATCTGCGGATGGGCATCTGCCAAGATCTACAAGATAGGTATCCTTATGTTCGGTAAGAAAACATCGTTCCAGGATCTTTGGAAGTGGCTTAAACAGAAATAATCATGAAACGTTCAATATTTATTGCCGCGGCTCTTGCCTTCTGCTGCATGACGGTTTCTGCTCAGGAATATGAATGGTCCGCAACAGAGATTGACGGCAGCAGGACAGGATGCACCGCTCCTTCTAAAGATAATGTCGCAGAGGCTATCGGCACATTCGACGGAAAGACATATGTAGCTCCAAACGGCACAAGACATAAGAAATCGTCTGCTGCAGCCAAGACTGCTAAAGCTGTGCTTGCAGCCCAGCCAAAGATGGCGAGAGTAAAGGATGTCGTGGCGCACTCTTCTGGTCATTGGGATAAAGGATATCCTGAAAGCGAACTTTCAAACTGGCTTATCGATATCATGATTGCCAAGACTGAGGCAATTTCTGGCAAGAAGGTGCACATGGGTGTGACGAACTTCGGTGGTATCAGAGCGGATATGCCGCAGGGTGATGTCATCCTTGACGACCTCCTCTCGATGTTCCCGTTCAAGAACTATCTCGTGTATCTGGAGCATAAGGGCAGCACGATAAGATCGATTCTTGAGCAGATGGCCGCAGGCCGATTCCAGGTACTTGGAGGAGTACGCGTCGTTGCGAAGGATGGCAAGATCGAGTCTATTGAGATAGGTGGTGAGCCTTTGGATGATGATAAGGTATACGGAGTGACTACAGTCTCATTCCTTTTAAATGGCGGTGACGGTCTCTTTATGGCAAAGGATGCCCTCAATATGGTCGAGTATCATGATGTAAACGTGATAGATGCTGTTCTGGAACATGTGTATGCCGAGACTGCAGCTGGCAGGTCGCTGGAGTATAAGACTGACGGTAGAGTAACGATAATCAAGTAGCCATGAAGAAACTATTACTTACCATATTTGCTCTTGCCGCTCTCTCTTCTGCGGCAATCAACGCACAGGATCTTGTGATCCTGCATCTTAATGATACCCATAGCCACATCGACCCGGAACGTTCAGGCAAAAATGCCGGTCATGCAGGAGTCATCGAGACTGCAGCATACGTGGATGAGGTACGCGCTGAATTCGGAAAGAAGAATGTTCTCCTCCTTCACGCCGGGGACTTCAGTCAGGGTACTTCATATTTCACTGAAATGAACGGAGAGATGGAGATTGCTGTCCTTAATTCGACCGGATATGATGCCGTATGCCTCGGCAATCATGAGTTTGACAACGGCATGGAGGCTCTTGCAGGCAGACTTGCGGAACTTGAGTCTGCGGTTGTTTGTGCCAACTATGATTTTTCGGCTACGCCTCTCGCTGATTATGTGAAGCCTTACACGATTCTCAAGAGGGGAGGCCTCAAGATCGGAATAATCGGTGTGCTTGCCAATGTCGCTGATGTAGTGGATTCACGTATTGCGGCACAGCTTCAGTTCCAGGATCCGGCGGTATGCGTTCAGAAATATACGGACTACCTGAAGACTGAGAAAAAATGTGATCTTGTGATCTGTCTGTCACACCTTGGTTTTGATGGTGAGCCTTATACAGACGTTGAACTTGCGTCACAGACTCGTAACGTAGACGTTATTGTAGGAGGTCACTCTCACACAAAGCTTAAGGATAAGGTCCTGGTGAAAGACCTTGACGGTGAGGATGTTGTTATCGTTCAGGATGGCAAATGGGGACTTAAGGCCGGACGCCTTGACGTAGAATTTTAAATATGCATTTTGCCGAACTTATAATCATTGCCATAGGAGTGTCGATGGATGCCTTTGCAGTTTCTATCTGCAAGGGGCTTTCTGTGCGACGTCTCAAGCCTGTTCATATGATTTCGGCAGCTGCATGGTTTGGAGGCTTTCAGGCCCTGATGCCTTTGATCGGATACTATCTGGGAGTCAGTTTTGCAGATTCCGTTGCGGATTTCGATCATTGGATAGCGTTTGTGCTCCTTGGAATCATTGGTGGAAAGATGATTAAGGAAGCTTTTGAGAAGGATGACGAATGTGACTACAATCCTGATTTCTCCTTCAAGACGATGCTTATACTGGCTGTGGCCACCAGCATTGACGCTTTAGCTGTTGGAGTTTCGATTGCATTCCTTAAGGCAGATATCTGGACCTCAATCCTGACCATAGGGTTGATGACCGGAGCGTTTTCAGCATTTGGAGTAAAACTTGGAAATCTCTTTGGCTGCAGATACAAGTCCAAGGCTGAGATGGCAGGAGGCATAATCCTGGTTGGTATCGGTATAAAAATACTTGTTGAACATTTGATGTAGTATGCCCGTTTTAGATAAAATAGTCATTTCCGATTTCAGAAACATCGAACTTCAGGAGCTGGAGTTCTCTCCTAATATAAACTGCATCAGCGGAAACAACGGAGAGGGAAAGACCAATCTTCTGGATGCAATATACTATCTGTCAATGACCAAAAGTGCCTTCGCTACTTCAGACAGGTTCTCTTTTCGTCATGGTACGGAGGAACTTGCCATTTCTGGAACATACAGGATGGAGAACGGCCTTTCAAGTCGTTTTGCATTGAAGATGAATTCGAAAGGTGAAAAGAAGGTGCGCAGGGATGACAAGCCATACGGGCGAGTGTCTGAGCATATCGGAGTTCTTCCGATCGTTATAGTTTCTCCTTCCGACATATCCATGGTAAGTGAGTCGGGAGATGAGCGCAGACGTTTTGTCAATGCTGTGCTGTCTCAGATGGATGCGGAGTATATGTCTGCACTCCAGCAGTACAACAAACTTCTTCAGCAGAGAAACAAGATGCTTAAGGAGGAGAACCTTGACAGACTTTTCCTTGAAGTCATGGATATACGCATGGCTGGTTTGGCCCAGTCCATACATGAAAAGCGTCTTAAGTTTGTCGAAGATCTCAAGCCTGTGGTTGCAGAATACTACAAGGCTCTTTCAGGTGGGTCTGAGATTGTGGATATAGAGTATGAGTCAGACCTGTTCAAAGGTCCGCTTGATCAGACTTTTGCGGCGTCTTACGACAAGGACAGGATTTTAAAATATACCACTGCCGGAATTCAGCGTGATGACTTCATCTTCAAGATGAACGGATATCCTCTCCGCCGACATGGATCTCAAGGCCAGCAGAAGTCATTTCTGGTTTCTTTGAAATTTGCCCAGTATGAGATCATGAAGAAGAATTATGGTTTCGCACCTATACTTCTGCTTGATGATGTATTTGATAAACTGGATATGGGCAGGATATCGAACCTTCTTCAGATGGTGTCGGGAAGCGATTTCGGGCAGATTTTCATTACAGACAGCAACAAGGTGCGCATGTCTGGCATTGTGGATGCATTGACGCAGGATCGTGCATATTTTGAAACATCGGCAGGTACTTTTACAAGAATATAGTCAGATGGCGTACGACGGAAGAGCAAACAAGATGCGCAGGCAGGAGGCTGTGGGTATGGATGAGCTGGTCAAGCAGTTTATCCGTGAGATGCGTCTGTCTGCCGGCCTGAACCGTGAAAGAGTAGAAGAGGCTTGGAATTCTGTTTCCGGCGCATCACGCTATACGCTTGCTGTGAATTTTTCGGATTCAACTCTTTATTGCACCTTGTCTTCTTCGATAGTCAGAAACCAGCTTTACTTCCAGAAGGACTTTATCCTCAAGGGTGTCAATGAATATCTGAAGAAGGATGAATTGTTCATCTGGGATTGGGAGAATAAAGGGGATTGTGTTAAAACTTTGGTGTTGAGATAATATGAAGATTGTAGCAGATATTGACATTCCTTTCCTCGAAGGTGTTTTCGAGCCGTATGGGGAAGTTGTGTACAAGAAAGGAGATCAGATTGTCCGAGACGATGTCATGGATGCTGACGTGCTCATAGTACGTACACGCACCCAATGTAATGCCGAGCTTCTTGAGGGCACTTCCGTGAAGATGGTGACTACCGCGACCATCGGAACGGACCATATTGATCTGGAGTATTGTGCGGCGCACGGAATCAAGGTTGCCAATGCAGCAGGATGCAATGCCGGAGGAGTGATGCAGTATGTGTTCTCGGCTGTATATGGAATTGCTGCCAGAAAAGGTATCAAGCTTGATGATGCGACGTTCGGAATAATTGGTGTCGGAAACGTGGGCTCCAAGATAGATGACCTTGCAAGGTATCTTGGATTCAATGTGCTGCGTTGCGACCCTCCTCGCGCAGCTGCAGAAGGACCAGAGGGATTCTGCTCTCTTGAGTATCTTCTTGAGAATTCGGATGTGGTCACTATGCATGTTCCTCTTGATGATAATACGCGTGGCATGGCAGACGAGACCTTCTTTGCCTTGATGAAGCCAGGGGCAATCTTCATCAATGCGGCCAGAGGTGAAGTGATTAACGAGGAAGCTCTCATAACAGCTTCACCAAAGATGGGGGCAATAGTTATAGACACCTGGTGCAATGAACCGAATATTAATGTGGAACTGCTTGATATTGCAGATATTGCTACTCCACATATAGCAGGTTATTCATATCAGGGAAAGGAGAACGCCACGATCATGGCCGTACGTGCTGTCGCAAGACATTTAGGCATTCGTGCATTACGCTATTACAAGCCTCAGGATCAGGAAGAAGGCCATGAGCCAGTCCTCTTGGACCTTAAAGGCAAGAATCATGGTGAGATAGCTGCTGTTTTCCAATATAATTATCCTATATTTACGGATGATTTCCGTTTGAGGATGAATCCTGCCGGATTTGAAAAACTTCGTGCAGCTTACCAATACAGAAGAGAAATATACGTAGAATAATTAACCAATAATCAATAACACACTATGTTTACAAATGATGACATCAAGCAGATCGAGCAGAGAGGCTCATCTGTACAGACAGTAGAGGAGCAGGTGGAAAGATTCCGCAAGGGCTTCCCTTGGCTCAAGATCGTTGCTCCTGCAACTCCTGCAATGGGTATTCAGGTACTTGACGATGCTTCTGTAGAGGCTGCAGTGAAGTACTATGAGGCTGCTCAGATCAATGGAAAGTGTAAGTTTGTGCCGGCTTCTGGTGCTGCTTCACGTATGTTCAAGGACCTTTTCAGCGGTCTTGATGCGCTTAAGGCAGGCAAAGAGCTTGCTGATGACGCACCGGCTGCAAAGTTCGTGGACAAAATTCAGGATTTTGCATTCTATACTCCTGAGCTTTTCGGAGAACAGACATGCAAGTGCCCTGAATATCGTCAGTCAGTTCTTTCCAAGACATTGACAGATGAGGGTCTTGGATATGGCAGCAAGCCAAAGGGCGTGCTCAAATTTCATAAATATACTGACGGCGAGATCCGTACGGCGTTTGCTGAGCATCTTGTTGAAGCTCAGGACTATATGAGAAATGAGGATGGCACGGCAAACCTTGTTGTGACAATTTCACCAGAACACCAGCATCTTTTCGAGGAAGCTTATGCTTCTGTAAAGGCTGAGTATGAGGCTAAGTATGGCGTTAAGTACAATATCTCGTTCACATTCCAGGATAAGGCTACAGATACAGTTGCAGTTGATGTAGAGAACAGACCTTTCAGAACAGAGACAGACTCGCTTCTTTTCCGTCCTGCAGGTCACGGTGCCCTCATCTACAACCTGAATCAGATCAAGGAAGAGGTTGTTTCAATCAAGAATATCGATAACGTAGCACATGAGAGACTTCTCCCTGCTACAGCAACATGGAAGAAGGTGCTGCTCGGCAAGGCTCTCGAGCTTCGTGACGTACTTCATGGATATCTTCGTGATTTTGATCAGCTTACAGGCGATTATATGCCAGACCTCCGCGTTGACCTCCCTGCATATGGCAAGATCGGTGACGAGGATGTATACCAGAGAGAGGATGTGCAGGCTCTTTGTGATGAGGTAGAGGCTTATCTCGAGAATACACTCTGCATCAAGATGCCGGAGGCTACTACATGCAAGGCTAGGGTAGAGGCTCTTCGTGAGAAACTCAACCGTCCGATCCGTGTAGCAGGTATGGTTAAGAACCAGGGTGAGCCAGGTGGCGGTCCTTTCATCATCTCTGAGAAGGACGGATCAACATCGCTTCAGGTTCTTGAGAGCGTTCAGATCAACACAGCTGACATTCAGGCAAGCTCAGCACTTGCAAATGCAACACACTTCAACCCTGTAGATATCGTATGCTGTCTGCACGACTACAAGGGAGAGAGCTTCGATCTCCTCAAGTATGTTGACGAGGATGCAGGATTCATCAGCTCAAAGAGCTACCAGGGACGCGAACTCAAGGCTCTCGAGCTTCCAGGACTCTGGAACGGTGCCATGAGCAAGTGGAACACCCTCTTCGTAGAGGTGCCGCTCGAGACATTCAACCCTGTTAAGGTAGTTCTCGACCTCCTCCGTCCAGCACACCAGTAATCGTTATACCCTTCATACCATTAATCTGTATCCCCGGCATTGACCGGGGATTTTTATTCGTCTCCGTTGAGCTTAAGTGGTTGGTTATCAATTAAATGATGGGTTGTGCCTGCATGGCTAGGAAGGCAGGCATAACCCCTTAAGTGCTTGGTAGACAGCTGGTTGTGCTCAACGCTCTTCACCCTTCACTCTTCACTCTTCGCTGATCTTTATATATAAACCAAAAGCCAATGGCTGTCGGAGCAAAAAATAAGGTAAATGCTC
>JAEIGA010005090.1_pt1 | contig 20182 bp, 19 predicted proteins | sample 9270691 | NCBI WGS metagenome assembly JAEIGA01 (sample SAMN17057246, study PRJNA624740) | gut metagenome | biome: biome; isolation source: fecal sample | host: Bos grunniens | place: China: Xizang | collected 2019 | reverse complement strand
CGGCAAATTTGAATTACTATTGCCATTGTGAATATTTTCGAATATTATACCAAAAAAGCAAATCTCCTGACAATCGCCCCTTTTATCAAAGAAAGCGCGCCTTGTAAAATTTTGCTCCCGGTCGGACTATTACCTTGTCATCCACAGTTATAGTGTCTGTCCACCATTTTACTCGCGCTTGGCAGCGCAACTTCCCGTGGCTGCTAAAAGATATTGATTTTACCGCAGTTGCCTTATCAAGAACTTTGAACGAGCGCGAAACAGGGTCAAAGACAGAAACTGTATCATGCGTCGTGAAATAAACAAGCCCATCCTCTCCGAGAAGAAGATCATGCCCCCATTTCCCGCAGCCTGCCGAGACAAAATCATAACGCCCCTTTTCCTTAACGCCCATTTCCGCCGGGATGTACGCCATCTCTACTATCGCCGTGGAACCTATAGCCCAAAGGGACTGACGCTTTGCATCCCAGACAACTCCATGTGCAGACTCAAGATCGAGAACTTTTCTCTTAGGCTGCTTTCCAGATTCGAACTTAAAATTCCTCGGATCGATTATCATTACACTCGCACCATCAGACGAGGCCGTGGCAATGCGCCCGTCGGGAAGCTCCTCAATTGAATGAGGATTAGCCGAAGGACACACACCTGCATATTCAGCTTTACATGAGGCTATATCGACCTTAGCGAAAGCCCCGCCTGAACATATCATAATAATTTTTCCGTCTTTCTTCACACGCACATCTGACGGGTTGCCGAAAAAACCGTCTAAGGAAGCAACTTTAGGAGAATCGCTTTTCGCACTCCATTGCCAAATATATCCGTCTTTTTCGGCGGAATCTAATATTACGACTCTTTTCTTTGCTTGCTCAACGGCTATAACCGCAAAACCTTTCGTCTTAAGACTACACCTCTGAGCAGTCGCCGCAGCGGAAAACGCGCTCAGTAAAAGCGCTCCTACTACTAATTTTTTCATTTAACACTCCTCTTTTTATTTTATTTCTTTAAATTTTATCGTCAGGAAGAACCTCTGAAACGCAAGATGAAGCAACGCCGCGTGCAAAGCGCGTATTGATGACATCTCCATTTTTAAGCGACGAGGCATCGCGAACGACAGACCCATCAGACGATGTTGTAATAGAATAGCCTCTTTCCAAGACTCCATAAGGAGAATACGCCTGAAGACACGCCTTTGCATTCTCAAGGCGCGAAAGCGCACGGGAGAGCGAAAAAGCGACGGCGTTTTTCATTTTCAAGCGTGAGCTCTCTATTGAAGAGAGAGCCGAGGAAAGCGCCATATTAAGCGACGGCGCCATGCGCGGCACAAGCCTTTCCAAACGCCGGGCTCCTTCCGAAAGCGCCACGAAAAGAGACGCCGAGAGCTGAACGCTTGCACGGTCTATGCGCTGAGAGGCGATATCTAAGCTCGAGATGAGAGCGTTTGACGACCTTGCCGACAAATCATTTAGACTTGTCTTAAGTTCAGATAAAAGCGGTACTGCAATTTCTGCCGCAATCGACGGCGTGCCGGCTCTCTTGTCGGCAGCGAAATCGCAAAGCGTAAAATCAGTTTCATGCCCGACGGCGCTTATAATCGGGATCGGAGAGGAAGCGACTTCCCTCACGAGCATTTCATCGTTGAAGCAGAAAAGATCTTCAAAGCTTCCGCCTCCACGTGCGATTATGAGAAGATCGGCGCGCCATTCACAAGTCGTAAAATACCTCAAGCCTTTAATCAATGAGGAAGGAGCCTCTGCGCCTTGAACTAAGGCGGGATGAAGGCGTATTTCCAGAGCTGGAAAGCGGCGAGTTAAAACTGTGCACATATCATGAACAACCGCTCCTGAATCGCTCGTTATGAGCCCGATTCTGCGTGGAGCGAACGGAAGAGGCCTCTTCTTTGAAGTGTCAAAAAGGCCCTCCTTCTCAAGTTTGGCTTTCAACTCAAGATATTTTTGCATCAGCTCGCCAAGACCAGAAAGCTTTACGCGCAAAACAACAAGCTGATACTGACCGCGCTGCGGATAGACGCTGAGATTGCCGAAGACAGAAATTTTGACGCCGTCTTTTAATTCAGCCCGAGACGCACATTGCGCAAAATAGCGATCGTACATAACGGCGGAAATCTGAGCCGACTCGTCTTTGAGCGTGAAATAGCAGTGCCCAGAGGAATAACGCTTCCATCCGCTTATTTCGCCTTCAACAATTATCTTCGACCATCCTCTTTCGATGGTACCTTTAACCGCCGCCGTAAGCGACGAGACGGTAAAGCGCGGAAAATTAGATTCGCTCGCCATAATTTTATCTTACGAGCATTTTGCGCAGCCGTTCACGTTTCTTCTCTCTTCGGGAATGTATCCCTACAGAAAGTATCGTGCCGACTGCGAAAAACGACGCTATCAAATTTGTTCCGCCGTAGCTGAAAAACGGAAGCGCCATTCCCTTTGTAGGAAACGCTTCGCATACCACGCCGATGTTGAAGATCGCCTGAGAAAACACGATAAAGGCCATGCCGTATGCAAGGAGCCTGCCGAACCTGTCTGTTGAAGATTTCGCTATATGCAAGGACAAGGCAAAGAATATAACGAACAAAAGTATCACTCCGAGCGAGAAAATCACACCAAGTTCCTCCGCTCCTATAGCGAATATGAAATCGGTGTGGTGCTCGGGAAGATACTTGTGTTTCTGCAGCGACTGCGTAAGCCCCGCTCCCCAGATGCAGCTGTTCTTAAGAGCCACAAGCGCCTGATCGGACTGATAAGAGGCGTTCTTCGCGGCCACGCTCGAGATATTCACCCCGATATCGGAATCAAAGCCCAGATAAGCCGCCATTCTGGCCATTCGGTTGGGGTTCGTCACTACCTTGTAGACAACAAGCCCACCTCCCAAGAATACGATTGGCAAAAGATGTATAACTCTTACTCCTGCAATAACCATTATTACGGCGCCCACACTGCCTATAACTAATGTTGAACCGAAATCAGGCTCTAACATTACAGGCACAGCTAGTCCTGCAATAAGAATGCCGGATCCAAAAAGGCCTACACCTTTAAGCTCCACCTTCCAGCCAGCCCTGTCTAACCACATCGATAGCACAATCACGGTGGCAAGTTTTGCGAACTCACTCGGCTGCATATTAACAGGACCTAACGAAATCCACCTGTAAGAGCCGTTGATTTTCCTGCCGAGGAAAAAGACGCTTACCAGCAAGATGATAATAGCACCGTAGAAAAGCCAGGTGATGACAGGAGCGTCTCTCCAGATTCTGTAATCGAGACACGCTACGACAACGCAAACGACAAGAGCGATTAAAAGATAAACGCTCTGGCGCGTTATGAAGTGGTAGGCATTATTGTACATACGAATGCCGCGCACTTCACTCGCGCTAGACAAAACGACAAGGCCTAGCGCCACGAGAACCGCGACTACCAGGCCAAACGCGCAAAGGACACTTTTGCGCACGCTGGATTACTGCTGAACTTCAGCCGGAAGCTTAATTACCTGACCAGGCTTAAGCTGGGCGTCTTCAGCAAGATTATTAAGTTCGCGGATCTTAGCGGCGGAGACGCCCCAACGAATCGTGACGCCTGTAATATCCTCGCCTTCCGAGACGGTATAGTTGAAAGTCGCCTCAGCCTTTGAAGATGCGCCTTCCTGCGTTACAGGAGCGGGAGACTGGGGTACGACAACTTCGTCGGCCTTCTTTTCCTCAACAACAGGAGCGGGAGGCTGCGGCGCAACAACTTCATCGGCAGAAACTTCCTTAACCTCTTCCTTCTTGACTTCTTCCTGCGCCTTTACCGGCTTCGTCGCGGCCGCACTTTCTTTCTTAGCGGCTACGGCAGGAATTTTAAGCTTCTGGCCAACCTTGAGGCTGTCGGACGTAAGAGAGTTCAAAGCCTTGAGCTGACGGATGTTGATGCCGCTGCCGTATGCAATTGCACCGAGAGTGTCTCCACTCTTGACGACATATTCTTTTGTCGCGCCAGAATAAGGCTGAACAGTCTTTGCCGCAGTCTTCGCAGCGACACTCTTGGCGCGCTTTGCAGGCTGAGCGGCTGTGACGGCTGGAGCGGCAGACGCATTCGCTCCAGGAATTCTCAGCTTCTGGCCGATGCGAATGACATCGCTCTTAAGGCCGTTTGCGTTCTTGATTGCCGCAATGGTAACATTGAACTTGCGGGAGACCTTAGCGAGGTAATCACCGTTCTGCACAACGTAAATTGCGAATTGGGGAGCAGGCGGAGGAACAACAGACGCCTTCGTCTCGACAATGCACTTACAGTCGGATGCGCCGCACTTGCAAGGCTCAGTGTGCTTAGTTCCAGGAAGGCAGGAGCACTTATTCTCAGCTACTGTTGCAACCTTGATTTCATTCGCAGACTTCGCCGCAGGAGCCGTGTTCTCCGTAGGAACAACGCGCACATCATCTGTATTCGTCGTACCCGAACGCTTAAAGTTCGGATCCTTACACCCCGTAACAACCGCAGCAGCAGCGACTGAAAGCACCAATACTATTTTGTTCATTTTTTATCTTCCCTTGTTTTGACGATTTTTGCGAAGTGATCTCCGCGTTCATTGAAATTTCCGAACTGATCAAAGCTTGCCGCCCCCGGTGAAAGGAGCACCGTATCGCCTTTTTCAGCATCGCGCGCGGCAGCCTCAACAGCCTTGTCCATCGTTCCGCAAATCTCGCAATCTACAGTAGAAGACCAAGCCGAAAAGAACTTTTCCGCACTTTCCCCTATAAGATACACTTTTTTACCCCACTTTGTCAAGGAGGGTAATGCATTTTTTAAATCATCGCCTTTGCCTTTTCCACCGGCAATAAGGAGCACCGAAGGCTTAAAAGAAGCCTCTCCCGCCATTTCCACGCCTGCAGCAAGCGCCGCAATGGAAGTCGCTTTAGAGTCATCGATGTATTTTACCCCGTCGATTTCGCCGACAAGGCTCATCCTATGCTCAAGCGGACGAAACATCTGAAAGGCTCGCTTAATATCTTCGTCGGAAAGAGACGCCGCACGCATAAGGAAGGCTCCTGCAAGTCCATTCGCTCTTAAAATCGCATTATCAAAATACGAACCTGCAAGAAGCGACGGATTTTCCTGCGGCGGAGAAAAAGGCGAAACTGACGTTTTCGCCATAGATAAAAGTCTCATCTTCAGCGCGTGATACGCCTCAACGCTGCCGTGGCGGTCAAGATGATCCTCCTGAAGATTCAAAATCGCCGCCGCCTCGAAAAAACGCGGAGGAAGGCTCGTCGTCTCCAACATGAAGGAAGATACTTCAACAACGGCCCAACCTACCTCTTCTTCTCTGCACACATCGCTGACAGGTCTACCGTAATTGCCGCAAGGCACAGCCTTGCCGCCAGAAAGGTTGATTGCATCCGCGACAAGCTTCACAACACTCGACTTACCTTTTGAGCCTGTAACTGCAAGCATCTTCCATCCGCGCTGATGAAGTGCGCGGCAGCCGTATTCAAGCTCGCTCATAACGCGCACACCGGGGCTTGCTACAACAAGGTCTACGTCCGAGGCGAAAACAACTTCTCCTCCGCGCGAAAGCGCAAGAGAAGACGCCGCGCATCCGCTTGCGCCCTTTCCTATGACAAGCACCTTATCCATGAAGCTTCACCAATCCGATGTCTGACGGCATCCACCAGCCGCGCAAAGAAAGTTCAAACGGAAAAACCTTAACTCCGTCAGGCGCACAGTTGCGCTTGAACGACTGAGTGAAGAAGCGACGGAGGAAAATATCGCGCACTTCTGCAATCTGCTCAATTGAATATTTGCCGCGAAAGAACGAAAACGCCTCGTCCGCAAGAGCGCACGGCCCCATCTCGTTCATTATAAAATTCCAAAGGAAGAAATCGTGAAGCTCATACGGTCCAATCACGTTTTCCGTAACCTGCCCCTTGATAAGCTCGGGAGAAACGGGAGTGTCAACAACATCAAGAACAGCGGCGGCCGCCTCTCCTTCGTGACTTTTCCCCCACCAGGAACATACACGCTTAACGACAGTTTTCGGCACTCCGCTATTGACGCTAAACATCGACATGTGGTCACCGTTGTACGTACACCACCCTAAAGCTATTTCGCTCATGTCTCCCGTGCCTACGACTATCCCTCCTTCCATGTTCGCCTTGTCCATCAATATAAGAGTGCGCATCCTCGCCTGGGCATTTTCATACGTAACATCAGGCGTTTTCCCGTCATGTCCAATATCCTTAAGATGCGCTCTTACCGCACGCGCAATCGGGATTGTCTCTAATCTCACCCCAAGCGATTCCGACATTTTCTCCGCGTTCGTCTTCGTGCGCGATGACGTGGCAAATCCCGGCATGGTAACAGCAAGAATCCCTTTTGGGTCCAGCGAGAGAATATCAAACGCCTCGCGGCAGACTAAAAGAGCAAGTGTAGAATCAAGCCCGCCTGAAACGCCAAGCACCACACGTTTGCAGCCGATCGATTTGAGCCTTTTAGCAAGCCCCTTTGCCTGTATGGAAAATACGCTTTTGGGCGTGCAGGGAAATGGCTTTCGTGAGCCATCCTTCGGAGGAAGGCCGTTATAAGCTCTATGGGAAGAGAGGGAGCCTAAATCCTTTTTCATCGTTGATTTCCTAAAGAAAGCCAAAAAATCAGATAAAACCTGCCGCGGCAAGGGCCTCTTCCGTAAGAGAGCCGCCTTTCTTTTCCTCGACGGCAGCCGCCTTGATTGCAGAAGAGACGTATTTTCCTATCACATCACCTTCGAGATTCACCTTCTCGCCGACTTTTTTTATCCCAAGAACAGTTTCCCTCGCCGTAGTGGGAATCAGATCAACACAGAAATAGTCCTCGCCAAGCGCGCTTATCGTAAGCGAAGTTCCATCAATTGCGACAGAGCCTTTTAAAACGGCAGAGGAAGCGAAAACTCTCCCGCATTTTATGCGCAGGGAGAAATCGCGTCCTTTCGGAATTTTCGCATCTATTACGCCGCGACAGTCAACATGCCCTTGAACAATATGCCCGCCGAGAGAGTCGCCCGTCCTTACGGCACGCTCGAGATTCACCTTGTCTCCAGGAATCAATTCACCGAGCGTGCTTCTCTCTTTCGTTTCTTTCAGCACATCTGCCGTAAATCGCTGAGCGGAAAAATCTGCTACTGTAAGGCATACGCCGTTAACGGCGATTGACTCGCCTTTTTCAAGAGGCCTTTCCCATGGTGTGTCGGGAGCAATTTCAAGCACAAGAGACGCGCCGAGCGATACGCGCTTTACAGTTCCCATCCGTTCAATAAGCCCAGTGAACATCTACATCTCCCTTCACAAAAACGGAACATCACCGTTATACGCTCTTGCATGGACATCGCCCGTTGCAGGATCGCTTATCCCGCACGAGCCGCGCTTAAAACGTTTTGCCTCGGCAATACTTTCCTCACCGATTACAACGGGAGCAAGCACTGTATGCCACTCATCCACGAGACCAAGTTTATGAAGCGAACGAGCAAGTTTAAGCCCGCCTTCACAAAGAACAGATGTTATCCCCATCTGCCCCAGTTTTACGAGTGCTTCTTCAGGGTCGGAAAAAACGAGCGTCCTGTCAGACGCCGAATCGGTGAAAACTTGCGAAGAGGCAGGAAGTGCGCGCGACTTTGAAACTACGACTCTTATCAGCGAATCGTGGCGGCCTTGGCGGCAGAGAAGCGATGGATTATCACAGCGCACCGTCTCTCCGCCGACCATAATCGCATCGACTTGAGAGCGCATAAAACCAGTTTCGCGGCGCGAACGCTCGGATGAAATCCACTTCGCGCGCCCTTTAAGATCGCAGATTCTACCGTCAAGAGACATCGCAAGCTTGACAGTAACGTACGGAAGATGTTCTCTCACGTGCTTGGCGAAAGGCGCAATTATGCGCTTAGCCTCTTGAATGCAAAGTTCTATCTTTTCCTTCTCTTTTCCGCCGAGCCTTTTGGCGAGCTTGTCGGCGCTTTCACACGATATGCCAAAGCGCTTGAGCGCACGAGAAGCCTTGCCGCGGTTTTTCGGGTTTGGGTCAGAAACGCAATAAACAACTCTTTTTATGCCTGAGGAGGCTATTGCGTCAGTGCACGCGCCGACCCTGCCTACCTTGGAACAAGGCTCAAGCGTAACAAAAATAGTCGCGCCTTCAAGAGATTTAACGCCTCTACTAAAAGCGTTTTTTATCGCCGATGTTTCAGCGTGATCTCCCCCCGCCTTCTTGTGCCGACCTTCACCGACAATCTTCCCGCCTTTTACGATTACTGCTCCAACTGCCGGATTAGGGCGAGTGCGTCCGAGGCTCTTCTTTGCCAGAGCCACCGCGCGGGCGAGATAGACGCTTTCCCCCATCGGCTTTTTCAGCGGATTTTCTTCGCGTACTTGTCAAGAACGCCATTGATAAGAGCGCGGCTTCGGGGAGAAGAAAACCAATTGACGAGATCGACCGCCTCGTTGATTACCACTCCGCATGGAATGTCGGTGTTTTTAAGCTCCCATGCGCCAAGGCGCAGAACGGCCCGCTCCACCGTACCGAGACGCGAAATATCCCAATGCTCCATCAGCGGAGCGATTTGAGAATCGATCTCAGTGACATTTTCCATAACACCTAAAACGCGCTCGCTAGCGAACTCCCTCATACGCGCTTTGACGCGCGCGCCTTCAAGCCCGCCGTCATCAGCATCAAGAGTAGGTAGCTGCTCCCAAAAATCGGCTATGACATTTTCGATGTCAGAGGCACGATTCAAATCAATCGCCGTAAGCATCTGCACGGCCCATTCTCTAGCCAATCTTCTCGTTATCGTTGTTGTCATTTCAGCTATGTATTATATCAAAAAGAATACCGACTTGACTTAAAGCTCTTCTGATTTTGATTTGTCAGCGGACTTTCAAAATTAACAGCAGAAGAACTGGCATCACCAAAAGCTGAAGAAGCACAAAGCGCATAAGCACCTGCGCGTTCGACCATTTCAGATTCTTCTTGCAGTGATCGTGAAGCGGAAAACGGATCTTACGAATTATATTCCCCTCCCCGATATCAAAGCCAAGCTTCTTTGCAAGACGCAAAAGTACGAGCTTGCCAAGCCCGCCTCCGCCGTTGACAAGAACAATCGGAGCAAGAGCAAGAATTATAAGAGGATTGCCAGTCATAAGAGAAGCCGTGGCAGAAAGAATGCCGAGAAAACGGCTACCGGCATCGCCCATAAGAATTTTGGACGGCTCGGCATTGTACCAGAGATACCCGAGAAAACCGCCAGAAACGGCCATGACGACGATAGCCCAGCGTGCCGCCTCGGCGTACACGGGAATAAGAAAATAATGCGCCACGGGGCGATATCCGACTACAACGTAAAGAACAACTGCAAGCATCGCAAGGGCAATGACGGTAAGAGTCCCCGCAAGGCCGTCAACGCCGTCTGAACAGTTTGTCGCGTTCATCGTGAACCAGAGGATAAACGCCGCGGCAGGAATATAAACATACCACTCAAAGAACCACAGCCCCTTGAAAAACGGCAACCAGGTAATCATGACAGGCGCAGAAGAGCCGACTTGTTCTGCGTGTCCGACAAATACTAGCACTGCTATCGCAACAGAAACAATGGCATCGAGAATCCCTTTTTTAAGCTCCCCCCACGGATTTTTCGCCTTGTCGTCGAGATATCCGAAAAGCATCGCAATGTAAAGGCACCCAAATGCGGCCGCGTCATAAATCTTAAGAGGTGCGAAAAGGATGATTGCAGGGAGAATTGCAAGCGAAACAACAAGCCCCGTGCCTGTTGGCTTGCCTGCGCTGCGCATACCGTCAAGATCACTGCAAATTACTTTACCTCTATCGCGAGGAAGGAGATTCCAAAAGCGCGGAAGAGCCAAATACGCAGAAACGGCCGCCGTAAAAGTGCCGCAAGCGAGAAGAAAAATATGAGACTTGAAAAGGCGGAACGGACCCCAAAACTCTTCAAGATAGTCAGCGAGAAAATAAAGCATTTTCCATCAAACGTTTTCAGTGTTTTTAGAAACTGGTTTTAAAAGACCCGTCGTCCATTCACCTATCGTTTTGCGAGATATCTCTTCAAATCCCATTTTTTCGTAGGCGGCAAGAACCTCGGGATAAAACTCATTAAGAATACCGGAAACAACAAGCCTCTTTCCGACGCAAGGAGCGATTTCTCCGGCAAAACGTATAAGAAGCGGACCGAGAATATTAGCAACGACGAGATCTGAAACGCCGAGATCGCGCTTTTTTACAGAGCCGAGAGCATATTTGAAAAACTCAACATCAACCGAATTTTTCTGCGCGTTCTCCACCGACGCATCTACTGCGTCAGAATCGATATCAAAGCCGCGTACTGAAGTATAGCCGAGCTTTGCCGCGGCAATCGAGAGAATGCCTGAGCCTGAGCCCATATCGAGGAATGAAGCGCCTCGCATTTCATCGGAAAGCTCATCGATATACTGAAGCGATGCTTTCGTCGTCTCATGCTTGCCCGTCCCGAACGCAAGGCCTGGATCGAACTTTATCACCGCCAAGTCTTCCCACTCTGGCTGAACAAGAATTCTGGGACTGACAAGTTCTGTCTTGAAATGGCGGCGGTAGGCGAACTTCCAATCTTCATCGGCAATGCTCTGCTCGAAAATTTCTGCCTTAACGCCAACTGTCTCAAGAGCCTGCTCAAGAGCGGGACGAGGATCGCCCTCTTCAAAAAAAATCCTCATTTCAGCGAGGTCAGACTCAACATCGCTATATGAAGACAAAACGAAGTCCCCTCCATCGAAAACCTCGAAGAGGGGATTCACGAACCGCTCGGGAACCGAGCAAAAAAGCTTCGTCATCGCCTTATGCGGCGTAATTGAAGGCATTAAGCCTTCGCGGCCTTGGCAACGAGCTTCTTGACAAGCGTAGGACGCTGCACGAGAACGCGCACCGCCTCAGCTTCCATCTGGCTCACCTGTTCGGCATCCATACCGAACTTAACGAGACGAGCGCGCTGCGCCTTGGAACGGCGAGCCTTGCCTGCAGGAGTCTTGCACGGACGAACATGCGATTCTTTCCGGAGTGTACGACCAGTACCCATTTTTCTACCTCTTCTTTCTATCAGGAATGAAAATTTTCCGCGTATTATACCTAATCTTGCGCATAAACGCAAGGACGAAAAGAACACACCCTATCATGGAGCAAAAAACTGTAGATGCCGCAAGGCCCACATGGCGATATTCTTGAGGGAGCAAACACACTGCGAGAACGTTCAAAACCGCATTTAAAACAACAGTTACAAGCGTCACCCTCAAAGGAGTTTTCATATCGCGCTGAGCCTGGAAATACGGAACTAAGCACTTATACACTGAAAAGAAGCATAGTCCTATCCCATAAACGGAAAGTGCCCTTGAAACTCGAAGAGTTGCCGTCTGATCAAACGCGCGCCCCTCGTAAATAAGCGAGACAATCCAATCGGAACAGAAAAAAGTAACAATTGAGACAGGCAGCATCACAACAAGCATCTGGATTATTGACGTTTTCAGAGCCTTTCGCGCACCTACCTCATCATCACGCGCAAAATAACCTGAGAATGTTGGCAGAAGGACTGTCCCAAACGCAACGCCGACAACTCCCAGAGGAAGATCCATCAGTCTCTCCGCATAACCGATAACGCCGGCAGCCCACGGTGCGGCGCACTGGCCGAGTACTTGATCTAGCATATAATTTATTTGCACCGCGCCAGCGCCCACCGCACCGAGAAAAGTGTTTTTCCAGACTGTTCTCAATGACGGGTTGGTGAAATCAGGCAGACGAAAGCGGAAAGCATACCCTCTTTTTGCCATGCAGCGCATAAGAAAAAGCATCTGAAGAGCACCGCCTGCAAGAATAGACCAACAAACTACTGAAACGCGCGTGGAGAGAGGAAATGACGGGAAAAACCAAAGTACGGCAAGAGCGGCTATCCAAACTATATTGAGCATAGCGGGCATAAACGCCCCTTCCGCAAAGCGGCCGAGAGAATTTAAAGCACCCATTCCGAAGGCTGCGGCACAAATGAAAATCATATACGGAAGAAGAATCCTGACGAGAGAGACTGTCAAACTTGCGCGTTGAGAGACTGACGAGGCCGTCTCAAGATAGAGGCTAAGTCCGACAACACCAAGAGCGACAGCCGCGCCAAGAAGGAAAAGTACGCTCGTCATCACCATTCGCGCCAAAGCGAGAGCTTCTTCCTTATTACCCTTCTCCACCTCGCCTTTGAACACAGGAACGAACGCAGCGGTAAGAGCGCCCTCCCCGAATAATTTCCGCGCCATATTGGGGATTGCAAAGGCAAGAACAAACGCGCTCTGTTCAACGCCAGCGCCGATAAGGCGCGACTGAAGCATTTCGCGCACAAGTCCGAGAACACGGCTTAGAGCCGTAAGGCCGCCTACCGTAAACGTGTTTCTTAAAATACGTTTCACTTCTTTCCCTTCATTGGCACATAGGGTATTTCATTAACGGCAAAATCGCTTTTGTACGGCAATATGCGCAAAGAAAAACGCTCAGGTTCACGAGCGATGGGGCTGTGCACAGTCAACGCAAAGCGGTGCCAAAAGACGCTCTGGATAAGTCCCCTTGCCGCGAGCGACTTCACATACCGCTCAGCCCCTCTCATTTCCGCACGCGTCTGAGTCGGAAAATCATACATCAAATAAGCATGAACTGCAATTCCTGAGGCAAAGAAATTCTCAAGCACCTTCTCGGCAGATGCGCAGGTGATGCCCTTGTTCATCAATTTAAGAAGCCTGTCGTTTGCGCATTCTAGCCCGCCTGTTACGCAAATGCAGCCTGCCGAGGCCATCTTCCTGGCAAGGGCGGGAGTGAAAGCAGAATCAAACCTGATATTTCCCCACCATTCAAACTGAAGACCACGCGACAAGATTTCATCGCACATCTTTGATATCAGACGCGGAGGCATCGCCTCATCAACGAAGTGGACGCCCTCAAGAGCCATATTTCTTTGAGAGGGATTCTCGGGGGAAAGCGCAAGCAAAGACTCCACTGCATCGACAATCTCTTTCGCATCAGGCATCATAAACGAGCCAATATACGGAAGTTTCACATCGCAGAACGCGCACTTGCCCCAGTAACATCCGCGCGACATGATAAGTTTAACCCATTTGCCCGAGCTCCAAAGACCCGTGACGAAATTATCGTTCTGAACTATATCGAAATATTCATCCCAGTCTATACCATCGTATGAAGGTGCAATGAACGCAGGCACTTGAGCGTTCTCAATCCCGAGCATTGCCGCAAGAGGAGCGTACCCTTCATCGTAAATTATAGAATCAAAGTATTCAAACGGACGACGAGTCTTCATCTGACGCAATTCCGTCGAGACATACCCTCCGCCAAGGACGACTTTCACTCCAGGATATGAGCTTTTTATGTAACGCGCCGTCTTAAACGCGCCTATGAGCGTACCGGGGAAAGGACACGTAACGCCGACCACATCAGGAGAAGTTTCCTTCATAGCCTCATCTATGCGCCGCTCAAGATGAGCGTCCATTACGCCGCGCTTCTCAACTCGTTTTTCGAGAGTGGAGAACCTTGAAACTGCCGTACAGAGCTTCTCCGCATAACGCGAGAAACCGAAATTGCGATCTACCTTCCTGCGGATGCGCGAAGCGAGCGCCTCGATATGAGCGCTCGCTTCAATCTTTTCCTCGACGGGAGAAGGCCCGCCGAGAAACTCAAGTATCTCTTCCGTAGTCTCGTCGCCGTACTCTATTAAAATATCGCGGACGACCTTGATGGAAAGATCGCGCTGCTCGACATCCGCCCCGACAGACTTTAAAAAGCCCATCAAATGCATCGTCGCCGGATACGGCGTGTTCGGTTGCAGAAGAGGAGGAGTGAGCAGCAGCAGCTTCATGCTTTAAAGAACGCCTGAAATACGCTCTATCGCCTCAAGAACGTTTTCGCGTGAATTGAAGGCGGAGATGCGGATAAACCCTTCTCCCGCCTTTCCGAAACCGGCGCCAGGGGTCGTTACTACATTAGCCTCTTTAAGAAGACGATCAAAGAAGTCCCAGCTCGGACCTTTCACGTCAACCCATACGTACGGCGAATCAACGCCGCCGAAAGCCTCGTAACCAAGCGACGTGAGAGCCTCCCTGACAAGTCGCGCATTCTCGAGATAGAAATCGATTGTGCTTCTCGTCTGTTCCATACCCTCGGGTGAATAGATCGCTTCCGCGCCTCGCTGGGTGATGTAGCTCGCTCCGTTGAACTTCGTAGTCTGGCGGCGCGTCCACATCGCCTTGAGAGAAACGGCCGTTCCGTCTGATGCGTACGCCATAAGTTCCGACGGAACGACGGTATAACCGCAACGAACGCCAGTAAAGCCTGCCGTCTTCGAGTACGAGCGCATTTCTATTGCGCAAGTACGTGCGCCTGCACACTCAAAAATCGAGTGAGGAATCGACTCTGTGCGGATGAACGCCTCGTAAGCCGCATCGAAAATAATTAACTTCTTTCCTTGATTTGCCCAATCGACCCATTCCTGAAGCTGCGCCTTCGTTGCCACGGCACCTGTGGGGTTGTTCGGGAAACAGAGATAAACGATGTCGGCAGTGCATGAAGACGGAGAAGGAACGAAACCGTTTTCCTTGCCGCAGCTCAAAAGCTCTATATCGTGACGACCTGCCATGACGTTAGTGTCGACATAAACGGGATAAACGGGGTCTGTCACCGCAACTTTAACATCATTCGAAAAGAGCTCCTGAATATTTCCGCAGTCGCACTTCGCACCGTCGGAGACGAGAATTTCATCAGGCTTGATATCAACGCCGCGCGCGCCGAAATCTATTTCCGCAATCTTGTCGCGAAGGAACTGATAGCCCTGCTCCGGACCGTAGCCGTGGAAATTTTCCCTGCCGGCTTCGTCATCTACGGCTTTGTGCATAGCGGCCGTGACGGCGGGTGCGAGAGGCTCTGTGACATCGCCGATTCCGAGACGGATAATGCGCCCGGCATTACCTGATTTCTGATGTTCGGCAACGCGGCTGGAAATTTCCGCAAAAAGATATGTCGGTTTTATGCGAGCGTAGTTTTCGTTTACGTGAAGCATTTTTGCTACTCCTTAATTATTGTTGTTAATCAGCTTCTTCGGCGGTCACACCGAGATTGCGCGCCTTACGCGGAAGAAAACCGGGAATGGCGGCGAGAGTGGTGTAGACCAAAACAAGTATCGCAGGTGTGCGCAGCGGGCAATCTAAAGAGGCATGGATTGCCACGGCCAAAGGAGATAAAAGAAGGCAGAAAACGGGAGACGGAAGAACGAAAAGGACAATCGGCTTGGGCGGCAGTTTGCTTGTTTTTGCAAAGCGAACAAGCTGCAGAAGATACTTCCATGCCCTAAATACAGGCACCACAAGACAGACCGCCGCTAAAACCATCAGCGCAAGCCCCACGCACCCATGCTCCACAAGAAACTGAAGATAATCGTTGTGGACATTGGCATTACCGGGATAAGGAAGAGAATTCTTATCGTTCTCTGTCATCTTTGAAACGCTGAAATGACGGTACCCCCAGCCTCCGCATCCGAAAAGCGTATTCTCGCGCCACAACTCAATGGCTATACGCGAATGGGCAACACCCTTTCCAGTTACGCGATTAAGCATCGTTTGCGAGTTGAGAGAGTTAACTTGAGCCTCGAATTTGTCGGGGATGGACACAACCGCGAAAATGGCGACAACAGCAATTACAAAAAGTGTAATCGTCATGCATTTTACGCGACGAGCGCGAGTCATCTTATGCGTGAAGGAAAAGAATGCGTGCACGAAGAAAATGAAGAAAAGAGACATCACAAATATGAATGCCGCACGTGAAAGCGTATTAAGCGCGGCAAAGAAAAAGAGAAACGCAGGAATGAGAAAAAGATGCTTCTTCCAAAATACGTGATGACCCGAAGCGATAGCGCCTGACGTATCTGATGCAGCCTTTTCAGCCTCAGCCTCATCGATCGCGCGCCGCCAGAGACCTATGGCGATAGCGAACATCGCCACGAAATAGCACCCGGCCATATTCGGATAGCCCCAGGTCGAGAAATACGCGCCAGGAGAATTGTCGGGAACACTCATCCAAAGAGGTCCGGGAGCGGAACAGGCTATCTGCACAAAACCAAGTATGGCAAGAGCAGAAGCATTCCAGACGAGAATTTTAAGAAGAAGTCTCTTCCCTCCCCCTCTCAAGCAATGACGCGTCGCGATCGCAGAAACTAACGCAGTCGTAATCCAGAGAAACACACAGAAGTGCTCTCGCAGGGAAATGCAGAACGGAAGAAACTTTACTCTCGGACCGGGATCAACCCCCTGGGCTATGGCTGCTGCATCGCAAGTCGGGCAAAGGGCGTCGTTGAGAAAAGGGATCGCGAGAAGAAAAACGAGTGAAACTGAAATCCACACGAACGGATCGCGTCGCATCTGCTCCCACGCATTCTCACGCGCATCATAGAGGCTTTCCCTCTCTCTTCTCTGTGGAAAGAAGAAAACTGTCTGCAAAAGGAGCAAAAGTAGCCACGGACAGACCTTAACGATAAGAGGACCGTCCGCTCCGCCATAAAGCCACGCGAGAAGCGACACGCTCAACGCGATGAAAAAGACAGGTACATTATTGTAGACGTAGCGCATATTCAACAACCTTTCCTACCGCTTCCTCTTCGGAAACTCTGCACACACTCTCACCTTTTACGTAAAGAACAAAATCTCCATCGCCGCCGCAAAGCGCGATATCAGCCCCCTTCGCCTCACCAGGGCCGTTGACGACACACCCCATCACGGCCACTTTCGGAAACGGAGAAGGACGCGCCGGATCGCGATAGAGAACTTCAAGCGCATCTTCTATGCGCGTGGCGACCTTGACAAGATCGACTTTAGTGCGTCCGCACGTCGGACAGCTCGTCACGGCAGGTCCAGACGGACGAAGATTCAGCGAACGGAGAATTTCAAGCGCCGTGCGCACTTCCTTCTCAGGCTTGGCCGTAAGCGAAACTCGGATTGTATCTCCAATTCCTTCCGAAAGAAGGACTCCAAGCGCGACGGAATTGCGAACCGTGCCGGGAATCAAAGTTCCAGCCTCCGTAACGCCGAGATGCAATGGACAATCTGTCTTCTCAGCTAGGATTCGGTACGTTTGGACAGTCTCAACAACGCTTGAGACCTTTGCACTTAAAACAACATCGCTAAAGCCTTCATCCTCAAGCATCTTAAGATGCCTGAGCGCAGACTCAGCAAGCCTTTCAGGAAGCGGACGCGCAGTCTCGTCTCTCAAATCTTTTTCAAGGGAACCTGCATTAACGCCAACACGGATGGGAATACCCTTTGCCTTTGCAGCGCGCGCTACAGCCCGCACACGCTCTGGCGAGCCAATATTTCCCGGGTTTATCCTAAGCGCATCCGCACCTGCTTCAATCGATGCGAGAGCCGCGAGGTAATCGAAATGAATATCGGCGACGATAGGCATTTCAACGCTCTTTTTCACTTCGCCGAGAACTTCTGCCGCTTGAGCGTCGGGAACGGTGATTCTGAAGATATCGCAGCCGCGCTCGGCGCAAGAGCGCGCCTGCTCGACAATCGCCGCTGCATCGCGCGGATTGACGTTGGCCATCGTCTGCACGGAGATAGGAGCACCGCCGCCGACAATCAGGCGACCTACCTTAATCTCTCGCGTTTTTCGTGCCATCTTCAACGGGCGATGTTTTTTCCGATGTTGAAACTGCCTGGTTTTCCGGTCTCTTGGATGTATGTATACGCCAGCTTCTGGCCACATCCTTGACGATCAAAATGCCCATAAGGCCCATTAAAAGATACATGAAAACGAGAGACGAAACTTTTACAGCCGCATCAGGCACGCGCCTGCGGAAAATAAGAGCGATAAGAGAAAACAAGATAAGCCCGCCGTCAAGAACTGGAATGGGTAAAAGATTCAAAACTGCGAGATTGACGTTCAAAAACCGCATAAAGCCAACTCCATCCCACGGACTGCGCTTGAGAGACTGGTAAATGCCCTCTGCAATCATAACAGGTCCTCCGACAGCACCTGCCGTAGCGCGAGCCTCCTTTGGAGTTACAAGGCCTTTAAGAACTCGGAAAATGGAAGACGCATCCCACGCAAGCTGCTTTACGGGGTTGCGATTAGGCATCCATCCGGCAGCGCCGCACCCGTTCGTGCTGACTGCCATAATATAATAAGCTCCCGTGACTTTATTATGCTTTGGCGTTACAGAAAGAGAAACCTTTTTCCCTTCGCGCAAAACGTCTATCGCCGTCTCTCGGCCACCAGAAATTTGGACCTCAACCATCATTTCAGTCCACGTCTCTACACTCTTGCCATTGATGGAAACGACTTTATCGCCAGGAAGCATCCCTGCCTTCTCCGCAGCTCCGCCAGGAAGAACGACATCTACAACAGATGGAGTTTCGCCGAAGCGGGCAGAAGGAATAAGAGAAAGAAGAACTGCCAAAAACACGGCCAGGACTATATTCATAGCGGGGCCTGCAACGGCGACGATCAATTCCTTCCAAGGTGCAATGCGCTTTTTCGCCTCGATACGAGAGGCGCCTTCAAGCGCTTTAGTTCCCTCCGGATCAACATCTGGAATAGAGACATAGCCGCCAAGAGGAATGCTGCTTATGCGATATTCCACACCGCGAATGCGCTTCTTCCAGATAGCAGGGCCAAAACCAATCGAAAAAGCCTCTACCTTCAACCCAAGGGAGATAGCAGCTATAAAGTGCCCAAACTCGTGAATAAGAATCGCAATTGCGAAAAGAAGAATGCAAATAAGTATATAAAAAGCGTTTATAAGAATTTCCATAAATTTTTACCTCCGGGAAAATTTTTCAATCACTTTCGAAAAAGCGCTCTGAGTTTCGGCAACCGTCTCCATGACAGATTCCAAGCTAAGGCAATGAGTACGGCGTGCAGTCATTAAAACTTCTTCAACTGCAGATGCGATATCGATGTATCTCAAACGTCCTTCAAGAAAGGCAGAAACGGCAAGTTCGTCGGCCGCGGCAAGCTGAGCGGGCGCACCGCCGCCTTCTGCAAGAGTCTCACGAACAAGGCGAAGGCACGGAAAACGTACGGGATCCGCCTCTCTGAAAGTGAGCGACTTCAAAGCTGAAAGATTAAGCTTCGCTCTTTCCGCGCTCAATCGGCGAGGCCACGTAAGCGCATATTGAATCGCAACGCGCATATCGGGAGGAGAGAGCTGGGCAAGAGTTGCGCCGTCGGTGAACGTTACGAGAGAATGGACGATCGCCTCAGGGTGAACGACAACATCAATCGCATCGTATGAAACGTCAAAAAGCCACTTGGCCTCGATCATTTCAAAACCCTTGTTCATCATCGTTGCGGAATCGACGGTAACTTTAGGGCCCATCTTCCAACGAGGATGATTGAGAGTCTCTTCAAGCGTCACCGCCGATAAATCTTCAGGACCGTCGAGAAAAGGCCCGCCAGATGCGGTGAGAATGAGCTTTTCTATTTCATTTGCTTTCGAGCCTTGAATGCATTGAAAAATAGCGGAATGCTCTGAATCGACAGGAAGGATTCTAACTCCTCGCTCACGCGCCCTGCTCATAACGAGCTCGCCCGCCATAACAAGAACTTCCTTGGTGGCAAGCGCGATATCCATCCCTTTTTCAATTGCGAGAAGAGCCGGTTTAAGCCCAGAAAGACCGACCGTTGCAATAAGGCATATATCGGCATCGTTTTCCTCGACTGCGCGCACTGCAGAATCTTCGCCGCAATATGCGCGGGCACCGAAGCGGGAAGCGAAAAGCTCGCATTCTTCGCGTGATGAGCGCGATGCAAGGGCTACAACCTTGAAATCACTCGGATGCGCTGATGCGACATCGATTGCATTCCTGCCGATTGAACCCGTACATCCGAGGATTATCAGTTTTTTCATCATTCGGGAAATGGTGGGGCTGCCGGGAATCGAACCCGGAACCTACGGTTTAGGAAACCGTCGCTCTGTCCAGTTGAGCTACAACCCCTTAATGGGCATATATTATACCAAAATCCGTATTCTCTGACAATCGCACACACAAACGGGGTTAGTGGCTAGTGATTAGTAGCTAGTAGCTAGTCGATAGTCGTTAGTCGTTAGCGGCTAGTCATTAGTAATTTGTCCCATTCAAACATTCAAACAT
>JAEIGA010005089.1_pt1 | contig 20185 bp, 19 predicted proteins | sample 9270691 | NCBI WGS metagenome assembly JAEIGA01 (sample SAMN17057246, study PRJNA624740) | gut metagenome | biome: biome; isolation source: fecal sample | host: Bos grunniens | place: China: Xizang | collected 2019 | reverse complement strand
GGCAGCGGCGTGACAAAATCATGCACCTCTCCGATAAACAGCTCGCACTCGCGGATCTCGCTCACGCAGCATACCTCGCTGCCATCTGACAGAACGACGCTCTCCCCTGAGGCATCCTGCACCGTCAGGGCATAGATCGCGCGCAGCGTGTCACCAAAGCGCATATCACCCTCAACGTTGCGCTCGCGCTGACGGAACCAGCCGTTACCAAGCACGATCTGCAGCGTGTTCTCACCCTCTTGCAAGTAAGACGCCACGTCATATTTCATAAAATAGGTGCGATGCGAGAAGGTATCCTTCAAGGGGTATAAAAGACCACGCAGCTCTCGCTTGCAGTAATCCGAAACGGCGGGAACGTAATAATCCTCGCCGACACGGACACCGTTGATATACGCCTCAAAAAAGCCGAGTCCCGCAATCTCAAGGCAAGCAGCCCCGACAGCTGAGGACAAGGTGAAGGTGCGGCTGACGCACGGCGTCTCCATATGCTCGGGCGTGGCGATCCAGGCAGCCTTTCGGATATGCGAGGGCAGGAGGATCTTTTTTGTCGTGCGTGCTTTGGACGACTGTTTCATAAAACGTTCCACCTTTCGGATGTTTGTAGGTAAGAAAATAGCGTATCCATGTGAGGTTCTACCTCACAAGATAGCATCAAGACAAAAGATGCGGATATATTTTTTCGATGTCACCCGCACCCATGATCAGTGCCGTATCGTCGGGCGTGAGCAGCTTACGCAGCTTGTGTGCGGTATCGGCAAAGTCGAGAGCAAAATCCGCCGTAACACCGCACTCGCACAGCGCATCGGACAGTGCTCTCTCGCTCACGCCGTACACGTTCTGCTCGCGTGCGGCGTAGATGGGCGCAATGATCACAGCATCTGCCGATTGCAGTGCTGCGACAAATTCGTCAAACAATGCAGCCGTGCGGCTGTAGGTATGCGATTGAAAAACGCAGATCAATCGTCCCGCACACAGCGATCTTGCCGCATCAATGGCAGCGCGGATCTCGGTGGGATGATGCGCATAATCGTCATACACCGCAGCGCCGCCGATCATGGCCTTGTATTCCATGCGTCGGTGTACGCCGCCGAAGCGCTCCAGACCTTTAGCGATGGCGCGTGTGCAGATCCCCTGCTCTGCCGCAGCTGCAGCCGCAGCCAGGGCGTTGTAAACGTTATGTCTGCCGGGCACCTTCAGCGAAATCCGCCCCTTATTTTGTCCGCGAACGTACAGCGAAAAGCTTTGTCTGCCGCCCTCGGTGCGAATATCGGCTGCGCGATAGTCGGCGTCTGCCTCAATACCAAAGCTGACGCGCCGCCCCTCACACGCTTGCACTGTGGCGGCACACACGCTGTCATCGGCATTGTAGATCACCGTGCCGTCCTGACCGACCTTACTGCCAAACGCAGCGTAAGAGCGGCACATCCGCTCCAAATTTTCAAAATAATCGACGTGATCCAGCTCGGTGTTGAGTATGACGGCCGTTGTTGGGTAAAAATCAAGGAAGGAGTCCATATATTCGCAGGCTTCAAAGATCAGCGTCTCTTGTGCTCCAACGCAAAATGCACTGCCAAACGTCGGCATCTCGGCGCCGCAAAGCACCGTAGGCCGGGCATCTGCCGCCGCAAAGATCTCGGCGCACATACCCGTGGTGGAGCTTTTACCGTGCGTACCGGCAATACCGATGCGATGCTGATAGGCACACATCAGATATCCCATATAATTGGAGCGCGAGATCAGCGGCAGACCGCGACGGATCGCCTCGACATATTCCGGCTGGTCGGCGGAAATGGCAACGGTATAGACCACCGCGTCGTAGCCATCCAAATTCTCTGCCCGCGGCTCGGTGTGGACAACAATTCCCGCATCCATCAAGCGACGAACCAAGGGTGTCACGGTGCGATCATAGCCACCTACGCGCAAGCCCTGCTGTGCGGTCATGCAAGCCAGGGACGAAACGCTGATACCACCGATGCCCAAAAAATAAATGGCACGGGCATCCTGCAGCATGGCGCCGATCTGCGTCGGCGTATAATGCGTATTGGGGGTGGACATAATGGCAACGCTCCTTTCCGCGTATCTTGACATGAATTTTTCAAAAAAAATTTACAACTTCACAAAAAAAACGAAGATTGATTGAATATTTGTCACATTCGTCAAGTATAATGTATATGCTGGCACACAAGATGTGTGCGGTACAAGCTGTTTATGGGAGATTTTTCGCCCCTTCACGCTCACGACATAATTAAATCAGCAACGTCCGCGCAGCACAGCCGCGCGGCAAAGAAAGGAGCTCATTATGAAAATCACCGACATCAAAGTAAGAAAGCTGTTTGAGGAGGGCCCGATGCGCGCCATCGTTTCGGTCACCTTTGACGGTCAGCTTGCAGTTCACGACATCAAGGTTATCTACGCGCGCGATCGTTATTTCATCGTTATGCCCAGCCGCAAGAATGCAGACGGCACCTTCCACGACATCGCCCACCCCATTCATTCCGCCTTCCGCACCACGCTGGAGGAGGAGGTCCTGGCAGCGTATGAGCAGGCAAAGGCCAATTACGTGGCAGGGGCACAGGAGCAGCAGGCAGAGGAAGCCCCTGAGCTGGTTGAGCTGTGAGGCACCGGCGCACGCGCAATATAAAAGCACTTATGCAGCACACCGCGTTGCACGGGTGCTTTTTTGCGTTGGGGGGAAGGCGATGATGCCTCTCCAACGCCAAACAATTTTTAACCATACTTTTGGGGTAGGGGCCCCATATGGATGTTGCTGCCCGCTTGAATAGAACAGAACCGCAACAAATGATGCAAACAATTTTTTCAAAGTTTTTTGGAGGTGTCGGAACCTTTTGTTCACAAAAGGTTCTGACCCCGCGGAGCGCTCTTCGCTCTCCACTTCAATAATCCACCTCACCGTGGCCGAAGATGGCGCCCTGCTCGGTCAGAGTCAGCACACCGAAGCGGTGGGGGCCGCCGTCGCGCGGCTCACCAAGGCTGCCCGGATTGGCAACCAAAATGTGCTTCTCGCATGCATTGCCGTTCTCGTCCGTGTAGTGGTGTGTATACGTATATTCCGTCGCTACGTGGGTGTGTCCGTAGAGAAGCACGTCGGCGTCGGCCGCAATGGCGTTCTGCATCGCCGCAGAAATACCGCCACGCACACCGTACAGATGTCCGTGCGTCATAAAGATCCGGTGATTTCCCGCAGGAACGACGCGGCAGGTCGGCTCACTCTCGCGAAACGAGAAAAAGCTGTCGCAGTTTCCCGACACGGCGTGCACCGGCACGTCGCGCAAGGACGGAATATCCTGCAAAACGTCAAGATCACGTAAGCCGTCACCCAAAAACAGAATGGCAGTCGGACGAAAACACAGCTTTTTTGCCACCTGACGGATCAGATGCGAGCGCCCATGCGTATCCGAGAGCACCAGATAATCCAATGTCATGGCTTACTCCTGCGTCATCGGCTCACGCGGCGCGGGCAGTACACAGCCCTCGGGCATGATCAGCCGCATGGCCGCCGGCAGCACCTCGATCTCGCAGCGCTTCATCAAAACCAGCTCACCGTCAATGCTGACGCGGCGCTCCTCGGGGAACTCCAGGCACAGCGTGCGGCAGCGCAGCAGCTTGATGATCTTGCGCGTCTTGGGAATGATGTGCTCACCCTTTTTATATTTACCGATCAAGGTGATAAAGCGAAGTCTTGTGACGTTGCTGACAAGGCAGACGTCAATCTGACCGTCAGCAGGCGAGGCGTAAGGCAGCGGATGATAGCCACCGCCGTAGAAACCGCCGTTGGACACGGCGCAAAGAAGCCGCTTGCCGCTCTCGATCAGCTTGCCGTCGGCAGTAATGGTAATGGTCGCGCAGGGCTTTTTGATCAGCTCAATAAGCACGCCCAGTGCGTACGCCATACCGGGCGGAACGCGACGCTTGATCTCCTGCATTTTGCCGACCACCTCGCAGTCAAAGCCGGTGTTGAGCATGTTGACGCAGTAACGGTCATTACAGCGCAAAAGGTCGATGTCGATCAGCTGTCCGTTTTTCTGATGCGCCAAGGAAAGGAAATTCTCGTTATGCTCGAAATTGCGAACAAAGTCATTGCCCGTTCCCACAGGAACAAGACCGACCGCCACATGAGAGAAGCCGACCGCGCCGCCAACCACCTCAGAAAAGGTGCCATCGCCGCCGCAGGCATAAAAGCGCAGCTCTTCTTCCGTATGCGTCTGCGCATATTCCTTGACAAACGTCGTAGCATCACCGACACCACGGGTTTCATAAATGAGAGCGTCCTCTCCGTAATGCTGTCTGATCTTCTGGGTCAGTGAAGCGGTAGAATCCGCTTGCCCTGCTGCGGGGTTCAAGATAAAAATATGTTGCATAACCTCGTTCGCCTCGGTGCGCCAGTCGCTTTGAGACTTCCTTTTTTGTTATAATGCATCTATTATATCATTTTTTTCCGGATTTGTATAGTCTTTTTTTGATTTTTGCAAAAAAAATCGAAAAAAGTGCGACTTCATTCACAAATCGGTCATAATATGGGAGTATAATATATATGGGAAACTGCGGCATGGCACATTCTGCCGCAAATTACATTCTGAAAGGACCTTTTTTATGAAACTTCTTGGTCACAGCGCACGCTGCGCGCTGGCGCTTCTTTTGGCATCGGTATTACTTTTGAGTGGCTGCTCATCCTCCTCCAAGCCCATTGAGAGCACTGAGCTGGAAATGACGGTGGTCGGCAGCTGCGAAGGCTACGACATTTATTATGACGAGCTGCGCTACGTTACACTCTCCTACAAGGATATCATGGAATCGTATTACGGCAAGGGGATTTGGGACGACGCTGCTACGGCAGCGCAGTATCTTCCCGAGTTGCGCGAGCACGTCATGAAAAATCTGACCGCCAACTACGCAGTTCTCGCCCACTGCGAGACCTTTATGATCGACATTGATGCCGATCCCATTCAAGATGCCGTGCAGGAGTCCATCGACCAGATGGTCGATCAGATCGGCGGCCGCGAGGCCTATCGCAAAGCGTTGGCTGAAATGTATCTGACCGACCGCCTGGTCCGCTTCACCATCGGAACCGATGCCTGCCACACCGAGCTGATGTATGCCATGATGGATATTGATCTGATCGAATCCGATCAGCTGGAATTTCTGACCTACGCGCAAGAGGGTGGCTTCTGTGCGGTCTATCACATTTACATTGCCAACGACGAGGGCGAGAGCATTGAGGATAACCGCAAAAAGGCCGAGGAGGCGCTTGCCAAGCTGCGCTCCGGCACCGAAATGAAAAAGATGCTGGGCTCGATCTACAACGAGGATGTGTACCTGGTCAGCGATCCCTACTACTTCACACACGGTGAGTATGACGAGGCGTATGAGGAAACCGCATTCAATCTGGAGATCGGCGAGATCAGCGACATCGTACAGACCGAGGACGGCTTTTACATTCTGCAGCGCCAGCCGCTTGATCAGGACTACCTTGTTGCCAATCTGGTTGAGCTGATGCAGCGGTATCAATACGCCAGTGTGGAATCGCTGGTGCGTGATCTGCAAAAGGAGCTGACCGTCGAGCTCAATGATTTCGGAAAATCCCTGGATCTTTTGGCGATCACCATGGCCGAAGAAAACTGATATTTGATCAAACACCGCCGCTCAAAGAGGAGCGACGGTGTTTTTTTATCTCATCGCAAAGCCAGCAGCAAAAGGAGCAGCCATGTGATATCCTGCGACTGCTCGCCGCGCATGAGAAGCAAAAGGCCGACAAGCAGCAGCTCCTCCTGCCCGATGCCCAGTCGCGTCAGCCATTCCCATGCGCCTTCCCCTTTCTGTGCGGGCAGCTCTCCTTGTGGCGGCGTATGTTCCTGTGCATCTGCGAGTGGCTGCGGCATCCCTGTGGATACATTCCCATCCTCTTCTGCAGCCGTCGGCAAAGGCTGCCCGGGCTTGGGCTGTGCACTCGGCTCTGTCGGCAACGATTCCGATGCCGCGACGATAGCCTCTTGCTCTACGGCTGCCTTGGGGGGCGGCATAGAAAACGCATTTCCTGCGTAATTCTGCGGGACACGCACAAATTCTTTATCATATCGGTTGGAAGCGTACACCCTCTATCCTCCTTTGCGCGTTATTCTTGCCGAAGCATTTGCAAAAGTGCTCGGATCTTCCAAAGCTGCAGCATACCGTCTACCGCCTCGCGGCGGCGGTCATTCAGATACGGTCGCAGTGCACACAAAAGGGCCTGCGGGTCGGGGGTTCCCTTGCCACTGCTTTTTTTGCCGCCGCCCAGCACCGACATCAAAGCAGGCAATTTATCGGCAAGCTGCAGCGCGGCCACGGGGGACGCAGCCGCGGCGTCCCCTTCCTTTGGCACCGCAAAGGGCTCTGCTACCGTCTCGCTTGCTCTGCCCTCGATCTCGTCAAGCAGCTCTTCCAGCGTTTTTTTGTTATCATCCTCTTTGGGCGCATTCATTTTTTGCCTCCCGGTGGGACAAGTCCCAGCTGCTGCGCTGCCTTGGCAATGTCCTCATCAGTCGCCATGCGCAACGCTTGCCGCACGCTGGCCATATCGTCGGGCCGCAGCGTCATTCCCGACAGATCAATGCCGTTCTCTCCTGCCAGCCGCAGCATGATCTCACGCAGCTGCTCATCATTCAGGCGCAAAAGGCGCTCCACCGCTCTTTTATCCAATTTCATGATATCACCTCCCTTGATCGTTCAGTGCAGTTTATGCGCGCGGTGAGGTATCCGTGAAAGAAAGTATCGAAAAGGGGTGGACAAACCCGATTTTTTGTGGTAAAATATATGCAGATTGATCCTACACGACGAAAGGATGCACGCCATGAAAGAAATCCACTCCATTCCGCTCTCCAAGATCGAAAAAGAATTTTCCCTGGAGCGTGTTTACGTTCCCGAGGATTACGAGCAGCGCCTGTTGACCACGCCTGAGGTCAGCCGTCCCGGGCTGGCTCTTGCCGGCTTTTTTGAGATGTTCGAGGCTGCGCGCATGCAGCTGATCGGAAACGCCGAGTGGCGCTACCTTTCTCTTTTGAGCGAAGAGGAGCGCGAGGAGACCATCAACCGCTTTATCTCCAAGCATCCTGTCGGCGTGCTGTTCACCTCCAATCTCGCCGTTTTTCCTGCCATGGAGGCCGCATGCCGCGCGCATGCCATTCCGCTCTTCCGCACGGCGGAAAAGACCAGCCCGACCATGGCTGCGCTGATCGCATCGCTCAACGTACATTTAGCACCCCGCATCACCCGACACGGCGTACTGGTCGAGGTGTACGGTGAAGGTATCCTCATTTTAGGCGACAGTGGTGTCGGTAAGAGTGAGACCGCCATTGAGCTGGTCAAGCGCGGTCACCGACTGATCGCTGACGATGCGGTAGACATCAAGCGAGTCTCCGCCAAGCGCTTGGTCGGCTCGGCGCCCGATCTGATCCGCCACTACGTGGAGCTGCGCGGTATCGGTCTGATCGACGTCCGCCGCTTGTTTGGTATGGGTGCCATTAAGGAGACCGAGAGTATTGACCTTGTCATCAAGCTGGAGCCCTGGGTACAGGGTAAGATGTACGACCGCCTGGGATTGGAGTCCGAGACCATTGACATTCTGGGTCTTAAAATTCCCGCCATCACCATTCCCGTTCGTCCCGGTCGAAATCTTGCCATCATCCTGGAGATCGCCGCCATGAACAACCGTCAGAAGCGCATGGGCTACAACACCGCCGAGGAGTTCAACAAGCGTCTGATGGCGCAGATGGGCATCTCGGAGGAGGATATGAATTGAGGTAGACAATAGATATTCGAGGGAAAACTTTTTTGAAAAAAGTTTTCCCTCGAGCTCCCTTTCAAAAAACTTATATAAATGTATGGGCTGTATATTTAGCGGTTCTGTTCTGTACGAGCACAGCGAGCATTCTTGTGGGGCCCCTGCCCCACATGATGGTGAAAATGTATCATTAGCGCAAAAAAGTGCGGTGGAAGCATCCGATTGGGGCTTCCACCGCGTTTTATTATTCTTGACATTCCGGCACAAGGCCGTCGCGCAATCGAATGGCGACCTTACCGTTCTTCTCGACGATCAGAATTGCCTGCTCATCGCCAAGGCGAAAGATCTCCTCCCGCGCGCCCCAGGGCAACTCAAAGCTTTGCTCCTCGATCTGCAGGAGCAGCTTTTTGCGGAACCGATATCTTGTGCAACGGATCGGATAGGTTTGATCGCCGCACGTTGCCAGAAAATACTGCTGATTTTTCTTTTTCATGTCAGTTTTCCGTGGGCTCGTTGTTCGGTACGTCGTTGAGTTGCTCGGTCTGGCCCGGCTCACCATCGACAGATGCTTGAAGCATTTCGGCAGCCTGGTCGCCGTCTACCACCAACGTCTCTTCCTCTTGTCTGCGCGTCAGAGCCGCAACGACAACGTTGGCACCGATGATCATGAAAACGAAAATGATCGCAAGGCTTCTTGCGCGTCTTGCCGTCAGAGCCTTACGCGCCGCTACGACGTCGACGTCCTCTTCGGGCATCTCGCCGCCGGGCCAGAACTCGACCTCACCCCCCGAAGGCTGACCGGGCACAGGCTCGGGCTCAGGCTGCGGTTCGGGATCGGGCTCGGGCGCAGGCTCAGGCTGTGCGTAATCGTCGACGCCGTCCTGCGTGACCGACAGATACATATTATCCAGCATGATGGTCAGAAGGTCATCCTTGGCCGTCTGAAGATCCAACAGGTGCATACGGAAATAGTTGATCGCCTTCATGTTGGGAGCGCCGCCCGAAGTACCTGCAGAAGCGATCGGAAGCTTGATATGATTCCAACCGTTTTTCAACTGGCCATAGTAATATTCGGAGTCCCAGGTATATTCCTCCACGTCGCACCGTCCGGACGAGGTGATCTCAAAGATCAGACCGTACTTGGAATTGGAGGGATGCAGCGCCGAAGCATCCGAAACGTACATATCGAACTCAAAGAAGTCGGCGTTGGAACAGTCCAGGGGAACGGGCAGGTTGATCTGTCGAATCAAATTGAAGTTGGCATCCGGCACGGTAACGGGCTGGGTGTAGAACACCAGAGCGCCCTCGCCCTCTTTATGGTTGTTCGACTCGATCGCATCCACAGAAGACCAATGCTCCGGCGTATCGCAGTTCACCAAGGAGATCGCCTTGCTGCCGTAGGAATGCACCTCGATATTATCGATGCGAATGGTCAGATCCTTGACATCCTTGGGCAGATTGATGTACTTAAAGTACAGACGGAAATTATCGATTTCGGTCATATCAGCCGTAAACGTCTGTACAGAGGTGAGCGGCAGGGTAATGGTGTTCCAGCCGGCGACGTACTCCTGCGTAAACATGGCAGCCTTCCATTCGCAAATTTTATTGCTACTGCTTCCACCCGATCCGATCATGACCGAGCTTTGATAGGAGGACTCGATCAGCTCCGGATGGGAAATATAAAAGTCGAACGTGATATAGTCGGCATCACGAAGATACTCTTCCTCGAAATCCGCGCGAATATAGATGGTCGCATTGCTGTAGGCCGTCACATCCGCGGTAAAGCGAACGCTGCCGAAGCCCTCGGTCGATTCATCCTCATCCAGCGCGACGGTGACGCCGCCGCTTGCCACCCAGCCCTTGGCACTGTCGCAATCGTTCAGGAAAAAGGGCTTTTCCCCATCGCGATCGTTATTCACAACCTTGTTGACCGCAGCCGAGGGAATAACGCTTACACACACCATAAGCGTCGCAATCATAAGAATCATCCATCTTTTCATCATAGGCATACTCCGTTTCTCCGCTTCAAAAAGCGGGGGGACACAAATTTGAATGTTCCATATTAGTTTACCAAATTTTTAGCAGAATGTCAAGACGGCACTTCAAAATTCGCCATACTGTACAAAAATAATTTTTATTTTTGTGGAAAATACACAGCAAGCCGCACCGCGTCCCACGCTCTGCAAAAAATGCTGCAAAAAATATTTGTTTTTTCAAAAAACGGCTATGGCTTTTTTGCAAAAAGTGTGATATACTTATACTATCATCCACGAAAGGACCTCATCGCATGAACCAGCAAATCGCCGATATGATCCGCGCATTTCCTCCATTTCTGCAAAGCCCGCTGATCCTGGGCTGGCTGTGCCTGGCGCTGTCTGCCCTGGCTTACTGGTACTTTATCCGCCCGTCGCTGTGGCGCTACATTCGCGAAAACGCTTCAAAAAAGATCATCGCCTCCTATCTGCCGCGCCGCCGCTCTTGCATCTTTTTCTCTTCCATTTATAAAAAAGCGCATTTGGAGCGCTGCGGCTGGTACACGGTAAATCTCTATTTGCTCCCTACCCTTTTTGCGCTGTCGCTCTTTCATCTGACCATGACCGTGCTGCAGCTGTGCAGCGTTTCTCTGCCTGATCTTCTCGGCACGCTACACATTTCCCTTCTGTCCGTACTGTTTTTTGCCGTCGCCATACTTTCTCTGATCAGCCAGCCTGCCGCGACCCGAGAACGTCGCACGCGCTGGGGATTTCGTCCCCTTGGCAATGCGATACACGCCATCCTTTGGCAGCTGATCATCGTCGCGATTCTCTTTTTGTGGTTTTACGTCGCCTATTTTTTGGGGCTCTTGTAAGCTACCTCTCTTAACACATACCGATCGGGGAGTGCGATGCAAAATCCATCGCACTTCCTTCTTTTTTGCTTTTTTCCATAATCCTCTTGACAAATGCGCTCGGGTATGGTAAGATAAACCAAGCCCGATTTACGGGAAATCATCCGACACAAGGAGATCACGCTATGACCACCGATACAAGAAAATATTGTATCATCTCCCACACCCACTGGGACAGAGAATGGTACATTCCGCTGGAGAATTTTCGCATGAGACTGGTTGACCTGATGGACAACCTGATCGAAATTCTGGACAACGACCCCGAATATCGCTTCCACCTGGACGCACAGACCATCGTTCTGGACGACTATCTGGAGATCCGCCCCAACCGCCGCGAAAAGCTCATGGGCTACGTCAAATCCGGCAAGCTGTTGGTCGGTCCTTGGTACGTACAAAACGACTTCCACCTGACCTCGGGCGAGGCAACGGTGCGTAATCTCTTGATCGGCACCAAGATCGCCAACGATTTCGGCAAGTGCATGCAGGTCGGCTACGCCGCTGACCAGTTTGGTCTTTGCTCGCAGCTGCCGCAGATCCTCTACCGCTACGGTCTTGACAACTGCATTTTCGGTCGCGGCTTTGCCCGTGGCGAGTCGCAGTTCTACTGGGCAAGCGAGGACGGCTCCAAGATCCTTTGCGAGCATATGTTCGCATGGTATAACAACGCCCAGCGCTTTGCCAACAACGGCGAGGCTGCCCTGGCACTGGCCCGCAACCGCGGACAGATGTGCGCCGACCGCGGCAAGACCCACAACTATCTGATGATGAACGGTGTTGACCACCTGGAGGCGCAGGAGGATCTGACCGAGGTCATTGCCAAGGTTCAGCCGCTGCTGGAAGAAGACGAGGCCTTCTTCCAGGACACCATGCCCGAGTACATCGAGAGAGTCAAGGCGGAGATCGCCGAGAAGAATCTCGAGCTGACCACCTACACGGGTGAGTTCCGCGACCTGGGCGCTGCCAACGTACTGACCGGCACACTGGCATCCCGTGTATATCTGAAGCAGCAGAACGCCTACTGCCAGGCTTTGCTTGAGAAGAAGTTTGAGCCGCTCTACGCCGCCAACACGGCCTTTGGCCTCAAGGACTTCCCGCAGGAATACGGCACCTACATGTGGAAGGTGCTCATCCAGAACCATCCCCACGACTCCATCTGCGGCTGCTCGGTCGATGCCGTACACGACCACATGATGGATCGCTTCATCCGCGTCCGCGAGAATGCGGACGATCTGGTAGGACGCGGCACCGAGCTGTGGCTCAACCACGTCGATCGCACGGGTCTGAACGACCGCCAGTATTTCGTGCTTTGCGTCAACAGCACACAGAGAACCTACAGCGGCGTTATGGATGCTGTAGTTGAAATTCCCGCCGACGAGGACATTGGCTCGTTCGTGCTGACCGATCCCAAGGGTGCTATCGTTCCCTTCGAGGTCGTATCCGTCAAGCCCGGCATGGAAAAGCGCATCCTCTCCCCCATCAACCTGCCCGGCGGTAAGACGGTCAACGTTTACACCATCCGCTTCCGTCAGAGCAAGCTGCCCGGCATGACGCACAGAGCCCTCTTGCTGACACCCGCCGAAGGTGCGTTGCCCGCAACCGTGGAGCGTAAGAAGGCGCCCAACCGCATGGAGAACGAGTTCCTCAAGGTTTCCATCAACAAGAACGGTACCATCGACCTGACCAACAAGAAGACCGGCATCACCTACGCGGGAGCTCTTCTGATGGAGGACAACGTCGATCTGGGTACGGCTTACAATTATTTTGAAAACGATGGCACGCCCATCATCACCTCCGAGAACGTACGCGCCAAGATCGTCAAGACGGTCGACAGCACGCTGCGCCAGGAGCGTAAGATCAGCTACAGCATGAAGATCGACCGCGAGCACGGCACCGGCAAGGTCGATATTGAGATCACGCTGACGCTGGACAAGGGCAATGATACCCTGGGCGTTGCTATCAAGCTGAACAACGCTTGCATGCGCCACCGCCTGCGCGTGCTGATGCCTACCGGTATTGCTACCGATATCAACTACGCAGGTCAGCCCTACGACGTCATCACCCGCACCAAGGTCAGCAAGTTCAACGACGACAAGACGCACCCGAACACCGACTTTGTGGGTATCGACGCACCCGATGGCAAGAGCGGCTTTGCCGTCTTCCAGGAGGGTCTGTACGAGTACGAGCACATGGACGGCAAGGATGATGGTACACTCGCCATCACGCTGCTCCGCGCCGTTCACCGCATCACCGGCGGCTTTGAGGGCGAGCAGACCATGGCGCAGGAGTGGGTCACCCCCGGCGGCGAGTGCCTGGGTGAGCAGAGCTATCGCCTGGCGCTGTACCCCTATGCCGGCAACCATGAGGACGCTGCCGTAGCGCTTGCCGCACAGCAGTTCATGATGCCTCCCTACACTGCCGTTCAGGGTATTGACCGCAACAAGTTCATCGGCGGCAGACCCTTCGTACAGGGTCCCGGCATGCCCGATATCTTCTACCGTCCCATGCCTCGCGAGGAGATCGTTATCCGCCGTGAGGAAAGCCTGCTGACTGTCACCGACGAGACCGTCAAGGGCGCTATGATCCTCGCTGCCACCAAGGGTGCCGAGAACATGGACGGCACGCTGATCGTCCGTCTGTACAACTCCACGTCGAAGGAAATCGACTTCAAGGTCAAGTTCGGTCACAAGGTCGAGTGGGTCAAGACCACGACGCTGGCAGAGCAGGATATTGCACCGCTCAAGGTTGTCGGCGGCAACGCGGTCAGCTACACCGCAAAGCCCAAGGAGATCGTCACGCTGCGCGTGAAGATGAAGTAAAGCCGCGGGGCTGTGCGCCCCGTACCTCCACCCAGAAAACTTTATACCACAAAAAACTGCACATGACCGTTACTGGCCATGTGCAGTGCTTTTTTATTGGATCAAATTCCGACCTCGTCGGCATCCACCTCAGGATAGTCCTGATATCCTTCGGGCGGGGTTACGGTGACCGGCTGACCGGGGTTCTTATAGGTAACCTTCATTTCAACCTCGACCTCACAATCCACCGCCTCATCGCCTTCCCCAACCGTCATCTCAAATTCAAAGGTCAGCGCATAGAGTGACACGTAACCTTCCGCGTCAATGATCACCTCAACCTCAGCATCCGAAATAACGAGATCACTGACCGGGCTGCCCTCGGCAGCCGTGCCCTGCACCGCTCCCAGCAACTCGCCGTACAGTGTTTGCAGTTGTTCTGCAGGAACGGTAAGCTCCACCGCTTTGCTGCCATCGGATTTTTCATGGGCAACAATATCAGTCAAAAGCTCCTCCGGGATTTGCTGCAGCGTTCCTTCAATCTGTGCACGGGCATCGTACATGCTGCCCATATCTGCAGCCTTGACCTTCACCCTTTCGCCAAGGGCATCCATATACAGATATTCGTCCTCGAGATAGGCATCCATTGCGATCTCCTGGCCGATGATCTCAAAGGACATCCCCATATTCATCACAGGATTTTCACTCTGCAAGCCACTCGCTTTGATATCCATTTTGATTGGGATCTCCATGGGTACCTTAATGCCAAACAAGTTCATTTTCATGTCCATATTCAGCTCGGTCGTCGCCTGCATGCTGTCCAGCTGCTGCGTTTTGATGATTGCATCGTTTACAATCTCAAACGTAGTCGGTTCCCCACAGGATATCAAGCTGCAAAGCATCACAAGGCCAATGATCCAGGATATAATTTGTAATTTTTTCTTCATCGTCGGTTCTCCTTTTTGTCATAGCTTACTTGTTAAACGTATCCAATACCGGAAAAATAATCGCCGAAGCGTGCCTTTTGTCGTTCGATCACACGATCGGATCGCAGATGCGCGATAAACTCCCGCTCGCTCATCCAAACGTAGCCAACCGTCTCCCCCTGTTGCAGCGTAATGCTGTCCTTGGGGCAATCGGTCAGCGCAAGATAGGAAAAGAACAGCGCGTTTTCTCCATCGTCGCGGCTTTGCGCGACCTGCGTCAGAGTGGCATCCGTGATACCGGTCTCCTCACGCAGCTCACGGCGCATACAGGCAAGCGCATCCTCGCCGCACAGCGCCGAGCCACCCGCCGTAGCCTCCAGATAACCGGGGTACGCTTTCTTGGACGGATGGCGACGCATCAGAAGATAGTCGCCGTCGGTGTGGCGTACCAGCGCCTCGCAGACGATATGGTAGCGACCGTCGGGGATGGGCTCTCCGCGCACCAAGGTCTCTTTGGTACGCTTTCCTTGCGCATCATATGCGTCCCAAAGCTCCATGATTATTTACCTGCCACGCTGACATTTTTGATCCACAGATCGGGCGCTGCCATAACGGTAAAGCCGCCCGGGAAACCATAGTCGATCTTGTTGCCCACGCCGCCAATGTTCTTGATCAGCTCAAAGAAGTTACCTGCGATGGTAAAGCTCTTGATCGGCTCGGCCTGCTTGCCGTCGCGAATACGGAAGCCTGCGCTTTCGATAGAAAAGTCACCCGATACGGCATTGGCACCGGCGTGCAAGCCCTTGAGCTCGGTGATCATGATACCGTCACCGATCTTGGCCATCATGTCCTCACGGCTGAGCTCTCCCGCTTCCACGCGGAAACAGTAGGGAGAGATGGACACGGGCGAGGTATAGCTGCCGCGCTGACCGTTACCGGTGGAGACCACGCCATCCTTTTTGGCAGTTGCCAGGTCGTACAAATACTGCTTGAGCACACCACCTTCGATCATGGGCTTGGCAAAGGTTGCCACACCCTCACCGTCAAAGGAGGTCTGCACGGGGCAGTTGGGATCGTGCGGATCGTCGGTAATGCTCAGGCAATCTGCGGCGATCTTCTCGCCGAGCTTACCCTTGAGCAGAGAAAGTCCCATCTGCACCTGCTTTGCCGAGAAAGCGGAAGAAAAGACACCGAGAAGAGCACGCACCTGCTGCGCACACAAAATGCAATCGTAATGTCCCGACGCAACGACCGTCGCACCAAGGCGCGCCTTGGCACCCTTGACCACCTCGGCAGGGATGGCCGCAAAATCCTCATAGGCCGCACCGGGAACGATCTTGCCGTCCATCTCGGGGTTATCTTCATCCGCCTTGACCACGGCGTACACACCTGCACCTGCGATACCCACGCGATTGTGCAAGGACAAGCCCTTGGAATTGTAAAGATCGATCTCGCTTTCATATCCCATAGCCATGCTCTGCGTACCGTCGCTGACCATGGCGTCCTCGGCATACGTTGCCTTTTGCAGATCCAGCGCCCAGGCCTTGAGCGCGGCCGCCTCGGGCAGCGTGAATTCCTTGGTTTGCACTTGCTCATAATGCGCAGAGCCGCCATAGATCTCCGCTACGTCATCGCTCTCAATGCAGCGTGCATTTTCCGCAGCACGGGTGACCAGCGCGGACAGTGCGTCTTCGGTCATCAGCTCACCCGAAGCGTAGCCCATCTTACCATCAAGGACGCAACGGAAGCTGACGCCGCCCGACACGCCGTAGGAAAAAGCGCTGATCTCGTCCTTGAGCGTCTCGGTGCTCAGGCTGGTATCGCTCATGGCGTAAATTTCATATTCTTCAATGCCCTCGCGTGCAGCGGCGGCAACCAGAATTTCCTTGATCTGTTCAAAATTCATGTCGTCACCTCCATCAATTTCTGCCGCCCACGGTGATGGACGACACACGGATCAGCGGCTGACCCACGTCGGTAGGAACGCTGCCGCTGGACGAGCCGCACATGCCCTGCGCACGCGCCAGGTTCTGTCCGACCATATCGATATCCTGCAGGATCTGCGATCCCGTGCCGATCAAAGACGCACCGCGCACCGCCTCACAGATCTTACCGTTGCGAACGATATAGCCCTCGTTGACCGAGAAGTTGAACGCACCGGTCAAGGGATTGACCGAGCCGCCGCCCATGCTCTTGGCATACAGACCGTACTCGATGGACGCGATGATATCTTCATTTTTATCGGGACCGTTGTCGATATAGGTGTTGGTCATGCGGGAAGTGGGCTCATAGGCGTAGTTCTGTCTGCGGCTGTTGCCGGTCATGGGCATACCCATGCGGCGGGAGCCCAGGCGGTCAACCATATAGCTCTTGAGCACACCGTTCTCGATCAGCACGTTGCGCTGGGTGGGATTGCCCTCGTCGTCGATATTGACCGAGCCCCATGCACCGGGGATAGTACCGTCGTCAATGGCGGTCACCTTCTCATTGGCAACCTTCTGTCCCAGCTTGCCGCACATCTGCGACGCACCGATGGCAACGCTGGTCGCCTCCAGGGAGTGTCCGCATGCCTCGTGGAAAATAACGCCGCCAAAGCCATTTTCGATGGCAACCGTCATCTTGCCTGCGGGGCAATAGTCCGCACGCAGATTGACCATCGCCTGCGCGGCCGCGCTGCGACCAACCTCTGCCGGGTCAACTGTCTCAAACAGCTCCATGCCAAGACCCGCGCCGGGAGATGCCGTGCCCATCTGGTTCTCTCCGCGATCGGACGCCGTCGCGCTGACGGCAATGCGGGTGCGGATATGTCTGTCCTGCGTATAAAGTCCCTCGCTGTTGGCGATCAGGATGGTGTGGTCGCAGTCCATCAGATTGCCGATGACCTGGCTGATCTTATCATCATAATTGTCCGCTGCGGTGCAAGCCGTGCGGAGAATATCGATCTTGTGCGCAGTAGCCACCGTAGAGGGTACCAGCTTCACCGGGTGAATGTTGGGGAACATGCGCTCAGTCAAAACGATCTGACGCTGCTCACTTCCCTCGCCCATCGCCTGCGCGACGGCGCGTGCGCACGCCATCAGACCCGCCTCGCTCATATCGCTGGTCGATGCATAGACGGTACGCGTGCCCAAAAAGGCGCGAATGCCTGCGCCCGATACCGTGTTGCTGCCGATCTGATCAATCTTGCGATCCAGAAATCTCACGCTGTTATTCTGCGTGTTTTCGGCATACAACTCGGCAAAATCTGCGCCCGTGGACATAGCCACCGAGAGCAGACGCTCCAAGAGTTTTCTTTCGATTATCACGATTATCCCTCCCATTCGTTGATTTTTTCAACCAACGGTTTTATTTCGTGTAAAGTTTTGCAAGTATAATCTGCCAAAGAAAGGATTTCCTCATCCGGTGGGATCAGATCCGGCACCATGACCGTCACCATACCCGCTGCTTGCAGCGCGCGCACACCATTGAAGGAATCCTCAACACCCATGCATTCCCCGGGCTCGACGCCAAGCAGCGCCGCCGCCATCAAAAAGGTTTCGGGGTCGGGCTTTCCCTTCTGTACCATATTCCCCATGACCACGGCATCAAAGTATTCGGCAATGCCTGCACGCTCCAGATTTTGCGGTACACGAGGCGGATAGGTCGAGGTGCCCAGCGCGACCGGAATTCCCTTCGCCTTGAGCCACTGCAAAATCTCGATGGCTCCCGGCTTGAGCTGCAAGCCGTCACGCTCGATAGCCTCCTCATACAGCGCATTGCGCAAGCGCGTGTATTCGTCATAATCCACGACGTCGGCGTACGTTGTCTCAAAATAACGGCGCGTGTCAGCACCGTTACAGCCCGTGCAAGCAGCGAGTGCCGCTTCCACCTGCTCAAAATTCATACGCTTTGCCGCTTCGCGCCACGCCCACCGGTAGACCTTCTCGGTATCAAACAGAGTACCGTCCATATCAAAAACAACCGCTTTGATCTTACTCATGTCAACCTCCCGTTCATTTTATCAAATGGTGGTTGTATTTTATCAATCCTCGGAGCGCTCGCCGAGCTTGATGTGGTATTTCTGATAGAACTCCTCGAATTTACCCTCGTCCAGTGCCTCACGGATGCGACGGGTCAGATTGTTATAGAAATACAGGTTGTGCGTAACAGCCAGCTGCATACCAACAGCCTCCTTGGCCTTGATCAGATGGCGCACGTAGGAACGGCTGTAGTTGCGGCAAGCGGGGCAGCCGCAGTCCTTGTCAAAAGGTCTGGGATCCTCGGCATACTTTTCGTTGCACAGATTCATCTTGCCGTGCCAGGTGAAGATGTTTCCGTGGCGCGCGTTACGCGAGGGCATGACGCAATCGAAGAAATCAACGCCCAGATGCACCGCCTCCAGAATGTTGCAGGGCGTACCAACGCCCATCAAATAGCGGGGCTTTTCCTTGGGCATATACGGCTCGACCGCATCAATGATGCGATACATATCCTCGGTCTTCTCACCGACCGCCAGACCGCCGATGGCGTAGCCCGGCAGATCCAGCTCTGCGATGCGCTTCATGTGATCAATACGCAGATCCTCGTAGGTCGATCCCTGGTTGATGCCAAACAACATCTGATGCGGATTGATGGTATCGGGCAGCGAATTCAGACGCGCCATTTCCACCTTGCAGCGCTCCAGCCAGCGGGTCGTGCGTGCGCAGGACTCCTTGACGTAGTTGTAGGGTGCGGGGTTCTCAATGCACTCGTCAAACGCCATAGCGATGGTCGAGGCGAGATTGGACTGGATCTGCATGCTCTCCTCAGGGCCCATGAAAATGCGCTTACCGTCGATATGGGATGCAAACTTAACGCCTTCCTCGGTTATTTTACGCAAAGAGGACAGCGAGAATACCTGAAATCCGCCGCTGTCGGTCAAAACAGGGCCGTCCCAGTTCATGAATTTGCGGATACCGCCCATGTTGTGGATGAGTCGGTCACCCGGACGCAAATGCAGATGGTAGGTATTGGAAAGCTCTACCTGGCAATCCAGCTCACGCAAAAGCATAGTGTTGACACCACCCTTGATCGCCGCGCAAGTGCCGACATTCATAAATACGGGCGTTTGAATGTCGCCGTGTACCGTGTGCAGCGTGCCGCGACGCGCTCTTCCCTCTTGCTTCAAAACGTCAAACTTACCGTAACGAGGAATCGGCTTGGGCTCGACCTCCTCGATTTCTTCCGTTCTCATATCCTGATCCATATTCGTCTTTTCCTTTCTATACTGTTTGGAGCGCTGCCCCAAACCCCGGTTAAGAAACTTTTTGAAAAAAGTTTCTTAACGATCTTCAAAAACTCAAATCATGTGTTTATGTTTACTATCTTGTGGGGTAGGGGCCCCACATGGACGTTCGCTCTGCACATTCAGAACAGAAACGTTACAAATTCAGCCAATAATTTTTTCAAAGTTTTTTGGAGGTGTCGGAACCGATGTTTGTCGTTCGTGCTTGCACGATGATGCCGTTTAGGCATCAAGACAAACTCGATGGTCGCTTGCGACCTTCTTTTCTTCACAAAAGGTTCTGACCCCGCGGAGCGTGACTCCCGTCACTTCCCCGCCTTGACCTTTTGTGCACGAACGTCGGTGCCAAGGAAGAGCAGGATCTTGTACTCGCCAAACAGGCGGCTGGTAATGCGATCCCAGTAGCGACGACGCAGCTCGTCCTGCATCAGATTGGTGCTGATGACGGTCGGACGACGCATCGACAGACGGGTGTTGATGACGTTGTAAAGGCAAGAAGAGGTAAACTGGTTCATCACCTCGGTGCCAAGATCGTCAATGATC
>JAEIGA010005088.1_pt1 | contig 20186 bp, 15 predicted proteins | sample 9270691 | NCBI WGS metagenome assembly JAEIGA01 (sample SAMN17057246, study PRJNA624740) | gut metagenome | biome: biome; isolation source: fecal sample | host: Bos grunniens | place: China: Xizang | collected 2019 | reverse complement strand
ATTGCGCGCGACCTTATCAAGCTATACTCCCAACGCTACAAGGAAGAGGGATTTGCATTCTCGCCCGACAGCTACCTGCAGAACGAGCTTGAGGCAAGTTTCATTTACGAAGATACTCCCGACCAGCTGAAAGCAACCAATGAAGTAAAACGCGACATGGAGCGCAAGCGTCCTATGGACCGGCTGATTTGCGGCGATGTAGGGTTCGGCAAGACCGAGGTTGCCATAAGAGCGGCTTTCAAGGCCGCTACTGACGGGAAACAGGTAGCAGTCCTTGTACCCACAACGGTACTTGCCTACCAGCACTACCTCACTTTCAAGGAACGCCTGAAAGAGTTCCCGTGCAACATCGAGTATCTGAGCCGCGCACGCAGCACCGCCACGACCAAGAAGATTCTTGAAGAGATAAAGGAAGGCAAGGTCGATATTGTAATAGGTACGCACAAGCTCACCGGCAAGGAGGTCAAGTTCAAGGATCTGGGACTGCTCATTATCGACGAGGAGCAGAAGTTCGGTGTTGCGGTAAAGGAGAAACTGCGCCAGTTCAAGGTCAATGTCGACACTCTCACCATGACAGCCACGCCAATACCGCGTACGCTTCAGTTCTCGATAATGGGTGCACGCGACCTCTCCATGATACAGACACCTCCGCCCAACAGATACCCGATACACACCGAGATACAGACCTTTGATGCCGAGGTGATAAAGGAAGCTATCGGCTTTGAACTGAGCCGCAACGGACAGGTATTCTTCATCACCAACCGCATATCGGGAATGGATGAACTTGCACACATGATAAGACGTCATGTGCCTGATGCAAGAGTATGCATCGGGCACGGGCAGATGGAACCGGCAGAACTTGAAAAGATTCTGTACGGATTCATAAACCACGACTATGATGTCCTGATAGCCACCTCTATTGTCGAGAACGGTATCGATATTCCCAACGTGAACACGATAATCATCAACCAGGCACAGAACTTCGGCCTGAGCGACCTGCACCAGATGCGCGGACGCGTGGGACGCGGCAAGCGCAAGGCATTCTGCTACATGCTCACACCGCCACGCGAAAGCCTGAACAGCGATGCACGCCGCCGACTGGAAGCTATCGAAAGCTTCAGCGAACTGGGCAGCGGCATGCACATAGCAATGCAGGACCTTGACATACGCGGTGCCGGAAACCTTTTGGGAGCAGAACAGAGTGGCTTCATCGCCGATTTGGGATACGAGACATACCAGAAGATTCTTGCCGAGGCTGTACGGGAACTAAAGGACGAAGAGTTCAACGATATACTCACACAGGAGGATGAGAATACAAACGAACTGGAGCGGTATGTGAAGGAGTGTTTTGTCGAGAGCGACCTCGAACTGCTGTTCCCGGCTTTATATGTACCGGACAGCAACGAAAGAATACTGCTCTACCGCGAACTTGACTCAATAACTGAAGAACGCGATATCATTGCATTCAAGGCGCGGATGAAAGACAGATTCGGACAGATTCCGCCTCAGGCCGAGGAACTTATACGCATGGTTACCCTGCGACGCAAGGCACAAAGTCTTGGAGTGGAGAAAATTTACCTGAAGGGTGGAAAGATGAACCTTTTCCTTGTAGATACCCGCAACGAACGTTACTACACGAGCGAAACCTTCGGACGCATAATGAGCTATATTCCCTCAAGCCAATTCAAATGCCGGGTACGCGAAGGTGACGGGCGGTGCATAATCACCGTTGAAAACGTAAAGAATGTAGAGACTGCACTAGCCTTCATTGAAGAAATTGAAAGGCATGGCATTATATAACTTTGGGGTTTAGAGGATTATTCACTATCTTTACCCAAAGAACAACAACACATTTTATATATGAAGACGAAAAGACTATTAGGTTTTGCAGCCATGACATTACTGCTTTCATCAGCAGCAATGGCGCAGAACAACGGAGGCATCGACGAGAAGATGCTGAATGAACTCAAGGAGAGTTATGTACCGGCCGGTGCAGAGAAGGCACTGCAGAATGTAATGCTGGCCAATTCGGTAAAGGTTCTGGCCGTAAACCAGGAGAACCTTAACGAGATGGACACATACTTCAGCCATAGCGTACCGTCAAAAGGAATCACAGACCAGAAGTCATCGGGCCGTTGCTGGCTTTTTACAGGAATGAACGTACTGCGTGCAAAGATGATTGCAAGCGAGAATCTCGGCTCATTCGAGTTCTCGCAGGTATATAGCTTTTTTTACGACCAGCTTGAGAAATCGAACCTCTTCCTTCAGGGAGTAATAGACACACGGAAAAAACCGTACGACGACCGCACCGTAGAGTGGCTGTTCAAGCACCCTTTGAGTGACGGCGGCACATTCACCGGTGTGGCCGACCTTATTGCAAAATACGGAGTAGTTCCGAAAGGAGTCATGAAGGAGAGCTACACAAGCGACAACACCAGTGCATTCTCATCGTTGCTGACAAGCAAGTTGCGCGAGTTCGGCCTTCGCTTGCGCGAGGCACATGACAAGGGTGCAAAGGAGAACAAGCTCCTTGAAATGAAAAAGGAGCAGCTGAAAGTTGTATATAAGATGCTCGCACAGGTATATGGAGTTCCTCCTGCAGAGTTCACATGGGCACCGAAGGATGCAAACGGCAAATACCGCGAGGAGCCTCAGAAATATACTCCGAAGAGTTTCTATGAGAAATATCTCAACATAAACATGCAGGACGACTATGTGATGTTCATGAACGACCCCACACGCCCTTATTGGAAGAGCTATGAGATAGAGTATGACCGCCATCTCTATGACGGGCACAACTGGCTCTATATAAACCTGCCTCTCGAAGAGATAAAGAAAATGGCTATCGCATCAATCAAGGACAGCACAATGATGTATTTCTCATGCGATGTGGGCAAGTTCCTCGACTCTAAGCGCGGCACGCTCGACCTCAAGAACTACAACTACGGCGAACTCTTCGGTACTGAGTTCGGCATGGACAAACGCGAACGCGTAATGACCTTCGACAGCGGTTCTTCACATGCCATGACATTAAAGGCGGTTGACATCGACAAGAACGGCAATACAGTAAAATGGCAGGTAGAGAACAGCTGGGGTGCAAATTCAGGCTTCCACGGCACACTCATAATGACCGACGAATGGTTCAACGAGTACATGTTCCGTCTTGTCGTTGACAAGAAGTATATTCCTGCCGAGATTCTAAAGGTTCTCGACGAGAAACCTACAATGCTCCCCGCTTGGGACCCAATGTTCATGCCGGAGGAATAACCCCAGCCATAGATAGAATCAAGGAGTGCACTTTCAACAATGCACTCCTTTTTTAATTGCCAAAACCGATTGCTATATTCGCTTTTAACAATGGAAGCACTTTGCCGGCCATACAAAAAAGGGGTACTTTTGCAACCGTTAGAATTCAAAGAGATGAGCATGAACTATAGCCTTAAAAGCATGATAAAAAGGTACGTCAATGCAAGTGGCGTACTCATATTCTTTGCAATACTTGCACTGGTAATGGCAAACTCACCGCTCAAGGAGCAGTACTTCTCATTCTGGGAGCAGGAGGTACATCTGTCAATAGGAGATTTCAATCTGTTCAGCCATAACGGACATGCCATGTCGATAATGGCAGTGATAAACGATTTCCTCATGGCCATGTTCTTCCTTTCCGTAGGCCTTGAGATAAAGAGAGAGATACTTGTGGGCGAGCTGTCGTCAATGAAGAAAGCCATGCTTCCCATTATTGGAGCAATGGGCGGAATGCTTGTTCCTGTAATAATATTCTGGCTTACATGCCCCAACGATGCGGAGATGCTGCGTGGCGTAGCCATTCCCATGGCTACTGATATTGCTTTCTCGCTGGGAGTGCTGTCGATATTCAGCAACAGGGTACCTGCAGGACTGAAGATATTCCTTGCAACCCTTGCTGTTGCCGATGACTTGGGCGGAATAATTGTAATAGCCCTCTTCTACTCTTCGGAGACGGATATCCAGTTCCTTCTGATGGCACTCGCATGCACTATGCTTCTGATTGCAGGAAACAAGGCTAAGATTATGAAAAAGAGATTCTATCTTGCCATAGGAGTTGTATTGTGGTTCGCAATGCTAAATTCGGGAATACATGCCACTATAGCCGGAGTAATTGTCGCATTCTGCATCCCGGCATCGTTGAAGAAAGGTACTCCTTACTATATCGAGCGCATAAGGAACAACATTAGCAGTTTTCCTGTAACCGAGACTGCAGGAAAGCACAACACGGTAATACTGAGCCACGATGACATACACAAGCTAAAGAGCATCGAATCGGCTGCAGACAAGCTTATCAGCCCACTTCAGGCACTTGAAGACGAGTTCTGCCACTTTATCAATTTCATTGTGATTCCGCTCTTTGCCTTTGCCAATGTAGGAATAGACTTCTCTTCAATGGAACCGGGCAATCTTGTCAATGGTGTAGGCCTGTCAGTGATGTGCGGACTTCTATTCGGAAAGTTCATAGGCGTACTCTCCTTCTCATGGGCAGCCATAAGATGCAGGATAGTAACCATGCCGAAAGGATGCAACTGGAAATCGTTTGCAGCAGTATGCATGCTGTGCGGTATCGGCCTTACAGTCTCGATATTCATTGCAGACCTCTCCTACAACAATGGCAGTACAACAGGAATGCAGCTGCTCAATGAAGCAAAGCTAGGAATTCTCTGCGGCTCATTGGCATCGGCAATAATCGGTTGCATCATACTCAAAATGTATCTTCCTAAAGAAAATACAAAAGCCTGATTTCTCAATATGAGAGTTCGTTGGCAAGACGCCACGTACACAGATAGGCCACACGTGTAATGTCCGTAAGTTTCCGATAGTCTATCTTGTCGGCAGTGTCGGACGGACGGTGATAGTCGGGATGCCCCTCAGTGTGATACCACACTATAGGAACCCCGGCCCTGGCAAAAGGTATATTGTCGCTTCCGCCAAGAAGATTCTCCGATGCCTTGCAGAATGGTTCAAGGGAAAAACCGTAATTCTCCATGTCGGCATGCAGCCACTCGCCGAAAAGCGGATTCCCGGCAGTATAAAGATAGCTCATGTGAAGCGGTTTCTCTTCGGGACCCCGACCTATCATATCGAAATTCATATATGCATCTACATTCTGCATATATGGAAAATTCTTTACAAAATATTTTGAGCCCAGCACACCTTTCTCTTCCCCGTCCCATAGAGTGAAAATAACGGTTCTCCGTGGCTTCTTACCTGAAACTTTCATAGCTCTCGCTATCTGCAGTACGGCAGACACTCCCGAAGCATTGTCATCTGCTCCATTGAAGCATTGGTCGCCGATAAGGGTCGTATCTATTCCCAAGTGGTCGTAATGAGCTCCTATAACCACAGCCCTCTTTTCTATTCCAGGAATGAGTGCTACGATATTCTTCAGGGTGCGCGACTCATTTCCGGCTGCAACAAGCTCCGAAATATCCATATCGGCCTCTGTTACCCAATTGTTGCCGTTCTTTACAGCCTTGAACGGCTGCTCAATGACAATCATATTGCAATCGCTCAGAAAATGACTTACAAAATCAGCAGCCATACGCCCCCCTTCGGTTCCTGCATCACGCCCCTGCAACGAATCTGATGCCAAGAGAGAAACAATTCTTCTTGCATCCTGCTCATTAATACTCCCATAACCGCACTCCAACGGGGTTTGGGCCTGTATTGCCATAGAGACAAAGAAGCCCATAAGCACTCCGGTAATTTCCCTGACTGACATTTCCATAAGATTAGTTTTGACAAAAATAGCATTTTTCTGCATATAACACAGAAACAGAGTATGAATTTTAGGACATATCTGCTGCTGCAGCCCACTCACAATATACTCCAACAAAGAATTTATTCTCAACACGATAGAGCGAAATGAGGATATCAACAAATTGTTGAAAACTTTATTTCAAAATATTTTGTGTATTTGGTGGGGAATTGTGGGGAATTGTGTAATTTTGGAACGAAATATCTATATTAGAGGTAGAATATGCGTTTCATAGGCAACATAGAGGCAAAGACAGACAGCAAGGGAAGGGTTTTCTTGCCGGCTTGTTTCCGCCGCATACTCCAGACCGGGGGATGCGACAAGGTGATGTTGCGTAAGGACGTATATCAGGACTGCCTTGTAATATACCCGGAGGAGAGCTGGAACAGGCAACTTGACCTGCTGCGCAGCAGACTCGACAAATGGAACTCAAGGCACCAGATGATATTCAGGCAGTTCGTAGCCGACGTCGAGGAACTTTCAATAGACAGCAACGGGCGCATACTCCTGCAGAAGAGATACCTGAACATGGCCGGGATAAAACAGGAAGTGCGGTTTGTCGGCATGGACGACACTATTGAGATTTGGGCAAAAGAGAAAGTGGAGAAGCCGTTCATGTCGCCCGAAGAATTCGGAAGCGAGCTCGAAAAGATAATGACAGCCAAGGAAGGAGGAGCTAATGAGCAACAATGAGGTATATCATACGCCTGTACTGCTCAAGGAGAGCGTTGACGGAATGCTCATTGCCCCCGACAGCATCTGCATAGATGTCACATTCGGAGGCGGAGGACATTCAAGAGAGATATTGGGCCGTTTGGGGAAAGGGGGACACCTGTACAGTTTCGACCAGGATGCCGATGCAGAAAAGAATGCGCCCGATGACAAGCGTTTCACTTTTGTACGCGGAAATTTCAGGTTCATATACAACTTCATGCACTATCACCGCACGACTAAGGTCGATGCGATACTTGCCGACCTCGGCGTTTCGGGACATCACTTCGATGACGAGACACGCGGTTTCTCGTTCCGCTTCGATGCCGACCTCGACATGCGCATGAACAAACGGGGAGGAGAAACTGCCGCCGACCTGCTTAACCGTGCATCCGAAGAGGAGCTGACAAGGATATTCAAATTATACGGAGAACTGAACTGCGCACGCAAGCTGGCAGCGAAGATTGTAAAGGTACGTGCCGAAAGACCTATACGGAGAGTCAATGAACTGATAGAGATTGCAAAGCCATTCTGCCCTCCGCAACGCGAGAAGAAAGAGATGGCAAAAGTATTCCAGGCATTGCGCATTGAGATAAACAAGGAGATAGACGCTCTCCAGGAGATGCTCAAAGGCGCAAAGGACCTGCTGAAGCCGGGCGGAAGGCTGGTTGTAATCACATACCACTCCATTGAGGACCGCATTGTGAAGAACTTCATGAAAAGCGGGAACTTCGAAGGCAAGGTCGAACAGGATTTCTTCGGAAGGGTGGTTTCGCCTTTCGAAATGAAGAAGGTGATTATGCCGGCTGATGAGGAACTTGAAGCGAATCCGCGCTCAAGGAGTGCAAAACTGCGCATAGCAATAAAGAAAGAGGAGGATAACGCATGAACGGAAGTGATACCGACAAGAAAAAGAAGAAAAGGAAAAAGGGCGGAATCATAAACTACATTATGGGCGGCCGCATATTCATAAGCGATATCATTACAAGAAATGCCATGCTGCTCGCGCTTATCGTTGTTTATGCATTCATCTATGTGAGCAACCACTATGAGTATGAGCAGGAACTGCTTAGAATAGACCGACTTACAAAGAAAAGGGACGAGATGAGAAACAATCTCCTGACAATGAGAGGAGAATTTTCTTACAAGAGCCGACAGACTGAGATAGAAAAACTGCTCTATGAAAAAGAGAGCGACCTTGAAGTTGCTACAAAACCGATATACAGAATAGAAAAGCCAAGAGAGAGTAAATGATGTTCAAGTTCCGACCAAATGTAATATTCCGATTCAACCTGCTGGTAATATTCTTCTTTGCCGTATGGGGTTTAGTTATCATGTGGAGCGCCGTCTCAAAGATGACGCTCATGCGTGACTATTGGAATGTCATAAAGGAGAACAACATTGGAAAGGAGTCGCCGGAACCGCCTAAAAGAGGAAAGATTCTGAGCGACAACGGAGAGTTGCTTGTAAGCACTCTGCCGTTATACAAGATACATCTTGACTTTGTCTATCAGAACAGGAACAACAGGGATGACGAAGAGGAGACCAATGCTACAAGGGATTCTCTATGGAGAAGCGACCTCAAGAAGCTGAGTGCCGGACTTCATGAGATATTCCCGAACAAGTCGGCAGAGGAGTTCGAGAAAGACCTGGGCTACGGCTTCCGCAACAAGAAACGGTACCATTGGCTTTACAACCGGAAGATTTCCTACACCCAATACCGCCGCTTGGAAAAGCTGCCCATAATGAATATGGGCAAGAAATACAACGGAATGATTGTTGAAGAGGAGATTGAGCGCAAGAACATATTCAACGATATCGGCATGAGCACGTTCGGCATTGTGCGGAACACCGAAAAGAACGGAAAGCCGATAGAGGAGATTAACGGACTTGAAAAGAAGTACGACAGCTACCTGCGTGGAATTCCGGGAACAAAGCGTATTGAGAAGGTAGGCGGAAAGAAGATAAAAAGAGTTATAGTGGAGCCTGTAAACGGAATGGACATACAGACCACCATAAACTCCGACATGCTTGATATCTGTGAGAATGCCGTAAAGAAGGTGCTTGCCGAGCACCACCTGCCTGCCGGCTGGGCAATACTCATGGAAACCAGGACCGGCGACATAAAGGCTGTTGTCAACCTGACCCGACTGCAGAACGGGGCGTACTACGAGACAACCGACAACATCCCCAACAATCCTACGGCCAACCATGCTTTCTGCAGGCTTATGGAGCCTGGGTCGATATTCAAGACTGTAGCACTCACCGCTGCACTCGACGACGGAAAGATAAGCGTACGCGACTCGGTATATTCTTATGCATCAAGAGAACATACCTTCAATGGCAAGACAGTAAGGGATGAGATGTACCGCGACAACGGAACAGGAAAGTACAGCATGGCCGAGGCTTTGAAGTACTCTTCTAACATAAGCATGGTACAATATATAAGGAAGGCCTATGCAAAGAACCCGAAGGATTACACCGATAAGCTTATCAGCATGGGACTTACCCAAAACTACAACCTGCTCGAAAGCGAAGCTACATCATACCTTACGCTCCCCGGAACCAAAGCATGGAACGCATTGAGCCTTAACTCAATGTCTTATGGCTATGCAGTTGGAATGACAGGCATAAGCATGGTAACATTCTACAACACGATTGCAAACGGAGGCAAGCAGATGCAGCCCAGGCTTGTAAAGGCGATTCTTAAGGATGGAGCTGTTATAGAGGAGTTTCCGACAAAAGTCCTTAACGAACAGATGATTTCAAAATCAACGGCAGAGGATGTCACCGGTTTGCTCGTAGAGGTTGTCAACGGAAAGGACGGAACCGGAAAAAGAGCAAAGTCATCAATGATGCTCGTTGCCGGCAAGACGGGTACGGCAAATATCCCGAACTCTATAACAGGACGTTATGACGACAGCGAGAAGATGATGAGTTTCTGCGGATTTTTCCCGGCCGATAACCCGAAATACACATTGCTGGTACAGATGCTCTATGACAAGAAACAGGATACACGCCCCGAAGAGAAGAAAAAGAAACTGGGAGGAGGAAGCAGTTCGGCCATCGCATTCAAGGAAATTGCAGAAAAGATTATGGCAAAAGAGTTGAACGCGCCTTTAGAAGCAGCTGTTGATACCGTTAACACCAGATATCCGAAAGTAAAGAGCGGAAATATAATTGATGCAGGAAATATTCTGGAGGAGTTCGGCATCAGCCTAAGCGGGAATGCCGAAGAAACGAAAGAACAGTACGTATGGGGTGAGATAAATGCCGAAAATGACGGGAAAACGGCATTCAAAGCCAAGAATCTTGACATTGAAACAGTGCCCGACGTTTCTGGCATGGGAGCAAAGGATGCCATATACCTGATGCAGGAACGTGGCCTCAATGTACAGTTGGAGGGATACGGAAAAGTAAAGGCACAAAGCATTGCTCCGGGAACAAAAGTGAACAAAGGAGAGAGTGTAAGACTTGTTCTTGCAGATACTATTTAATAATATAATGTAAAGATAATATAGCTATGGTACTTAGCGAACTGCTCAGAGACATTCAGTATAACCGTCTTGTCCTGCCCAAGGAAGAACCGGACATACAAGGCGTTCATATCGACTCCCACCTGATACAGGAAGGAGATATGTTCATTGCCGTAAAGGGAACACAGACCGACGGACATGCCTACATAGCTGCTGCCGAGGAGAAAGGAGCTGCAACTATCGTATGCGAAGAGATGCCAGAGAAGCTGAACCCGAATATCGCATACGTGAAGGTGAATGATGCACAGCATGTTACCGGCCGCCTGGCAACCGCATTCTACGGCAACCCGTCCCAGAAGTTGAAGCTTATAGGTGTTACCGGAACAAACGGCAAGACAACCATTGCGACACTCCTGTACGAAGTATTCATGCAGATGGGGCACAAATGCGGACTGCTTTCAACCGTATGCAACTATATAAACAGCACAGCATATCCATCGACACACACCACCCCTGATGCAATATCGTTGAACAGGCTGCTGGCCAAGATGGTTGAAGAGGGATGCGAATATGCATTCATGGAGGTAAGTTCGCATGCGCTGGCACAGGAACGTACCGGTGGACTTGAATTTGCCGGAGGAATATTCACTAACCTCACACGTGACCACCTGGACTACCACGAGAATATGGAGAACTACCTGAAGGCAAAGAAGAGCTTCTTCGACAATCTTCCGCGCCATTCATTCGCCATAACCAACCTCGATGACAAGAACGGGCCTGTAATGGTACAGAACTGCAGAGGGGAAGTAAAGAACTATTCGGCACGTACGCTGGGTGATTACAAGGGACGTATTGTTGAGACACACCTTGACGGTATGGTTCTCGAATTCAACAACCGCGAATTCACGACAATGCTTACAGGCAGGTTCAATGTGAGCAACCTGCTGGCAATATTCGGAGCTGCAGTTGAACTTGGAAAGGAACCGGAAGAGGTGTTGCGCGTAATCAGCACATTGAAACCTGTTTCGGGACGTTTTGAGACAATACATTCAAGCAATGGTGTTTCGGCAGTAGTGGATTATGCACACACGCCTGATGCAATAAAGAACGTACTAGGCACTGTCAATGAGGTTCTGAGAGGGCGAGGAAACATCATAACTGTTGTAGGTGCAGGAGGAAACAGGGATAAGGGCAAGAGACCTATCATGGCTCAGGAAGCAGTCAAGGGAAGCAACAGAGTTATCCTGACCTCGGACAATCCACGCAACGAAGAGCCGCAGGAGATTATAAACGACATGCTTGCAGGCCTGAACGAGGAACAGAGAGCAAAGACACTTGCCATTACCGACCGAAAGGAGGCTATAAGGACAGCTTATGCCCTTGCCCAAAAGGGTGACGTCATTGTCGTTGCCGGGAAAGGACACGAGAACTATCAGGAGATAAACGGTGTAAAACACCATTTCGATGACAAAGAGGTTATTAAAGAGATTTTCAATTTATAAACAGGAGCTATGTTATACTATCTTTTCGACTTGATAAAGGATACCGGCCTGCCTGGAGCAAGATTGATGGGTTACATATCGTTCAGAGCCCTTCTCGCAATAGTCATAGCACTCATTGTATCTACTTGGTTCGGAAGCAGCCTCATCGACTACTTCAAGAAGAAGCAGATTACGGAGACCTTGCGCGAGTTCGACAAGAACAACCTGAAAGCCGGCGTACCTACAATGGGAGGCATTATCATAATTATTGCCATTCTTGTTCCGTGCCTGCTGGTAGGAAAACTGGACAACCTATACATGCTTCTTCTGTTGCTGACCACAGTCTGGCTCGGAATACTGGGATTCGCCGATGATTACATAAAGACTTTCAAGAAGAACAAGGACGGAATATCGGGAAAGATAAAGATTGTAGCGCAGGTAGGTCTCGGATTGTTTATCGGCCTTGCATTGTACTTTAGCCCACAGGCTGTAATGCGTGAGAACATTACGGTAAACAAGAACAACACCGAAGAGGTTCTGCACCGCACAACACCCGAAAAGCTTACAAAAACGACCATACCGTTCATAAAGAACCACAATCTTGACTATAGTGAGATTATGTCGTTCTGCGGAGAGTATAAGGAGATTGCAGGATGGATTCTGTTTGTTGTCGTTACAATAATCGTAGTGACAGCCGTTTCCAACGGAGCCAACCTGAATGACGGCATGGACGGAATGCTTGCCGGAAATGCAGCGATAATCGGTGTGGCCTTGGCAGTCCTAGCATACGTATCGAGCCATGTGAACTGGGCCGAGTACCTGAATATAATGTTCTTGCCGGGAGGAGAGGAAGTCGTTATATTCACCTTTGCTTTCATAGGTGCACTGATAGGTTTCCTTTGGTACAACTCATTTCCGGCACAAGTCTTCATGGGAGATACCGGAAGCCTTACCATAGGCGGCATTATTGGCGTGATAGCCATTCTGCTGCACAAGGAGATTCTGCTTGTTCTGCTCTGCGGCATATTCGTGGCAGAGAACATGTCTGTAATTTTGCAGGTTGCATACTTCAAAAAAGGCAAGAAAAAAGGCATAAAGCAAAGGATTTTCAGACGTACTCCACTCCACCACCACTACAATGTAGAGGATGAGAAACTGGACAAGGAGTGTACATATATATTCAAAGGCCCGAAAAGACCTTTGCATGAGTCTAAGGTAACAATACGTTTCTGGATTGTGACTATCATTATGGCAGCCATAACCCTGATGACATTAAAGATACGATAAATGGAAAAGAGGATAGTTGTTCTGGGAGCAGGAGAAAGCGGTTGCGGTGCAGCCGTACTGGCAAAGAAGCTGGGGTTCGGAATTTTTGTTTCGGACTACGGATGCATTGCCGGAAAATACAAGGAGATGCTCGACAGGCACAACATCGAGTGGGAAGAGAAAAGGCATACAGAAGAGCTTGTTTTGAGTGCCGGCGAAGTCATAAAGAGCCCTGGCATTCCCGACGAGGCTCCAATCATCGTAAAGATAAAGGAGGCGGGAATACCTATCATATCGGAAATAGAGTTTGCCGGACGATATACAAGAGCAAAGATGGTGTGTATAACCGGAAGCAACGGCAAGACGACAACAACATCGCTTATATACCACATATTCCGTGAGGCCGGGCTTAATGTAGGGCTTGCCGGAAACATAGGCAACAGCCTTGCTCTTCAGGTGGCAGAGGGAGACAAGGACTACTACATTGTTGAACTGAGCAGTTTTCAGCTCGATAACATGTATGAGTTCCGTGCCAACGTAGCAGTCCTGATGAACATTACACCCGACCACCTCGACCGCTACGGATACAATATGCAGAATTATGTAGATGCAAAGTTCCGTATCCTGCAGAACCAGAAGCCCGAAGATGCCTTTGTATATTGGAACGATGACCCGATAATACAGAAAGAGCTTCCGAAATACAAGCACGGAAAGCTGTACCCCTTTGCCGAAGAGAAACAGAACGGAGCTGCGGCATATACCGAGAAGGAGATGGTTGTGTTTATAGAACCTGTACCCTTCAACATGGAGCTTGAGGAGCTTTCGCTTACCGGCAAGCACAACTTGTACAACTCTATGGCTGCCGGAATATCGGCAAACGTGGCCGGCATACGCAAAGAGACAATACGCGAAGCCTTGAAATCTTTTACCGGCGTTGAGCACCGTCTCGAAAAGGTTGCAAAGGTAAATGGAGTGGAATATATCAACGACTCGAAAGCAACCAATGTAAACAGTTGCTGGTATGCACTTCAGAGCATGAAGACAAAGACTATACTCATTCTCGGCGGAAAGGATAAAGGAAACGATTACAGCGAGATAGAAGGAGTTGTAAAGGAGAAGTGCAGCGGGCTCATTTTCCTTGGAGCCGACAACAGCAAGCTGCTGGACTTCTTCGGAAAAGCAGGAATACCTATTGCCGACACCCACTCTATGCAGGAGTGTGTAGAGGCTGCATACCGAATGGCAAAAAGCGGAGAGACAGTGCTGCTCAGTCCATGTTGCGCCAGCTTCGACCTCTTCAAGAGCTACGAAGACAGGGGCAGACAGTTCAAGGAGTGTGTTTGTAAACTATAATACCGTATATGGGAGGAGACAAGATAAAGAGAATATTGTTTAAAGGAGACAAGATCATTTGGGCTGTCTTCTTCATAATCTGTGCCATTTCGTGGGTAGAAGTATTCAGTGCTACCGCACGTGAGGGATACAAGCAGGGAAGCTACTGGCTGCCTATAATAAAGCACTCGGTATTCCTTCTTGCAGGCATGGTTGTTGTATGGTTCATGCACAACATGAAGGTTACATGGATAAGAAAACTCACGCTTGTAATATACTGGGTAGGTGTAGCCGGACTCATTTGGGCCCAGTTCGATACCAGTTCCAAAATAAACGACAGTGCACGCTGGATAAGCATCATGGGAATGACATTCCAGCCAATGGAGCTGGCAAAGATGGGATTGGTCATGGTAACGGCACTTATAATGACACAACATCAGGACGAAGAGGGAACAGACCGCTTTGCCTTGAAACGTATAATGCTGTACTGCGCACTTCCGGTACTGCTCATACTCAAGGAGAACCTGTCAACGGCAGCCATACTGCTGCTTACTATATATTTCATGATGTTCGTGGGACGCTTGCCGGGCAAACAACTGCTTACAATACTCGGAACTGCCATAATAGGCTGTATAATTGGAATAAGTGCTATTATGCTTACTCCCGACAGCGTGTCAAAATATGACATAGGCAATAAGGTGGTCACATGGAAATACCGTATAAAGGAAGCATTCAAGCCACCTGTACCGCCTGAAGAGTATGAGATAACAGACAGGAACAGACAGAGGACACATGCTAACTTTGCAGTGGCATCGAGCAATATCATTGGTTGCGGACCTGGCAACTCGGTACACCGCAAGGACCTGACACATGCCTACTCCGATTTCATATATGCCATTATAATTGAAGAGTTAGGGCTTGCCGGAGGCTTTCTGGTACTTATGCTATACCTTACAATACTATACAGGTGCGGCAAAATTGCAAAGAAATGCGATGAACCTTACCCGGCATATCTGGTAATGGGAGTGGGAATGATAATAACCATGCAGGCACTGCTGCACATGTTCATATCTACAGGAAGTTTCGTAACAGGACAGCCGTTGCCTCTGATAAGCCTTGGAGGAACATCAGTTCTTATCAACTGCCTGTATATCGGAATGATACTCAGCATCAGCCGATATGCCCGCAAGGCAAGCCTTAGAAATGCAGAGACAAAAGACAAAGACAACGGAATTGCCACACCAGGAACAGAGAGTGAGACAAAGACAGAGACAATAACAATACAGAATATCTGATGCTATGAAAAAGGAGTACAGGATAATAATAAGCGGTGGCGGAACAGGAGGACACATCTTCCCTGCATTGTCAATAGCAGACACCATACGCAGCAAGCACCCCGAAGCAAAGATTCTCTTTGTAGGTGCAGACAACAGAATGGAGATGCAGAGAGTTCCGGATGCAGGATATGACATCATCGGACTGCCTATTGCAGGTTTCGACCGCAAGAACCTTCTGAAGAATCTCAAGGTCTTGTGGCTCATATTCAAGAGCCAGCGTATGGCAAAGAAGATTATCAAGGAGTTTGCACCGCAAGTTGCAGTAGGCGTAGGAGGATATGCAAGCGGACCTACATTGAAAATGGCAGCAAGCATGAAGATTCCTACACTTATCCAGGAGCAGAACTCATACGCTGGTGTAACGAACAAGATACTGTCGAAGAAAGCAAAGATGATTTGTGTCGCATACGACGGCATGGAACGCTTCTTCCCTCATGAGAAGATAAAGCTTACAGGCAATCCGGTACGCAAAAGCCTTCTCGACATGCGCGCCAACCGAAAGGATGCCATGAGCTCTATGGGCCTTGACGAAAACAGGAAATGCATCCTCATCGTTGGCGGCAGCCTGGGAGCACGAAGCATCAATGAGGGAGTGATGGCAAACATTGAACTTATAAGAGAGAACAAGGATATACAGTTCGTATGGCAGACAGGAAAGCTCTATTTCGAAGAGATGAAGAAAAGAGCTGCTGCAGCAGGCAAACCAGACAACCTTATAATAACAGATTTTGTTTCGAACATGGCAAATGCCCTTAGTGCAGCGAATCTTGTTGTCTCACGTGCAGGTGCCGGCTCTATATCGGAATTTGCCCTAATAGGCAAGGCCGTGATACTTGTTCCGTCGCCGAACGTGTCGGAAGACCATCAGACCAAGAATGCAATGGCACTGGTAGAGAAGGATGCTGCTATATACGTAGCCGATGCCAAAGTAAAGGAAGAACTAATAGCAAAAGCCATTGAAACAGTAAACGATGATGCACGCATCGCAACGCTTGAGACAAATATAGAGAAACTTGGAAAGCCTAATGCCGCCGAGGATATTGCAAACGAAGTTATTATGCTTGCCGATGCATACATAGAGAAAGAGACCCGTAGAAAGAAGGAGAAACTGAAATGAAGGGATTGAAAGATATAAAGGCCGTGTACTTCCTGGGAGCCGGAGGTATCGGGATGAGTGCGCTTGTAAGGTACTTCCTGAAACAGGGGATGTTTGTTGCAGGATATGACCGCACACCCAGTGAACTTACATCAAGGCTCATTGAAGAGGGTGCTGTGCTTCATTTTGAGGAGAACACGGAACTCATTCCCGAAATATGCAGGAATCCTTCGGAGACTCTTGTCATATATACACCGGCAATCCCTGCCGACCACAAGGAGTGGGCAATGTTCCGTGACAACGGTTTCACCATAAAGAAACGTGCCGAAGTATTGGGGCTTATAACAAAGGACAAACTCGGTATCTGTGCAGCAGGAACCCATGGCAAGACAACGACATCGACTATGACCGCACACCTGTTGAAGCAGTCCCATGTCGATTGCAACGCATTCCTGGGCGGAATATCGAAGAACTACAAAAGCAATCTCATACTAGCCGACAACAGCGACCTTGTTGTGATTGAAGCCGACGAGTACGACCGTTCATTCCTGCACCTGGAGCCTTACGTTGCAGCAATCACATCGGCCGACCCGGACCACCTCGACATCTATGGCAACAAGGAGAACTATCTTGAGGCTTTTGCACAGTTTACCGAGAAGATACGCAAAGACGGATATCTTATAATCCATGAAGGCCTTGAGGTTGTTCCGCGCACTAAGGAAGGTGTACGCATATTCACATACGGGCGCGAAAGCGGCGATTTCCATGCCGAAAGAATACGCATAGGCAACGGAACCATAATCTTCGACTATGTATCACCCTGGCAGAGGATATCCGATATTGAACTTGGAGTGCCGGTAAGCATCAACATAGAGAACGGAATCGCGTCTATGGCTATGGCTGAGATCTGCGGTGCAACAGCCGAAGAGCTCAAAAATGGAATGAAGAGCTTTGCTGGTGCCGACAGACGGTTCGATTTCCATATAAAGGAGAAGAACCTTGTACTTCTCAGCGATTACGCACACCACCCCGACGAAGTAAAGGCATGTGCAAGATCCATAAAGGAGCTTTACAGAGACAAGAAGGTTACAGTACTGTTCCAGCCACACCTTTACAGCCGTACAGCCGACTTCTACAAGGAGTTCGCCGAGAGCCTCTCCTTGTTCGACAAGGTTATACTTGTGGAAATATACCCTGCACGCGAGAAGCCTATGCCCGGCGTGACAAGCAAGCTGATATACGATTGCCTTGCAGAAAGTGTGGAAAAGAGAATGTGCAGCCGTGCCGACGTGCTCAAGGTTGTAGAAGAGGAAAAGGATAATATTGAGGTACTTGTATCGCTTGGTGCCGGAGACATTGAGAACGATGTTCATGAAATGAAAAAGATACTGATTGGAAGAAGATGCTGAAGAAGATTCTGAAATACATGATTGCAATAGCCCTTGTATGCTATGCAGCGTTTGCATTTGTATATATTCCATTAATGGACAATGACAACAGATGCAAAGGGGTATTGGTGTATATTGAGGGCGACAAGATGGAGGCCATGAGCAGAGAGGGCATCATGGATATGCTTGAAAAAGAGGGGCTCGCCCCTTTAGGCAACCATGTTGACAGCATTGTATGCGGCATAATAGAGAAGCATCTCGGCAGCCTTTCGATTGTCAAGGAGTGCCAGGTCTATATGAGCACAAAAGGATATGTGAACATTGATATCGAATGCAAGCTTCCGGTTCTGAAAGTAGTGGAGAATAGCGGAAAGACATATTATGTGGATTGCGAAGGAGATATCATTGAAGGAATAGAAAAGGCTCTTTACCTGCCGGTTGCAAGCGGCTGCATTACAGACAGCATGGCAAACCACGAACTTAAGGAGATTGCCAAAGCTATAAACGGCGATGCATTCTGGAACGCACAGATTGAACAGATTCATTTTGACGAGAACAGGGATATTGTAATTGTTCCGAGAGTGGGAGACCATATCATAGAACTGGGAAAAGCCGAAGATGTCAAAGAGAAACTCCAGAAGCTATACATATTCTATCATAAGGGAATGAACACTATAGGATGGAACAAATACAGCAAGCTGAACATAGAGTTCAACGATAAGGTCATTTGCACGAAAAGATAAACAGATATATGGGAAATACTAATTACATCACCGCGATTGAGCTCAGCTCATCCAAGGTTTCCGGAGCTGTAGGCATTGAAGCCTATGACGGAATAAAGATACTGGCTACTGCAAGCACACCGGTTGACCGGTTCATATCAAAGGGTGTCGTACGTAATGTCGATGAAACGAGCAAGGCTATCAACTGCATAATAAACAGCCTCGAAGCAAGCCTTGACAATGTAAGCATCAAGAAGGCATACATATCCTTTGCCGGACTGACCGTACACTCAATACCTTCTAAGATTACAAAAGGCTTTGAGGAGCACACGAAGATTACCCCGGAAATCATAAACGACCTGGCAATGGAGAATGACGAGACATTCCAGTGCCCTGCCGGATATACCAGAGTTCAGGTCGTAAACCAGGAATATAAGCTGGACGGCAAGATTGATACAAACCCTATCGGAGCTCCTACAAGGACTATTGAAGGGAACTACCTGAACATTGTAATTAAAGAGCAGTACCTCAAGCAGCTCAACGACAGCTTTGAACAGGCAAGAATTGAAATTGCCGACAGTTTCAGTGCTGCCAGAATGGATGCAGATATCCTGCTTAGCAAGGATGCACGCCGCAATGGATGTGCACTTGTAAACATTGGTGCAGACACAACAACCATCGCAATATACAACAACGACATATTGCGCATGCTCACTGTACTTCCTCTCGGCAGCCATAACATAACCATGGACCTGTGTGCCGGCCAGCTCTCGCTTGACGAAGCAGAGGAGATAAAGATTACACGCGGATACAAGTCACCCGGCAAAGAGACCGCACCTATCGACTCCGAGCTTGTCAACAGCATTATCAATGCCAGAATGAGCGAGATACTGCAGAATGTAAGATACCAGGTCGAAGAGTCGGGCGAACTCATAGGGCATATAATCTTTACCGGTGGCGGCTCAAAGCTCAAGAACATCGAGTTGCTGTTGGAAGAATTCCTTCCCAACTTCAGAACAGAAATCATTTCAGAGCCCCAATTCAGCCTTGTCGGCAGCAGCGGCGTGAACCTTAACGGAATATTTACCACAGCACTCTACGGACTTCTTAAAAAGGGAAAAGAGAACTGTTGCGAGGAGATAAGGAAAGAGACTCCTAAGGTTGTCGTTGAGCAGGATATCTTTGGAGGGAGCAATGATGTGAGCGAAAATGAGATTACCGAGGATGTCAAGCCCAAAGAACCGGAGATGAGCAAAGAGGAAAAGAGAAGGCTGGAAAAAGAAGAGAAAGAGAGGAAAAAGGAGGAAGAGAGACTAAGGAAAGAGGAACAAAGAAGAATAAAAGAGGAGCAGAAGAGGATTAGAGAGGAACAGAGAAGAAACTCTCCTGGACTATTCGATGTTATCATTGACAAGTTCAAGAAAGGAACAAAAGACTTTATCGGGCAAGTTACCGATGATGAGAAAGACGAGGATTACGACGACGAGAACTAACAGATAAATGATACAGGAAAGTATGGAAAATAACACACAAGTAAAAAGCAGCCTGCCTTTTGCAATACCTACAGACGCACCTAGAATAATAAAGGT
>JAEIGA010005087.1_pt1 | contig 20187 bp, 18 predicted proteins | sample 9270691 | NCBI WGS metagenome assembly JAEIGA01 (sample SAMN17057246, study PRJNA624740) | gut metagenome | biome: biome; isolation source: fecal sample | host: Bos grunniens | place: China: Xizang | collected 2019 | reverse complement strand
CTAGTAGGTAGGATATTGCTAGGAATTATAATTCCGTTTCTTGATAACGAGAGCGTCTGTCGCAATGACAGTCGCTCTTTTTTTGTGGTAATGATGCAATATGGTACGCCAAGAATGGGACAAATGAGACCTATGGAACAAATGGGTCTTATGGGAGGAATCTCATCGCAAAAAAAGAAGGCCTTACATCTAGTAAAGCCTTCCCTAAAATTGCAGACCCCATAAGCCGAGTTCTGTTTTAGTCCATCATTTATCTACGATGACAATCTCTTGTCACCTCTAGCGGTTTACCCCTCGGCATTGGGCGAGCAACCCTTAATTGCCGATATACATAACCTTGCAACCCGTGAGGCGTACTGACCAAGCGACATTGCTGCCCTTGCGGTGGGCTCTTACCCCACCTTTTCACCCTTACCCCAGGCCGAAACCTACGGCGGTTATTCTCTGTTACGCTACTATACCCTCTCGAACATCAAGCCGTTAACTTGCACGGTGCTCTGTGTTGCTCGGACTTTCCTCCCCCTCCTTGCGGAGGCAGCGATGAACCGAATCTGCGTTGCAAAGATACAACTTTTTGAAAAAATAGAGCGCACCAAATCCTTTTTTCCAACTTTTTCACTATCTTCGTAACAAGAAAAACCATTTTAACTTAAAGTTTATGAAAAAATTACTCTCTATTTTAGTCGCTGTTGTTGCCCTTGTGGCACTCGGAGCATCGACTCTCTCGGCTGCAACCCCAACCGACCGCTCGGTAAAGGTTATCGTTATGCCCGATCACCTCGATTGGAACTACAAGTGTGGCGAGAAGCCCGTTTTCAAGGTGTTGGTGCTCAAGCACCACTCTCCAATGCAGAATGTTGAGATTTCCTACAAGTTGTCGGAGGACAATATGCCAGCTCACAAGAGCGAGAAGATGGTCTTGAAGGCGGGCGAGGGCAAGATTCAGCTCGGCACAATGAAGGTACCAGGTTTCTTGCGTTGCGCCGTAACCGTCAAGGATGGCGACTTCAGCTACACAGGCTTGGCTACTGCAGGTTTCGATGTCGAGAAGATAAAGCCTACAGTGGAGAACCCAGCCGACTTCGACGCATTCTGGCAGAAGGCATTGGCCGAGAGCGCAAAGATTCCGATGGAGCCGAAGCTCACCCCTGCGCCCGAGTATAGCACAGGTAAATATACCGCATACTATGTGCAGTTCCAGACCTACAAGAAGAGTGTCTATTTCCACGGCCTCTTGACCGTTCCGACCGCACCGGGCAAGCACCCTGCAATTATGCGTGTTCCAGGTGCAGGTGTACGCTCGTATGCCCCTATGACCGAACTTCCGTTGGATAAGTTCGTCGTATTGCAGGTGGGTATTCACAGCATCCCTGTAAACTTGCCAAAGGAGGCTTACAAGAATCTCTCGAGAGGTGCGTTGTACCAGTACAACCGCTTCAACATCCAGGATCGTGACGCATACTACTACAAGCGAGTATATATCGGCTGCGCTCGTGCCGTAGACTTCCTCTCGGAACTCGAGTGGGTAGATGCCGATCGTATCGCAGTTTGCGGTCACAGCCAGGGCGGTGCATTGACCTATGTCACCACCTACCTCAACCCTAAAGTTAAGTACTACTACGCCCACTACCCTGCCCTTGCCGACTTGACAGGCTACCTCAACGGCCGTGGCGGTGGTTGGCCACACCTATGGCGTGAAGGCGCAGACAAGAATATCGACAAGGCTGCAGCGTTGAAGACCATCCCTTACTACGATGTGGTAAACTTTGCTCGCCGAGTGAATGTACCAGGCGTTATGGCTTGCGGCTACAACGATACCACCTGCTGCCCAACCTCGATGTTCTCGGTCTACAATGTCATCTCGTCGCCGAAGGAGTTGGCACTCTACAACGAGATTGGCCACTGGCTCTATGTCGAGCAGGAGCACGCTCGTAGCAAGTGGTTCCAGGAGAAACTCAAGTAGAAGGCGACTCGCCGAAGAAGAGACAAAAATATGGTGTCCACTCGTTGTGGACACCATATTTATTTTGCGCTTACCATTCGCCACCAACTACTCCCAAGCGAGGCGAGGGCAGACAACCGAGCGAGTTTGGCCGTTAACCTTGCCTGTCCAAGTCCAAGTCTTGTTGAAATTCCAATAGTCGGCATACTGCGAATAGCAGCTCTGCAAGAACTCGGAAAAGTTGTTGCTCGTAGAGGTGCAATAGTCAAAATTATGAACTTCCGGCATTATCGAGGCGCAATTGATAAGACCCGAATAGTCGCAGCCCCAGTGGCTTCCCGAACCTTCGCATCCGCACAAACCGCTAAAGTTTGTAGAGTTGCATACCACCATCGAGTAGCAGTTGTCAATAGTACCATATCCAGCATTTACACCACAATATGTGGCTACCAAACCTCCTACAGCGTTGGCATTGCCCTTTGTGCAGACAATCTCTCCTACGGCATAAGAGCCAATAATATTAGCCATCAAAATGGTATAGTCGGAACTTGCTATACCTGCGGCATAGTTATCCTCTACATTGATTTTAACATCTGCTTTGCAACCAGCTATGCTTGTGCCTGCTCTGCAATATCCAACAATACCTGCAACCTTGCTATTTGCAGATAACTCCCCGACAAAAGAACTCTTCTTGATGTAAATTCCATCTTCATCCAAACCACCGTGACCGTACGAATAACCAATAAGACCACCAACCGACTCTGTACCTGCGATATTGACACTTACCAGACAATCTTCCATTGGGCCCAGTCTATATGCATAAATATATCCAATAATACCGCCAACATAGTTGTTGCCAATTATTTGATTTGCAGTAGATACTCCATTGACAGTACACTTTGTAACAGTTGGATTAGAGCCACTTATGCTTCCAACAACTCCTCCTACATAGTCATTTCCGGATATTAATGATGAGTTGTTGAGTTGAATAGTGCAGTTGATTACACTTCCGTTATTTAGATCCCCGGCTATCGCACCTACATTGTCGCCCGATGAGTCGATGTTTACGCCACTGATTGTCAAATTCTTAACCGTTCCTTTGAGTGTAGCAAAAAAGCCGATATTGTCGCCACTCTTTGTAATCTTGAGATTTGAAATTGTGAACCCATTGCCATCGAATGTACCACTAAAATCGAACGAAGGCCAAGCCCTATTGTCGAGGTTGATATTCTGCGTCAACTTGAAACAACTGCTAGAATACTGCTTCATAAGAACGAGTTGTGCACCTGTTTCAATAAGGTATGGACTTGCCGAAGTACCCTTACCGCCAGCGAACGACTTGGCGGTAGAGCCATCCCACTTATTGCTTGCCATATCCTCGGTAGTGACACTGATAACCTTACTATATGCCACGCCCTGCGAGTTTCGTGCATAGGCCTTCACATAGTAGGTGGTGTTGTACTCAAGACCCGTGATGGTGTACTGGAACGACTCCGCCTCTCGCATAACGCCAAGATTGTGGTAGTTGGTCATATTCGACTGCGAGGTGCCCCAATAGAAGCCGTGCTCCGAAATTTGCGCACCGCCCATAGCCTCGACCTTGCCCTCGACCGTGAAGCTATCCTTCTTTATCTCCGAAGCCACCTCCTTAATCGACACGGTAGGTGTGGTCAATGTAACCTTCTTTACAACAATGTCAAGCGTAATCTCGCCACTGTTGTTGCCCGAATACTTTACTGTAAGGGTATGGCGATGCTCTCCGTTTGTCAAGTTGCTACGGTCTACTGTCAAGCGGAAGGTGTCGGTACTGCCAGCATACACTGTTCCTCTTTGTTTATTGGTAGATACCCAACTCGGAATATTCTTGATTTCGTAGGTACATACGCCATCGCTATTGTTAAGGCAAGTGAATGTATGCTCGGTAGTGTAATCTCCAAAGTCGTAGTATGTCTCCGACAAGTCGAATGGCGACTTGGCACGCATCAACACATCCACATTGGTCAACTGACCTGTGATGATAGTTGTTTTGCGACTCTCGTCGTAGTAGCCCGACTTGCGATAAGTCAGCGTATACTCTCCTGGCTCTAGGTCGGTATACTCCCAAACGCCATTGCTGTTTGTCACTGTGGAATAACCGCCAGGAGTGATTGTAACCTCGCAATTCTCAATAAGGCGACGATTGTCGTAATCCCTCACCACACCCTTGATATCGCCCGTAAGTTTGACGATATCCTTTGCGCACGCACTCATCATAAGCACGCACACAACTAATATAAGTCTCTTCATCTATCTCTATTTTTTCGTTTTTTTCTTGCTCTTCTTGGCACTCTTTGCAACATCTTGCGACTGATTAGCCAACGGAAGTTTGACAACATTTTCGATAGGCATAGCCAAGCAAACTCTGCAGACCGACGAGGTTGGGGTTGTGTGGTATTTCACAAGCACAGGGCGTGTGCCACGCAACGAGCCCGATGCATAGTAGGCACTCTCGGGCAGTTTTATATCCTTGCCCTTTGACTTCTTGCTCTTTTTTGATTTCTTGCTCGGCTTGTCCCCCTGGGTATACTGCTTTGCAAAGTCATTAATCTTGCGCAATAGCTCCGACTCGGCATTCGTGCGAGCAGCCAAATAGGCATCCGACTGCGAGAAGCCCTCACCCTCGCCATAGGCTCGAATCTCAAAACCATTCTCTATGGTCGAGAGTGCCAAACAAGGGTTGGTTTGAGCCAAGCGCTGCTGCTCCTTGGTAAGCACCATGCCTTGTGGCTCGGCTGCGTTGGTGCAAGCGCACAACAACAGCATCAATATAGTTGCTGCAAATGTTCTCATCTTTGGTTAAAATTTAAGAGCCAGCGACATACCCACCGACTTCGAATCGGTATATGGTGCTGCGCTGAATTGAGTTCGGCTCTTCTTCACGACAACTCGCTTTGCGCCCTTGGCCACAAAGCCGTCGATAAGGTTGTAGACATATATCGCAGCTGCGGCTCCGATGCAGATATTACGACCTGTCTCCCAGTTGTCGGCCATCGAGTTGTACTCCTTGGCATATCGAGGTTGCTCGATCATCTTCTTTATATACGACGCACGGGTGTTCTCGCAGAGGAGGATTCCGCCAGCGGCCAAAATCTCGCCACCAAGAATCAAACCACCTTTGAGATTGTCGCCCTTGTAGAACTGCGCAATACTCGGAACGACAGACAAGAAACCTGCACCAGGATACTTGGCAGTTACAACTATCTTATCCGAATAGCTTGCTCCTCGATAGCCTCTTGAAACGGCATAGAGGACATACATCTCGTATTGGAAGCCTTTTCCCTCCCAATACTCATCCACAATTCGACAGCCGATGTTGATTTTACGACCATTCTCCTCGGCGATAATGGTTATATCCGAGACACGACTACCTGTCGAACTTTTGGTTGTGGTCTCGCTGTGCGAGTGTTGCTTCCAATGAGTATTAATCACCATTCCGTGCTCATCCTCCAACTTTTTCGAAAGATGGTGAAATGTAGACTGGCGAGCGGCAGCAATCGAAGAGCCTACGCCGTGCGCCACAACAAAGAAATAGGTATCCGACTTGCTCTGCGGAATGGTGTGGGTAACCCACTTTGGCTTGAGTCTATCAGATTTGTGGGCGGCAGACAGGGTCTGCACGCCACACAAAATCGAAACTAGTACAAGCAATGAAAAGATCTTTTTCATCGTTGTTCGGTATTTTTAGTGTACATTCAAAATCTGCACAGGAGACTGCGCCTCGTTCTGCTGCTGGGCATGAGGAGAATTTGCACGCACCTTCTCACGCTCTAACTTATACTGATTATCCTGCTGATTCATCTGCTGGTCGTGCTGCATCTGCTGCTGTTGCATCTGCATTTGCATTTGGTGCTGCTGCATCTGCTGTTGCATCTGCATGTTGTACTCTGCCTGTTTCTTCTGCATCTCGGCGTTTGTACCAGTTCGTTGTAAACGGATACGCTCCTTTGCCTCGTTTGCTTGCTTACGGAACGCCTCGGCATTCTCGATAATTCTCTTTGCTTCCGCCTGACTCAAAACTGCGTTAGCAGCTGCTTCTGCGTTCATCTTTACGCAAATACGGCACTCTATGCCATTGCTCACTGGTGCGCACTTAATCAAAACCACCTGAACACCCTTCAAGTCGCCCTCTGCAAAACGAATTTGATCCTGCTGGGTTACTCGCTCCTGTCGATTCACACCATTTGATTGTGTGCCGGTGCTTGTACGCTGTGTGAAATCCTCCGCATAGAGATTCATAATGCTGATAAGCTCATTCTCGGCATTCATTCTTGCAGCCAAACGAGCAGCCTCCTCATCGAAACCTGTTGCAATACCATACGCACGAATCTCATTATCACCCCACTGCATAGCAAGATACTGACAAGGATTCTCCTGTGCCATCTTCATCTGCTCCTGACGCAAGATATCTGCCTCGGTGAGTGGCTGTGGCGGATACTGCTGATACTGTGGTGGGTACTGCTGATACTGTGGTGGGTACTGCTGATACTGCGCCTGTGGAGGATATTGCTGATATTGCGGCTGTTGTGGTGGATACTGCTGGTACTGCGGTGCCTGCTGATACTGCGGTGCCTGTTGATACTGCGGTGCCTGTTGTGGGTACTGCTGCTGATACTGCTGCGGTTGCTGTGGCGGATACTGCTGCTGGTACTGCTGTGGATACTGTGCGCTTGCGTTGTGGCAAACTGCGAGCATTGAAACAAACAATGCTACACCAAAAATCTTCTTCATCTTTTTAATCGTTCTCCACACCAACCTCAAATGCGGAATCTAAATAAAACGATAAAAGTGCGGGGTTGTTCTGACTCGCCTCGTCGGTAGTTCGTAGCCACGACTCCTCGAGCCAAAAGCACTTCCTCCTTAATTTTAAATTGTTTAGACAAAATTAAACAAACTTTTTCATTTATCCAAACATACGGCTTGTGGCAATATAAATTTTGGTTATGCGGCGATAAAAATTTATGATTTGCTTTATCGGAATTTTACACTTAACTTTGCAATAACAGCAAGGCAGATTTTGCCACGAAAAATGAAAATAACAGAGAATTAAAACGAAAGATATGAAGAACAAATTGACTACAAATATCGTTGTTGACCTTGCGATATTTCTCGCAATGGTCGTAACAAGCATCAGCGGTGTCGTCATCAGAATCGTCGCTCCGTTGCGTCGCACGGCCGAGACGGAGTGGGTGCGTGAGGCGGCACAGTGGTTTTTCGAGTCGTGGAGTCGTCGCACCTGGGCGCACATCCACCTCTGGGCTGGTGTGGTAGCGATGGCGCTGTTGGTGGTGCATATTGCACTCCACTGGCAGACCATCGACGGCTTCTTCAAAAAGCACATCGCACGAAAAAGCCTTCGTACTTCGCTCTATATGGTACTACTTTTGCTATTGATAATCTCGGTGGTACCGTGGCTATGGGCGTTCTAAACGGAGAACGGAAAACGGAAAACTAAAAAAGTAGAAACCGGAGGCGGTTAAAAATGCAGAATGCAAAAATAAAAAATTAAATGAAATACCTTTAATTGTCAACTATCAATTGTCAATTAAAAAAGCCAATGGCCAATGGCTAATGGCTAAAAGCTAAAAACAAGAGGAAAGATTATAAATATTAACAAAAAAATCACTATGGCTGTTAAATTTTATGTTTGCCCTCATTGCGGCAATGTTATTCAGAAGGTTGTGGACTCGAAGGTCCCAGTGGTATGTTGTGGTGTTCCTATGCAGGAGTTGGTACCAAACACCGTGGATGCAAGCAACGAGAAGCATGTTCCTGTTGTGACAAAGATCGACGACTGCCACATCAAGGTAGAGGTGGGCAGCGTGGCACACCCAATGTTGCCAGAGCATCATATCGCATTCATCTATGTCGAGACCGAGAATGGCGGTCACCGCATCGACTTGACCGACAAGCCAGAGGCAGTATTCTGCACTTGCGACTCGAAGCCTATCGCAGTATACGAGTATTGCAACTTGCACGGCTTGTGGAAGACCGAGTTGTAGTCACAACCATATATCGAAGAAAAGAACCCAACCTCGCAAAAGGTTGGGTTCTTTCTTTATCTCTGTCGCAGACTACTTCTGCACATTCTCGTTGGTGAGCAACGCACTCTTATACTCGCCAGTGAGCGAGTTGAGGAATGCCACAATGAGATCCTCCTCGTCGTCGGTCAACGATATGCCCGACTGATAGGTTCCCATATCGCATACAGCCTCCTTGAGCGAGGTGCGAGTACCATCGTGGTAGTATGGCCAAGTGAGAGCCACATTGCGCAAGCCTGGCACCTTGAAGCGGTGGCGGTCACGCTCCACGCCAGTCTGCTTGAAACGGCCATTGTCCTCCTCGGTCAACTCGAGGCCACGATCAGCAAAGTAGTGCTTGCGCAAGCCCATCAACTCGTAGCTCTCGCCACCGAGGTTCTTACCGATGTGGCAAGTTGCGCAGTTATACTTCTTGAAGAGCTCGTAACCCTGCAACTCCTCGGCCGAAATTGCCGCCTCGTCGCCACGGAGATACTTATCGAAGCGAGAGTTCGGTGTTATGAGCGTGCGCTCGAACTGCTCGATAGCGTCGGTGATTGTCGCCTGTGAGAGACCCTCTGGATAGACCTTCTTGAACTCACGCACGAAGGCACGGTCCTTGTTGAGCTTGGCAACAATAGCATCAAAGTTTGGCGAAGCCATCTCCACAGGGTTTACTGGAGGGCCTGCAGCCTGGTCGGCAAGGGTTACGGCACGACCATCCCAGAACTGCACGAAGTTGTAGACTGCGTTGTACACAGTCGGAGCATTCACGCCGCCGAGCTTACCCTCGACACCCTCGGAGTACTGCTTATTGTCGACACCTGCGGTCTTCAAGCCGTGGCACGATGCGCACGAGATGGTGTTGTCGACCGAGAGTCGCTTGTCGTGGTAGAGTTTGAAGCCCAAAGCCGCCTTTGCCTCGTCGTATGGCAAGGTTAAATCAATAGGGCGCACTGGCTCGCAGCCACACACGCCATCGTTGTAGTAGGCGCTACGATATGCCGCTGCCCACTCGAGGATGAGGTCTCGCTTGGCGTTAGTCATACGGCTACCCCAATGCACGAGGTAGTACTTTGCCATAGGCATACGCTTATCAAGCGCAACCTTCTCCACCTTGGCAACATCGACAGGACTCAAAGTACCCTCGCCCGACTCGAGCACCTTCCACATAGGCTCCATATCGAAGGCACGATAGCCCTCGTCAACATCCTTCTTCATCACCTTGCCCACGACTGGGAGCTTGAAGTAGGCTGGCAACTCTGGATTTGCCGAGTGGCAATCCAAGCAACCGCCCTTAACGAAGATGGCAGCAACTCGCTCATTGAGCGGATACTCCGCCGAAGGTACACGATCCGAGATGCGGAAGATTGCCACCGCAACAACGGCAAGTACCAAAGCTAAAAATAGTAGTTTTTTCTTCATAACAACTGATTTTTTGGTTGGTTAATTATTTCGATTATATGAGTGAACACTCTTTTCGGCCGAAGGGAGATGGTTGACTCCGTACCAGCACATTTGTAGCGACAAAAATGCCACAATCAGGGCTATGCAAAACTTTTGCACACCCCTTGGACACAGCAATCTCAAGTGGATTGCACCCAGATAGATAAACCAAGTGGCTGCCGCCCAGGCCTCCTTGGCATCCCAGCTCCAATACTCGCCCCACGCCTGCTTCGCCCACAACGAGCCAGTCAACATTCCGACGGTAAAAAGAGCCAATCCTCCGCCTATCAGATTATCGATTGCCGAGAGAACTCGTTCGTCTCGTTTGACGAGATAGTATATAGCCATAAGGGTGGCCACACCAAGCAGTGCGTAGGAGAACATATATACCGCCACATGGGGCATAAACCAGGCACTCTGCAGTGCTGGCATAAGGCTCTTATCGTGCAACTCGGGGCGCAGACAATTGACCACCATAAAGACCGTAGCCATAAGCGTCGAGAAGCCAAGCACCCACCTAAAGCGCCACTTTGCATAGGTCGCAACACCCGCCACAAGTAGGAAGAGTGAGTACCAGAGTCGTGTTTCGCCCATTGTACGCATAGGTGGTCTATCGAGCGAGAGCCATAACAAGGCGACAAAGCTCGCAATCACCGCCACGGCAAGCGACGAGAAGGCGAGCGCCACCCTACGGCGGTCACAGAGTGCAAGCACCGATGCCACAACCGCCAAAAATGCAGTCGCAGCAGCAAACCACGGAAATATGTTCCAACCCATCGTCATTGCACCCTACGCTGAAAACCTTGCAAAAACAACACAAATGCTCCGAGGAGCAACGAAGCTATGCCCACGAGCGAAACCACTCGCCACGGCTCACGCACTATCTGCAACACGCAGCCATCGGAGCTATAACTTACCAAATATATATCCTCGCCATATCTTTGCGAATAGGGCGAATTTACCTCGATGTCGACCGCCTTGCCATCGACCAAAACCGACGCCTTGAACTGCTTTGGCATACCCTCCTCCGACTGCTCCACCTCGAAGCTCTCGAGTTGCAGTTCGTAGCCGAGATAGGATCGCTCACCACGCTCGTTAACCACCTCTCGGGAGGGTATGCAATTTAGTTGCATACGCATAATCTGCTTGTCGGGAGCACCGAAAAACATCGCCACAAGCGCAATCCACAAACCGCAGTGTGTTGCCAGAAATCGCCAGCGCATACCACCCTCGTTACGCCAACCTCGCAGGATGACAAACGAGATAACGGTCAGCACATAGAGCGCTCCGCCCACCACTGGCCATGAGGTTGTGGCTGGCTCACGCTGCAAACCAAGCACCACCGCAACCGCTGCGGAGATAGCCAATGCAAGATAGGTCGCCTCGGCCGAGAGGAGATATTGCACCGCCACCGAGGTTGCTCGGCGACGATAGCCCTCCCAAACAAGAGCGAGCCACAAGGCGCAGACGAGGATGTTCATCGGAAAGGCGAAGAGCCACACTGGGAACTCGCCAACGAGCCACTGCGCCACAAATAGCACAACAGCCACCACCGCAACTACAATGCGTGGTGCAAGATATTTTGTTGGGCTCTTCATCTCTACAACTATTTTTCCGAATGTAAAGATAGTAAATTTTTAGCGAATACAATATATTCTGCTAAATTTTCGTATCTTTGTCCTATGATGAAAAAGTTATTGAAAAACTTGGGAGTGTGGATTCTTGTGGCTATGGTCGCAGGAATCGGTGCTGGTGTTGCAATGGGCGAGGAGGCGAAAATATTTGCTCCGCTCGGCACACTATTTATTCAACTTATCAAGATGTTGGTCGTGCCACTCGTTGGCATTTCGATCATCTCGGGTGCAGCATCGCTTGGCAGTAGCCGCTCGGCTGGCAAGATTGGCGTGACAAGCATCGCCTACATCCTACTCACCACCGTGGTCTCTATCGTTATCGCCATCGGCGTGGGTATGATTTTCAAACCTGGTGCAGGGTTGAGCGCCGAGGGCATCGCCTCGATTATGGCATCGGCATCGTCGGAGCAGGGCTCGCCTGCTGACCTCTCGTTTTGGGACACTATTATAGGTATGATTCCAGCCAACCCTATTCAGGCCTTTGCCGAGGGTAATATCTTGCAAATCATCGTCTTTGGACTCTTCCTCGGCTTCGGTATCGCAGCCATTGCAGAGGAGAAGCGCACAAAGGTGGTCAACGGCTTGAACTACCTGCTCGAGGCGTTGATTTGGTGCATCGGCAAGGTTATGTTGGTCGCTCCGATAGGCGTTTTCGGGCTTATGGCCGAGGCGATGGGAACATTCGGCTTCGACATTCTACTGAAGGTCGTAAACCTCTTGTGGGTTGATCTGATTGCAGTGGTTATTATGGGTCTTGTGGCATATCCACTCACGGTGATGTTCCTCTCAAGGGTTAGCATCAAGGAGTTCTTCTCAGCAATGCTTCGACCACAGATTGTGGCCTTCTCGACCGCCTCGTCGATGGCTACACTCCCCGTAACGATGAATGCGTGCGATAGGATGGGTGTATCGAAGGAGGTGACAGGCTTTGTTATACCTCTCGGCGCAACCATAAATATGACTGGTAACGCCATCTACTACACACTCGTTGCGCTCTTCTTTGCGCAGTTCTACGGCATCGAGCTTGGTGTGGCGCAATATGTGGCGATTACCGTAACCGCCTCGCTCGGTAGCATCGGTCAGGCTGGCGTTCCAGGCCCAACACTTATGGTTGTGGCGGTTTTGGCCGCAGCGGGTATTCCGATTGAGGGTCTGCCGTTGTTGTATGCCCTCGACCGTATCTTTGATATGATTCGCACAGTCTTGAACATCACAGGCGATGCTGCATGTGCGGTGGTTACAGATAGGTTTGCAACAGAGACAAAGAACTAAAAAAAAACAATACGATGAAGAGACTTTCGCTTTTATTGTGCGGTTTGGTTGCCATTGCAACACTCTCGGCACAACAGATTACCGACGAGGCAAAGCGCCGTGCTGCCGAGCTTGTGTCGAAGATGACACTCGAGGAGAAGATTGCCTACATCGGCGGATACCAGAAATTTTATATTCGCCCCATCGAGCGACTCGGCATTCCAGAGATTCGTATGGCCGATGGCCCACAGGGTGTTCGCAACAATACCAAGAGTACGATGTTCGCATCGGGAATTGCCGTCGCAGCCACTTGGAATAGGGATGCGGTCTACAATATGGGTGCAGGTCTTGGTCAGGATTGCCGTGCTCGAGGTGTGCATATATTGCTCGGCCCAGGTGTAAATATCTACCGTTCACCGCTCTGTGGTCGCAACTTCGAGTACTTTGGCGAAGACCCATATTTGGCAGCACAAACTGCTGTTCAGTATATCAAAGGCTTGCAGAGTCAGGGTGCAATGGCCTGCATCAAACACTATGCGGCAAATAATCAGGAGTGGGATCGCCACCACACCTCGTCGGATGTTGACGAGCGCACGCTCCACGAAATCTACCTCCCTGCATTCCGTGCAGCGGTGCAGGAGGCAGGTGTTGGCTCGCTGATGGCTTCGTACAACCTTATCAACACCGTACACGCCAGTGAGAACAGATATCTCAACATCGATGTTTTGCGCAATATGTGGGGCTTCGAGGGTATTTTGATGTCGGATTGGACATCAACCTACTCCTCGATTAATGTCGCCAACGGAGGTCTCGACCTCGAGATGCCATCGGGTCGTGCAATGAAGTACGAGCGTTTGGCTGAGGCCATCGAGAATGGCGTGGTAGATGTTCGCACCATAGACTTGAAGGTGCAACACATTCTCCAAACTCTTATCTCCTTCGGATTCTTCGATCGTCCGCAGAAGGATGAGTCGATTGGCGAGCGCAACCCATTCTCGGACAATGCTTCGCTCGAGCTTGCCCGCAACGGCATCGTGATGCTCAAAAATGACGGCATACTGCCTCTCAAAAAGGGCAATGTGGCCGTTACGGGTATTCAATCGAAGCGAGTACCTACAGGTGGAGGCAGCGGCTATGTTCGCCCATTCGAGACCTGCTCGGTAGTGGAGGGACTCTCGCAGATGGAGGGATACAAGACCATATCAACCGACGATATCTTCACCCACTCGTTGGCTGACCACTTCTACACCTCGTCGAACCTCAAGACACCAGGTTTGAAGGCCGAATATTTCAACAATACAGATTGCTCGGGCGAGGTTGTCTTTAGCAAGACTGCAACATCTATCCGTCACAACTGGAAAAAGGATGCGCCTCACAAGCTTGTTGACAAGGATGGATTCTCGATTCGTTGGAGTGGCGTATTCTGCAGCAAGGAGAACGAAGAGCTCCTTTTCGAGCTCTCGGGAGACGATGGCTACCGCATGTTTATCGACGAGGAGGAGGTTATGTCGGATTGGCGTAACCATAGCCAAACAAAGCGCACCTACCTCTTCAAGGCCAAGGCAAACAAGAAGTACAACATACGCATCGAGTATTTCGATAGCTCGAGCGATGCGATGGTGGCACTCCAGATCAACAATCAGGGCTATATCAAGCAGAATGCCAAAACCTTCAAGGCGGCAGAGGCTGTTGTCGTATGTGTTGGCTTCGATGCATCGACCGAGAAGGAGGGCAGAGATCGTACATTCGAGTTGCCATACGAGCAAGGCAAGTTCATAAACGAGGTTGCCGCCGTAAACCCTAATGTTGTGGTGGTTGTGAATGCTGGTGGCGGCTTCGAGATGGAGAGCTGGATAGAGTCTGCAAAGGCCGTTTTGCTGGCTTGGTACCCAGGTCAAAAGGGCGGTCAGGCTATCGCCGAAATACTCTCGGGCAAGCTCTCTCCAAGCGGACACCTACCAATATCTATCGAGCGCAAATTGGAGGATAACCCAACCTATAGCAGCTATCACTACACTGCACCAAAAATCAACAATCGCAAGGATCCTTACAAGCGAGTGAACTACAAGGAGGGCATCTTCCTCGGCTATCGTGGCTACGACCGCAAAGAGGTTAAACCGCTCTTCCCATTCGGCTTCGGCTTGAGCTACACCACATTTGAGTATAGCAATCTCAAGGTTACTCCGTCGGCAGAGGGCTACCTCGTGGAGTTCGATGTGACCAACACAGGCAAGATGGATGGCGCAGAGGTGGCGCAGGTCTATGTTGGCTACAACGACAAGAGTGTTCCTCACCCTGTGAAGGAGCTGAAGGGCTACGACAAGGCTACGATTAAAAGTGGTGCGACCCACCACTTCGCCATCACGCTGCCTTACAAGGAGTTGGCATACTACGACATCTTCTCGCACGGATGGGCAGACGCATCGAAGGATATGACAATCTATGTAGGCTCATCGGCCGAGGAGATTCACTTCAAGCAGACTGTAAAACACAATTAAAAACTAATAGCAAATAGCGAATTGCTAGAGATATGGAACAGATAGAATATTACGACACATTTGAAAACAACCTCTTAAAAGAGTTGTTGCGTCTTTGTACCTCGCACCAGATGTTGGGCGGCACGCTCCTCGCAACGGAGGATATCGACGAGCGTTGGAAGGAGTATGCGCCCGAGTATATGGCCGATGCCGTGCCACAAGTAAACTCATTCCCTGCGGCGGCTATTGCGTGGGCAGGATATGTGGGTATGGCGGTGGCATATCGTTGGGATACCGACTGGGAGAACTGCTCGGCCGAGCCGTACGAAAATCTGCACGGCGAGCAGGGCTTCGACGATATGGACGAGCATATCGTACAGAATATTTTGGGCTTGTCGCTCGACTCGGAGGAGGCGCAGAAGATTGAGGATATGATGCGCCGTTGCGCCAATACGGCCATCACCTACATCCGCCGTGAGGATACCGAAGCGCAGAGCACCAAGGCCTTCTATATCTTCGCACGCACGGCCAAGGTGTTGTTCCGCATAGGTGCGGCAGTGGAGTTGCATCGACTTGGCTACAAGTTCGAGTTGTTGAATCCGAGCGAATGCAACGAGGCTTTGAATTAGCTAAATAGGGTATCCTTGGGATACCCTATTTGCTATTAGCTTTTTAATTGAGAATTGTTTAATTCTCAATTCTTTACATATCGCAAATTGCCTGCAAGCCCTTGTGGAATCGTGCGCTTACCTCTTCGATTGAGAACTCCTTTATCAGCGGCTCTCGCTCCGAGAAGTCGGGGTTGGAGTCGGCAATCTCAATCGCGCGAAGCATTCCTTCATAGAGGCTATCCTCGTTGTGGTCGCACTGCACCACCGTATTCAGCCCCGCAAAGATCTCTCTCGAAGGAGTTATGCGGCCTGTCTCACTCAAAATCACACGATTGACCTTCAAGTAGGTCACAATTTTGCTCGAGAGGAATGGATCCTTATCGAGGTCGGCATCAATATCAACCAGCACCTTGGCACGACGGAAATATGGTTCGAGGTCGGAGGTGTGGTAGGCCGTCACAACCTGCTTGCGCTCCTCGGCGGTGAGGATTTTATCGATTTTACCCAACTTCTTTCGCATACCAACAACCACAAATTGAGCTGCCGGATAGAGCTTCAACAGTCGCTTAAAGGCTTTGAGGATGTGATTTGGGTTGCGCAGACCATAGAGGCTGCCTGTATAGAGAAATACAATATCGTCGCTTGGCGGATAGCTGTAGGTGCGATCGGGCGATGGGGTCAGCAACACATCGCTATGCAAATTGGGTTTGTGAGAAAATAGTGAGAGCTGGTACTCGAGCATATGCGGGTTCGATGCCGCCATATAGTCAGCCGACGAGAATGTTCGAGCAACAACCTTGCGCTTGCCTCGCACATCGCCACGCTTGCGAGTCCAACCACCAGGCGCAGGGATTGCATCTACGGTATAGATGGCATACTTACAACCGAGCTGTTGTGCAAGATACTTTCCGCACACAGCCGAGGTGAGTTGCGATGTCGCCATAAAGGCTATGACCACATCGTAATCTTTGTCCACAATTTCGCACGCCTGCTCACTCCACTTTTGCGAAAATGGCGTTGTGCCAAACCATCTCAAGAAGCGACGATACCAACCCGAGAGCTTTGGCGAGAAGGGGTGCACAAATATATTGCGAGCCTGCTCAAACGCAAGTTCGGGTTGCTTGTTGCACAAGATATCGACCTCACACTTTTGCGTGAGTTCGTTGATAATGCGCTCGTAGAAGATCGATATTCCGCTATCTGCCCTGAAATAGATGGCTAAAACTCTCATTTATTGGCTATCAAATCAATTAGTGCCTCTTTCATTATTGAACCTACTCGCTCCACCGAAAAGGCCTCAATCAGTTCGTTGCGCTCCGAGTAGTCGGGGTTGGAGTCGGCAATCTCAATTGCTCGAAGCATACCCTCATAAAGGCTATCCTCGTTATGGTCGCACTGAACAACCGTATTCAGCCCTGCAAACATCTCTCTCGAAGGGGTTATACGGCCTGTTTCGCTCAAAATTACACGATTGACTTTGAGATAGGATGTGATTTTGCTCGACAAGAATGGGTCTTTCTCTCTGTCGCCATCGATATCGACCAATATTCTCGCACGGCGGAAGAGAGGAGAGAGGTCGGTGGTGTAATCACCCTCTTCGATATGTGTGCGCTCCTCCTCATCGAGGATGCTATCCATATTGCGAAGTTTGGTGTCACGACCCACAACCATAAACTTCGCCTCGGGATACTTTGCAAGCAGTCGCTTGAAGGCCTTCAGGAAGTGGCTCGGGTTGCGTAAACCATAGAAATTTCCAGTATAGAGGAAGAGTAACTCATCCGATACGGGGTATTCGTGGTGACATATTGGTGACGGCGTGAGAAGCACAACACCTCGTCTTGTAGCCGATGGTTTGCAGAGTGAGAGCTGATATTCGAGCATATGAGAGTTCGATGCAGCAACAAGGTCTGCTGCCGAAAAAAGGCGTGTTGCAATGCGCTTTTTACCTCTAAACTCGCTCTTCTTACGAATCCAACCGCCAGGAGCAGGGAAGGCATCGACGGTGTAGATTGCAAACTTACAGCCTAACATTTTGGCTATATCACGAGCGGCAACCATAGCCGTAAGGTTGACATTGTTGAGAAATACCACAACAACATCGTAGTCTCGCTCTACAATCTTCTTTGCCCTACGACTCCACCAATTCGATACAGGGGTTGCACCAAACCAACGAATAAATCGTCTTTGCCAGCTCGACCACTTGGTCGGAAAGGGCAAAGTATAGGTTTTGCCAAGCCCCCTGATTGGTGTACTTGGCTCACGATCGCTCAACAAATCAACCTGGTGCTCCGATGTGAGTTCACCAAGCATATTTGCCACAATTGTGGGCATAGCATCGCCCAGCTGGAACGAAACTGCAAGAATCTTCATCTATCGTTCGGGGTTTGGGTTCTCCGAAATATACTACTTTGTTGGGTAGGCAGCGATAAAGAGGTCACGCTCACGAATCTGTGCGGCATTCTTGTGGAGATTTGCCAATGAGATGTGACCCACAACATACTTGTAGTCGTTGCTGATATACTGCTCCTCGATACTATCGAACTCGAACAAAGCACGATCCTCGGCATTCGAGTAGCGGAGATATACTCGTACCAACACATCGTCGGTGTACTCCACTGGAGTGCGACCAATCATTCGCTTGTACTCGTAGCGGTAGTTGTAGAAGCAAGCCATAATATCGCTCAACACGGCCGAGCCTGTAGGATGGCCTCCTGCACCACGACCAAACATAAACTGCTTGTCGTAGAACTTACCCTTGATAACTACACCATTGAACTCATCCTCAACGCTATATATATATTTATCGTGCGAGATGAGCTGTGGCATAACGCTCATAATAATCTTGCCATTCTCCAACTTCTCGACATGGGCTACCAACTTGTAGCGACGCTCCTTCTCGTTTGCAAAGCGGATATCGTTGTCGTTCATCGAAGAGATGCCATAGGTGAAGATCTTCTCTGGCGCAACATAGCAACCGAAGGCGTGAACGGTGATGATGATAAGCTTGAACAACGAGTCCCAACCGCCAATGTCGAGCGTTGGGTCGCTCTCGGCAAAGCCCAACTCCTGCGCACGGCGAAGAGCCACATCGTAGGAGTAGTTCTCGTTGAAAATCTTCGACAAGATGAAATTCGACGAGCCATTCAAGATACCCTTAACCGACACGAGGAGGTCGTTATCGTAGTACTCCTCGAGGTTGCGGATAACTGGAATCGAACCGCAAGCCGACGCATCGTACAAGAGAGCCACATTGTGCTTCTGCTGCAACTCGATCAGCTCTGGAAGGTGGTGAGCCAACATCTTCTTGTTGCCCGAAACCACCGAAAGGCCGCTTGTGAGAGCTCGCTTAACGATGTGGTATGCCGCATCGGCATCGTCAATCAACTCAACGATGAGGTTAATATCCTTGTCGTTGAACAAGTCGTCGGGGTTGTTTGTGAAGAAGGCCTCGTCTACACCACGCTCCTTGGTGATGTCACGCACGCAAACGAGCTTAATCTTTGCCTCCTTCGACGAAATGGTGTTCAGTACATCGTAGAGACCTCGTCCCACATTGCCGAAGCCGAACATTCCGATTGTAAGTTGTTTGTTTCCCATTGTATATCTCTATTCGTTTATAAATTTCAAAATAAGCTTATTGAGCGAGTCGGCCTCCACCAAGAAACCATCGTGTCCGAACGATGAGTCTATAAGGTGGTAGTGCGCACCCTTGATATTGTCGGCAAGGTAACGATTCTCGACCTCGGTGAAGAGAATGTCGCTAGTGATACCCACTACAAAGGTGCGGCTCTTGATACTCTTCAGCGCCTCTATAACGCCACCACGGCCACGACCGATATCGTGCGAGTCGACCGCCTGCGATACTCGATAGTAGGAGTAGGCGTTAAATCGTCGGCGCAACTTCTCGCCCTGATAACGCTGGTAGGAGTGAACTCTGCGCTTGAATAGGTCACCCCTCAACTCCTCATTATCCTGCTGCGTAAGGCAGTATGCAGGGCCTCCACGATAGCTCAACAGAGCCACACTGCGTGCTGCAGCCATACCGCTATCGCCGGCATCATCTCTGCGCTCGCCATATGTCGGATCGTTCTCTAAAATCCATCGCTGCGACTCGTTGAAGGCCGAAATCCAAGGTGTGGTGGTTGCACCCGTAGCAATCAACACCAAGTTCTCTGCCAAGTCGGGGTTCGACAACGACCACTCCAAGCACTGGAAACCACCAATCGAGCTACCGATAAGGAGCTTCACTCGCTTGATGCCAAGATGGTCTGCCAGACGCTGATGGCAAACCGCCATATCTCGCACCGTAACTATCGGAAAGTCGCCATACCACTTCTCGCCCGTTGCAGGGTTAATCGAGAGGGGACCCGTAGTGCCGTAGTGCGAGCCGAGGAAGTTGGCGCAGACGATGAAGTAGCGAGAGGAGTCGAGCAACTTACCCTCGCCAATCATCTCGGGCCACCACGACTCCACATCCGACGATGCGGTCAAGGCGTGACACACCCAGATGATGTTCGAATCATCCTCATTGCGCTCGCCATAGGTATCGTAGGCGATTGTCAACTCCGACAATACGCCTCCACCCTCCAAGTGTAACGGTGTTGTATCGTGAAAATATTTAGCCATATTTTAATTGACAATTGACAGTTGACAATTGATAATTTTGGTAAAAACGACTCGTCGTTTTTGAATTATTTATTAGTCTGCCAATTATCGTAAAATAAATTTAATATAAAGATACCTTTAATTGTCAATTATCAATTTTCAATT
>JAEIGA010005086.1_pt1 | contig 20188 bp, 13 predicted proteins | sample 9270691 | NCBI WGS metagenome assembly JAEIGA01 (sample SAMN17057246, study PRJNA624740) | gut metagenome | biome: biome; isolation source: fecal sample | host: Bos grunniens | place: China: Xizang | collected 2019 | reverse complement strand
TGAAACTATGAATCGGTCAGCAGCTATCACAAACGCAGTCCCAGGCACGTTCAAGAACAACTTGATCGCTTCAAGGTTGTCTATGATATGTCGGGGCAGACATCTATCAAGATCATCAATGAGTACGACTATCTTTTCATGCTTGCTTTGTTTTATCAATTCCTCGAAATCTTTTCGGAATTCCCTGACGGCCTCATACTTCTTTTCTTCCTGACTGACATTAAGAGCATCTTTCAGGAATTGTTCTGCACCCTCGCCAGACAATATATCACCTATCTTATCCTTGTTTTCATTGAATGCGGATAAAAGTGCCGGTATGATAAGTGATGTTCCTCCTGTCATTGCTGCTGTCGCAATCGGAACGATTGTCTTGACTGACATCTTGAGTACGCGCATCCAGTTGATTGATTTTCTCAACTTGGAAAAGGCCTCTTTCAGTGCCCTGCCTCCGTCATTTACCTTGGAGGCAAATGTCTTGTCTTCCTCCAAAGCATCAATGATACCCTGTATCAGAGCCATCTTCGCATCGTCAAAGTCCTCGAATGCCCACCCGTCAAAGTAAATCACTACAGCATCCTTATCCTTTTTCAGGTCTTCCTCCAAAATCTTCAGGATGCTGGATTTACCGGATCCCCAATCACCATATAGTCCTACGGTAATCGGTAGATTCTTTTTGTTAGTTACGACCTTCTTCAACAGGTTAGCATGTACGGTATAACCTAAAAGATCCTCGGAGGTTTCCTTATCTGACCACATATTTCATCATTCTTTATCATACCTTTCAAAGATAATGATTTTTTAACGAAAAACGTTTCATGCATCATATATAAATCTCTTCGAGTTGATATTTGAAACACACTGATGTCTCATGTTATCCAGATATTGATTTTTTACGAAAAAAATACTATATTTGCACGCCTTTTGACTTTTATATGGCAATTAGGCCAATTGATATGCTTCTAGTTGTTAATTTCGATATCAAGGCGCCTGAAAGACAGGACGCATTCTTCAAGTTGATAAAGGAACTTGGAGAAAGTATCGTGTTTATCCCACATAGTCTTTTCCTTCATACTGTTTTACCAGATAGGGATCATGTGTATCAGAAGCTTAAAGGATTATTGAATGACGAAGATCTTCTATTGATATCACAGGTTGATCTCGATTCTATTTCGGGTTGGCTCTCTTCAAGTGCTGTTGAATGGCTCAAAACACGTCAATAACAGATTTCCTTTAACCATATGCTCACAAAATTAACTTTAAATAATTTCAAATGCTTTTCTAAACCAACAGCATTTGCATTAAAGCGTATAAACATATTTACTGGATATAATGGCAGAGGAAAATCTACTGCTATCCAGTCTTTATTGCTGCTGGCTCAATCTCTTTATGACAACAAGCATATGAGAGAACTATTGGTTAATGGCATTTTCTGTAAGTTAGGTCTTTTTGAGGACCTTCTGAACAGCTGTGGCTCATCTAAAACCATTGACATTGATCTTGAGACTGATAATGCGGATGAGGTTAAGACCGTCAGTCTTTCGTATTGTGAAAAGAGCGACCGTAAAGGTAAAATTGCCGCCTTATGTTTAGACGGGAAAGATTATTTTGAAAAACGTCAGGAAATTGGAAAACCGGAATCCGTATCAGATGATTCTTCCCTATCGAATTTTCCTCCACAGATATATTCTCTTTTTCAGAATTTCGCATACGTTTCAGCCGATCGCCTTGGACCGACGGCATTTGAGGTCAAGCAGGACCTATACGACAATAACCCCATCGGTAATAACGGTGAGTTCCGTCTCAACGTCCTAGCCGGCAATGAAGCTCTGAAAGCTGAATTGTCTGAAATCATTGTACGCATAATGGAGGGAGGTAGAATAGGCGTTAAAGGCGACCAGGAAAGCGAGAAGAGTCAGGAGGTTCTCAAGTTATATTTCAACACGCTTGATGAGAGCCGTCCTGTCAAGTCAATTAATAGTGGTTTTGGATATAGTTATATAATCCCTATTCTTCTTGCTGCCCTTAACATGAAAGACGGATGTCTATTCATTGAAAACCCCGAAGCACACCTGCATCCATATGCACAGTCGCAGCTGATGAAAGAGTTGGTAGGCATAGCGAACCGTAACAATATCCAGCTATTCATTGAATCACATAGCGAACATGTTATCAATGCAATAAGACTTTGTACTTTGCTTGAAGATTACGATCCTCTTACCAACGAAGATGTTTCCATTTACTTCTTTGACAAAGATATGACAATCTCTCATCTGAAAATGCACTCGAATGCCCAGATGGATAACTGGCCGAAAGGATTCTTCGACCAGGCAGAATCAGACTCAGCATTGATTTTAAAACTTGGATTGTTCAGATGACGGAAAGAATGATAGCAAATCTATATCTATCAAGTGAGTCGTTCAAACACAACGGGACTGATTCAGACAATGTCGTTACAGAAAAACTTGTTGACTTTCATGACCTAGTTGACACTCTTTTGAATTACAGGGACGATAATAAATTGTATGTCTTTAAGGATGGTTTCTTGAACTCTCCGCTTTTTCAGGATGGTACCACTGTCCAGGATATATTTGAAGATCCTTCAAATTCCTTAACTAAATATGGTAAGGATGCAGTCACACTCTTTTTTAGTATCTTCAAACATTTCCATGATGAGCAGAGTACAATCGATGATATAAAGGAGTATCTCGAATGGGAAGACGAGAACAATTGTCACGGGGTTCTAGTATTTAATTCCACATCCTCACTCCCGCGAAATCATCAGGTAATATCCAATGTAGCAGGATGGCAAAGTTTCAGACGTCATTATCTTGCCAAGTACCCTAAATCCCCCGAATTCTTCGCGAAAGAACTATGCAAATACTTTCCAAAAATCATTTTTCATAGTTCATTGTCACAGCAGATATCTGATGTATACACGACTCATTCGTTTTCCATTATTAGCTACCTATCAGTGTTGGAAAACAATCTCGTGTCAGATTATGCGAATTATGGAAAGGACTTCATAGGATTTCTGAACTGGTTTGCTGGCAAATATCATCTGGATGGGGCCTCTTTTGAAGGGACAAAGGATAAGAAGTTCGAGTTTGATTTTACTGATCAAACAGTCGTATATTGCGAGCCTCATCTTAAAATGTATCGCGATGACAGTGGTAATACCAATCAGCATTGCAGAATATATTTCGGCAAACCTAAAACAAGCCATGATGAGCATATTTATGTCGGATGCATATGTAAACATCTATAAAGATCCTCACCACACACATTACAAATCCCACCCTTAGGTAATTAAAACTAAAGGTGGGATTTCCCAAATTTATGCTTAACGAACTATCTGTTCCTTGCTGCGTTCACCGCATCCTTGAAGTCCTTCACAGGACGGATGGTGAATGAGTAGGTGTAGTGCTTTCCGAGGAGCCTGTGGTGGACTTCCGGTCTGGCCTTGATGCTCCAGGTGTCGGTTCCTCCGACTCCGGTCTGGACGCTGTCGATGTTAAGGACGAACGATCCGTCCAGGATCTCCTCCTCACCTATGTGCCTTGCCGCATCCAGGGACTCCTGAGTCGTGTTCCATACGGACATGTTGAGAGGCTTCGATCCGATCACCTGAATTCCCCGGCCCTTGCTGTCAGTCAGGGTGAACCATCTCACGTCAGTCCTGTTGCCGTTCTCCTGCGGATAGACGTAAGACGTCATCATCTCCTCTACAGGAGCCTTGTAAGTACCGAGGAACACTCCGGCATTCCTGTCGGCGTAGTTCTCCCACGGGCCTCTTCCGAAGTAGGTCACCTGGCCGTAACGTGAGTCAATCTGTCCCTGCAGACCTATTCTCAACGGCTCAGGCATATTCTCGTCAATACTGATCTCGCAGGCAACATCAAGGCTTCCGTCCGGAGCCATTATATACCTTATATATATAATGGTATTGCCGGCGTATGAGATTTCCGAAGTAACGACTGCATCATTATCCTCAGGCGAAGCGGAAACGCTGACCTTCTCCACGACCGGATTCTTCCAGACGCCAAGGAGTTCCTCAGTCTTCCATCCTCTGCGGTCGTTGTCGGTCGCCGCTCTCCAGAAGTTCGGTCTGAAGGCTGACGCTATCATCTGCTCACCGGATGCCTCATAACCGGAAAGAAGTCCGCTCGACTTGTCTATCCTGGCGACGGTCTTTCCTGATGTGAGAATATAACTGTCAGAGGTCTCCCTGATTTCAGGAGTTCTGCCTCTCACCTGTGAAGCCGTCTCGGAAGGCCCCTCGATGACGAACTGCTCGGATGCGCAGACGAATCCTGCCTCCGCATACGGAAGGTCGGAATTCTCGTGTGCACTGACCTCAAGCATATATACCGCTCCAGGCCTGCGCTTGAAATCCCTGACCGGGACAGTCACAACACTACTCTCCCCAGGGGCTATGACAGGGATCTCAAGCTGGCCCTTCTGCAGCAGACCGGTCTCATCCTTCAGTGTCCATGAATAGGAGTATCGTGATGAGTCGTCAAAGAAGTTCCTGTTTCCCACCTTTATCCTGAACCCTTCCTGAAGTTCGAATGTAAGCGGCTGATAGACGTATCTGCATACGTGAAGCGCAGGCTTCGGCGTCCTGTCCGGGAATACCACTCCGTTGATGAGGAAGTTTCCGTCGTTGTGATCCTCCGGACGCTCGTAGTCGCCTCCGTATCCCCAGTTATGTCTTCCCTGAGCGTCAGTCCTTGATATTCCCTGATCCATCCAGTCCCAGATATGTCCGCCAAGAAGTGACTCGTGACTTCTGATGAGGTCCCAGTACTCGTCCATCGATCCCGTAGAGTTACCCATCGAATGTGCGTACTCGCACATCAGTATAGGCCTGTCGATATCCGGATTGACCGCCATTGCCGCAAGTTCATCGATCGTCGGGTACATCCTGCTGACTATGTCAACGAAGGCAGGGTCATTCGGATTCGCTCCAACGATCTGCAGGTCGCTTTCACCTCCGACAGCCACCTCCTCGCTGGTATATGCCACAGAGCGTATAGGCACGTATTCAGGATGCATCGGCTGTCCCTGTGCTCCTTCGTAGTGAACCGGTCTCGTAGGGTCGAAGTCCTTCACCCATCCGGCCATAGCCGCGTGTCCCGGACCTGTTCCTGACTCGTTGCCGAGCGACCATATGATCACGGAAGGATGGTTCCTGTCACGCATGACCATACGTGTCATTCTCTCCAGGAACGACTGCACCCATTCCGCATCGTTGGAGAGCATTCCTCCCACGTGATGCGTCTCGAGATTCGCTTCCTCCAGCACGTACATTCCGTACTCGTCGCACAGGTCATACAGATACGGGTCATTAGGATAATGGGCGGTCCTGACGGAGTTGAAGTTATTCTGCTTCATCAGCCTGATGTCAGCCTCCATGTCCTCACGGGTTACGGTCTTTCCCGTGAACTGATTGTGGTCATGTCTGTTCACTCCGTAGAGCTTTACAGGAACGCCGTTCACAAGAAGCCTCTGTCCGTCCACCCTGACATCGCGGAAGCCAACCCTTGTACTTCTGGCCTCTATGCATTCACCGTCCTTATGGAGCGAGAGGACCAGCGTATAGAGATTCGGAGTCTCTGCTGTCCACTTGAGAGGATTCTCGACGTTCTGCTCGATGATCGGGTAATAGACGTTGTCCCTCTGCGGATACTGCTCAGCCAGAATGTCATCCACAGCGACGCTCATCCTTTCCCCTACCGCCTTTCCCTGGGCGTCAAACAGAACTGCACTGACCGTCATCCCCTCAGTTGACGCGCCCTTGCTGACAGCCATCGAAGGCCTTATCTGAAGACGTGCATCCCTGTAGTCGGAATCAAGTATAGTCCTTACTCCGAAATCCTGTATCGCGACGTCAGGACGATGCAGGAGCATCACCTCGCGATGGATGCCCGACATCCTCCAGTGGTCGGCATCCTCGAGATAACTGCCGTCCGTCCACTTGAACACACGAACAGCAAGCGTATTGTCACCTTCCCTGACGTATCCTGTTATATCGAATTCGCTAGGCAGGCAACTGTCCTCGGAATAACCCACCTCAGTGCCGTTCACCCACACCTGGTGTCCGGAATATACTCCTCCGAAATGAAGGATGACACGTCCTCCCTTCCATTCAGAAGGCACCTTGAAGGTATGGACATACGATCCTACCGGATTGTCCCTGTCTATGAACGGAGGATTGAATGGGAACGGATACTGGATGTTGGTGTAGATCGGATATCCGTAGCCCTGCATCTCCCAGCACGAAGGAACGGGTATCTCATCCCATGCCGAGCAGTCATAGCCTGCACTGTGGAAGTCCTTCGGAGCAAGGGACTCATCCTCTGCAAAATGGAATTTCCACATTCCGTTCAGAAGGTGTATCCTGGAGGCCTCCCTGTCGTAAGCCAGGGCGCTCTGCTCGTCTGGATAAGAGTAGGAAGTCGCCCTTGCGGGGAGACGGTTGATCCCGTTCACGTGGTGGTCGTTCCACGGGCGGAATCCGTTCTGGCCGTAGGTACACAGGCCGGCTGTTAGCATCATCATCACTGAAATTATTACAAGTCTCTTCTTCATAAGCAAAAAACGGGTCAGTTAAGTTTGAGTCTGTCCTTCAGTGTGTCGTTACCGACAACATATATGCGTCTTCCCCTTACGAGGACGGCACGACCGAGGTCATTTACGAAGTTCTCATGGTTATTCACATTGACAGCAATCACGCGTCCACCGTGAAGTACGGTGATGTCATCCATTATCGTATGGCCGACTATGATCCGGTCAGCGTCGTACAGGTCGAGGATCTCCTCCAGATGCTCCTCGCTTATCGGGTCGTACTTCTCCTTGTCCAGCACAAGACCGCGGTACCACACGGGGCCGGGATTGCTGAAGAGGATCCTGCCCAGCGGGTCAGCCTTCCGGGAAGCCTTGTCCTGAAAGAGGCCGGCACTCATGGCATCGTTGACCTGCGGAGCGGTCATCGCCAGTTCCAGCATACGGGGTCCCAGTCCGGCATGAACCAGAAGCAGGTCACCGATCCTCTCTATAGTGTTACGCGTCGAAAGCCATCTGCCAAGTTCGGTATCACTGCCGTAGAGATGCGGGATGGTGACATCCACGCTGTCCGCTATGGCCACGTACTTGTCCTCGACATACCTCAGGTCTCCGGCCAGCACCATCGTCTCGTGGTTGCCGAGCATGAAGGAGAGGCGTCCACCTGCCGACTCGGCCTCGGACTCGAGCTTGTACAGAAGCCACAGTATCTGGGTCACGTCCTCTCCCCTGTCGAAGACATCACCAAGGACAACAAGATGGTTCCTGCCGAAGGACCATTCAAGATCGGAGTCTATCACCTTATGGCTCTTGAGAAGTTCAACCATCAGATCCATCCTTCCGTGCGGATCGGAGAGGATGAAGGTCTTGCGGGCCTTCCTGTGGTCCCATTCGGGACGATCCTTCTCCGCGAGCGGCACATCGAAGACGTATTTCCCGCTCTGATCCTCCACATGGACTGAGAATCCCTCAGGCAGTCCGTCGATGTAGGTGGTATCGCTGACGGAGCCTTCCCTGGTGACGCTCAGCACCCTCACGCTGCCGTCCTGGTTGTAGAACACATAAGGGCCGTCTGCTGTCAGGACACGGTCTTCATCTATGGCAGATACAGCCCAGGCTGAAAAGCCTGAGCTGATTATTGCAACGGCGAGTGCTGTAGCGAAACGCCTGATATGTCCAGATGCTGACATGGTCATCTATCAGTTATCGTAGCCCGGATTCTGAGCCACATTCGGATTGGCATCCCTCTCGGCCTTAGGAATTGGAAGGATTATCTTGTAGAAATCCCAGTTGTACTCCTTGTCAGATGCGAAATGCCTTGTACTGGTAAGGCTGGCATCCTCCTCATCTATCCTCTTCACAGTACCGCCGTTCCTGATGACATCGAACATCCTGTGTCCTTCTGCGACAAGCTCCTTCCTTCTCTCCTGCATCACGTCATCGAGAGTCACCGTGGTGCCGACGACTGTCTTCGCCGGATTTGCACGGTTCACAATGGCGTCGAGGTACTTGACAGCCTTTTCGTTGTCACCGGTCTTCACCGCCGCCTCGGCTGCGATGAGATAGGTCTCTGAGAGTCTTATCACCGGCACATTGGCATCCATTATGTCCTCTCCGGCCTGCGGCTGATACTTGTAGACGTAAGCATACTTCTTCTTGTCGAAACTCAGAAGCTTCAGACGCACGTCATCCGGATCTTCCATGAGAAGATGGTAGAATGACACAGTGATGCACATGTCGTCGTAGCCGTCCTTAGAGTTGAGTCGTCCCATGGTCTCCTTTCCCTGGCTCTCGACGGTATTGATCACCATCTCGAAGAGGATCTCGCCAGGCGCTGCCGCAGATGCGTCATCAGACCAGGCTGTAGGGTAATCCTTGTTGCTCCACAGGGCCCACCTGTTCTCCTCCGCTCCGGCGATCGCATCTTCCGCAGCCTTGAGAGCCTTGGCATCCTCGCCCATATAGAGATAAGCCCTTGCGAGAAGGCTCATGGCAGCCCACTTGTTCATCCTTCCCTTTGCGAATTTCGGAGACATCAGCTCCACAGCATCCTCAAGGTCGCCAACGAACTGAGCGTAACACTGCGCCACAGTGCTTCTGGCAGGCTTCGCGTCAATCTCCGAGAGCGTAGTCACGATCGGAACTCCGAGAGAGGCGCCGTTGTCCTTCATATACGGCACACCGAAGAATCTGGTAAGGTCGAAGAGCGCGAGAGACCTCACGGCAAGAGCCTCGCCCTTGAGGTTGTCACGCCACTGCTCATCATCCTCCGACACCTTGATGCCGTCCACCCTGCTGAGCACGAGGTTGGCATTCTGGATTATCTGGTAAAGGCCTGACCAGTGTGAGCTCGGACCGTTGTCCCTGGTGAAGCTGAAACGATAGTAACTTCCTGTCCTCTTGCTTGAGCTGACAGCCTGCATGTCGTCTCCGGTCACGTCACCGTAGTACATCATCCTTCCCGAATACAGGTCGGAGGTGCGCATCATGTTGTAGATGCCGTTCATTGTGAACTCGACTTCCTTCAAGGTCTTTACCGCCTCATCTGTGTTGACCGCTGTGGACGGATCGAGTTCAAGCCAGTCATTTCCACAGGAAACAGTTCCGAGAAGTGCGAGTGCAAGGAATATATTTCTTATTGCTTTCATATCGGTTCTCATTGATTGTTAGAAGGTAAGGTTCACACCGAAGGTTATGGTCTTCAAAGGAGGAGTACCCCAGATGGCACCACCGTTTCTCACTGCCTCAGGATCATAATAGTCGTATTTCGCCCAGGTCCAGAGGTTGTTTGCAGAAGCGAAGAGCCTGAATGTCTCGATCTTCGCCTTTCTTGTCCATGTCTTTGGAAGTGTCACTCCGAAGGTGATGTTCTTCAGACGTATGTAGTCTGTGCTGTGGATCGAACGTGAAGTGATGTATGAGCTCATCGCCACGTCGGCATCTTCGATGAACTGCTCGTACTGTGTCACGTCACCCGGCTTCTTCCAGCTGTCGAGGTAGTAGATAGGGATGTTGGCCTCGAGGTCCTCACCGCCGTGCTCGGTCTTCTGCCACCAGATGTCGTATGCGTAGCCGCCGAACTGATAGCCGATAAGGAAGCTCAGGTCGAACCACCTGTAGCGGAATGTGTTGTTGAGACCTCCCACAACGTCAGGCTCGGCGTTCTTCTCCCAAGGGATACGGTTGGCATCCGATGGATCCTCGGTGATCTCCTTTATGTAGTTGCCGTCCTCGTCAAGGTCGTTTGTATAGAACTGAGGGACTCCTGTCTCAGGATTGATGCCTGCGAACTCCATCACATAGAACGTACGGTAAGGATAGCCGACCTTGCGGATCTGAGTACCGCTGATGATCTCCGTCTGCTGGCCGTCAAGGTTCACGATCCTGTTCCTGTTGTGGGAGATGTTGAAGGAGGTCGTCCAGGTGAAGTTCTGCCTCTGGATGTTCACGGAGTTGACTTCGAACTCTACACCGGTATTCATCACCTCTCCGACATTCATGAGATAGCTTCCGAATCCGGTGGTCATCGATATAGGGCGGTCCATCAGGAGGTTCCTGGTATTCCTTGTGTAGTATTCGAGAGTGAAGTTCACCCTGTTCGCAAATCCGAAGTCGAGACCCACATTGAGGTTATGGTTGGACTCCCACTTGAGGTCCTTGTTGGCGATCTGCGAGAGGCTGATGCCCGGCTCGCCGATGAAGCCTACATTGAGGCTGCTCAGAGCCATATATCCGTAGTAGTCGGAAGGAAGCGTACCGTTCACACCGTATGACACCCTGAACTTGAGGTCGCTGAGCCAGTTCTTGGCCTCGGCCATGAACGGTTCCTCGATGATGCGGTATGCAGCTGAGACAGACCAGAAGTTACCCCATCTGTTGTTCTTGTGCAGACGCGAACTTCCGTCGGTACGGAACGAGCCGCCGAGGTAGTACCTGTTCTTGTAGTCATAGTTGAGACGCGAGATGTATGAGACCATCCTCGTGCGTGTGTCGGAGCCTCCGACCGATTCGACGGTCATACCGTTGCTCATCACGTGCTTGTCAGGTGTGGCAAAGTTGCTGGCAGCTGCCGAGAGATAGTCGCTGTACTGGTCGTCGATCTCGTAGCCGATCAGGGCATCGAAGTGATGGTCGTCGGCGATGTCGAACCTGTAGCTGAGCTGGTTGGCCCACACCATCTTCTTGTACTCCTGAGCGACTCTTGTAAGGCCGCCGTTGATGTCGTCACCATTGGATGTGCGAGGGTCTGACCATTCGCTGCCCTTGGTGTTGGTATAGTCATAGCTGAAAGTGCTCTTGAAGATGAGGTTCCTGATGAACTCATACTGACCGTACACGGTGTTGAAGCTTCTGGTCACGTTCTCACGCTGATAGTCGTAGGTTGCGGAAAGGAGCGGGTTACGGTCGCTGTTGCGGATGAAGTCCCTGTCCCAGCTTCCGTCCTCGTTGTAGACTGCATCCGAAGGCACTACGCAGTTCCTTGATGCATAGAATGGAGCCGTGTAGGATGTTCCTTCGCTGTACACATCCTGGTTCACGACAGCAAAGAGCATGTTGGCACCGAGCCTGAAACGCTTCGTGGCCTGATAGTCGACATTCAGTCGTCCGCTGATGCGGTCGAGTCCTGAATTGATGGCAATACCGTCCTGACGCAGGTAAGCTATCGAAGAGTAATAGTTGAACTTGTCGGTTCCGCCAGATATCGAGGCCTCATAGTTCTGGTGACTTCCCTTCTTGAAGAGGATGTCGTCCCAGTCAACGTATCCGCACCACGGGATAGGGGCATAGTTTTCAATCTCCTCGTCAGCGTAAGCGATGGCATCGGCCTCAGACTCACCGTCACGGAGCTGGCCGTTCTTGAGTGCATTGTAGATATACTCGCGGCGCTGCTCGCCTGACATTACAGGACGGTATTCCATCGCGAAGTCGGACCATCCCCAGTCAGCCTTGAGCGAGACCTGAGGCTTTCCGGACTTTCCTCTCTTGGTGGTGATGAGGATGACGCCGTTTGCCGCACGCGAACCGTAGAGCGAAGCAGCTGCTGCATCCTTGATGATGGTCATGCTCTCGATATCCGAACTGTTGATGGTCGACATGATGTCGAGTTCAGCATCGGAACTGAGCGAGTTGACCGAGCCGGAACGTACAGGCACGCCGTCGATCACGTACAGAGGCTGGTTGCTGGCGTTGAACGAGCCCATTCCACGGATATTGATGTCAGATGCGGCTCCCGGCTGTCCGGACGGAGCGCTGAACTGAACACCTGTGGCGTTGCCCTGGAGCATCTCGGTGAAGGAGGTGGCAGGGACATCCTTGATCCTCTCCGCCTTGACATTCGCAGCGGATCCTGCATATGCGGACTTCTTGAACGATCCGTATCCGGTCACGATGACCTCCTCCATCATGTTCAGGTCAGGCATCAGTGTTATCTCGACCGGTGTACCCGGAACCATCTTCACTTCCCTCGTAGAGAAGCCGAGGAAGGAAACCACCATCACCGCTTCGTCAGAATCGTAGTCGATGGAGAAGTATCCGTCAGCGTCGGAAGCGCCGCCCTGACGTGTTCCCTTGATGAGGATGTTCGCTCCTGCCACCGGCAGTCCTGCGTCATCGACTACTGATCCGACGTAGGGCTTGCGTTCCTGAGGCGCAGCCTTCCTGCCGGATGTGACCTTCGGAGCCACGCTGATCGTGATCACATCGCCGCTTACGCTGTATGTCAGTCCGTTAGGATTGAGACAAGCCTCCAGAGCCTCTTCCAGAGAAGCGTTCTGGAGATTGAGCGAGCCGATCTTGACCGCCTTGATGTCATCAGTGCTGTACATGAAAGTAAAGTCGGTCTGCTTGTGGATCTCCCACAGGACATCTGCCAATGTGGCGTCCTTCACCTTGACCGTCACCCTACTCTGCTCAAACGACTTGTCCGCAGCCTGCATCCCTGTCGAAGATACCATGAAGAGAAACAGGACAGCGACCTTCAGAAGACCGAACAGTCTTCCGGAACTGAAATGCGCCATCTTTCTGTGATTCATAAGTCTTTGGTGTTTTGTTAGTTATTAGTGAATAAGTAGTGGTTGTCCTTTCTGTTGACCGAGATTCGTCCGGTCTTGACAAGGAGATCGATGAACGGATCGATCCTGTCGTAGCGGTTCACAGAGCATCCGAAACGCAGATCCTTCACGCTGTCATCGGAATATTCGACCTCGAAGTCGTACCAGCGTGACAGCACGGTCATTATGTCCTCGAGACGCTCGTCCCTGAAGTATATCCTGCCTCGTGTCCATGAGGTGTGGAAATCCGTCTCCACCCGTTCCACCTTCAGGCCTTCAGCCTCAGAGAGGGATGCCATCTGTCCGGGAGAAAGGATGCAGTCCGTTCCTTCAGGACAGGACACCCTGACCGAGCCTTCCACAAGGACGGCCCTGGTCGCATCACCGGCATAGGCGGAAACGTCGAAGAGGGTTCCAAGCACTTCAATCTCCATCTCCGGAGTGCTTACGAGGAACGGTACGTCTGAAGAAATGACATCGAAGAGGGCCTCGCCTTCAAGGCTGACGCGGCGCTCTGAATCGGAGAACGACTCCGGATAGGTCAGGCGGCTCATGGAGTTAAGGAGGACACGGCTGCCGTCAGGAAGAACGACGGACTTCTCCTCGCCGCGCATCGTCACGACCTCGGCATAGAGCGTGTCCGGAACCGTCTTTGTCCCGTCGAAGATGGCCATGCACAGTCCTGCCAGAATAAGGACAGGCAGGATCACCGCTGCGACCTTCGCAGCGTGCCTGCGTCTCTCCGCCCTGCGGATACACCGTTCCATAGCGGTCCACGCCTCATCTGCCGGGAACCGGCTGAGACGTGACGCATGTTCGCCTGCATTCTCAGGCTTGTGAAGCCTTTCATAAAGTGGATTGTGGGATTCCTTCCACATGGAGAGTTCCCTCTGCTCTTCGTCAGAGAGTCCGCCAAGGAGTTCCTTGACGATCAGAAATGAAATTCTGAAATCCCGTCTCATCATCAGATTGGTCTTTGCGTTTAACAATAAAACAGCCGAAACAACAAGATGGGTGTATCAAAAAGTGATTTTTTGAGGATTACAGAGTGTTTTTCAGTATGAGGAGCAGCAGGAGGAAGTAGTACTCGTCCTTCAGGCTCTCACGGAGTTTCCTGTATGCGATCTTCTTAAGGGAGTGGACCGTATCGACGGAGATGCCGAGATCGGCGGCGATCTCCTTGTTCTGCATCCCTTCCAGAGCGCGGAGCATGATCTCACGCATCTGCCTCGGCAGACGGTCGATCTCCTCCAGCATCATCCTGTAGGTCTCCTCCTCGATCACCCTTTCGTGAAAGATCTCATCGACCGTGAACCTGTTGAGCATGTCCTCGTGGTCACGGACGGTCCTGCGGTGAGCGAGTTCATTGAGCGCCCTGTTATGGACAGCCGTGTAGAGGAAGGAGCGTATCTTGAGCTGGTCGGTGAAGTCCGTCCTCCTCTCCCAGAGCTTGAAGAATACATCCTGAGTGATGTCGGCCGAGAGAGCCTTGTCATCGACATAACGGTCTGCGAAAACGCACAGGGAGGCATAATACCTGTTGAAGATATCATGGAACTGGTCGTATGTCATCGCTCTCGTCATCGCCTGCAAAGATAGCAATAATCATTCAATCCCGATATCCCGGATTCTGCTTCAGCGCAGGATTGAGGTCGATCGCCCTTGACGGGATCGGGAATACGGTCGTGTAGCCGGATGCCTCCTCTGGCAGAGCCGTCCTGAGGTCGTACGACTTGTGATACAGCCCGAAGCGGACAAGGTCGTTCCTTCTCCACCCTTCCCATACCAGTTCGAGCAGACGTTCGTCAAGGATGTTCTCCAGAGTGGCCGGTCTCTCCGGCATTCCTGCACGCAGGCGTACGCTGTTCATGGCATCGCTTCCGTCAGCACCGTTCCTGACCTGGGCCTCGGCCTTCATCAGAAGGGCGTCGGCATAGCGGAACAGGACGATGTCATTGTCGGGCTGCCTGCCGTCAGAGAATGACTTGCGGTCAACCTCATACTTGGCCATCCTTGCCCCGGCCGTCTTCTCGTAAGGGCTGCCGGTCAGATTCACCTTCAGCTCCATAGGCATATAGACCAGAGGCTCACCCGTATGGAGCATCACCTGGCTGCCGTCGATGAAGACCTCTCCGGCGTAGAAGTTATGCACGAAGCGCGCGTCCTGACCTGGAGTGCCGTAGCCATAGACCTCCATCGTGTGGATGGTTGCCGACGTTCCGTTCTCAGAGGCTCCTCCGAGGGCTCCACCGTGGCTGTAATGTCTCGAACGGAAAAGGTACCAGAACTGGTTGCGGTAAAGGTTCTTGTCGAGAGGGATGGTGAACACGTTCTCTACGGAGCCCTCGTTGTGCACCAGGAAGTTGTCTGAATAGACAGGCTCAAGGAGATAGCCGAAAGACTCCAGCTTGTCGCATAACGAAGTGCAGGCTTCCCAGGCGTTCATCTGTATGCCGTCCACCTCGAACATGACCTGACTGCCGTCCGGACGGATGCCGTCTGTCCAGTCATCGTCGGCATACACCTCCGCATTGAGGGCAATCTTCGCCATCAGGAACCACGCCACAGGACGGGTGATGCGGCCGTACCACTTGCCCTGACGGTTACTCCGCTCCGGGGCAAGATGAGGAAGGACCTCTGTGAGCTCGTCATAGACAAAGCGCATCACCTCGCTTCTTTCCGACTGCACCACCTCAGACACCGGCACATCCGCAGCGGTGACCAGAGGGACATGTCCGAACATGTCCATGATGTAGAAATAGAACAGGGCCCTCACAGCACGCACCTCGGATGTCCATGAACGTATCTCGTCCTCAGATGCCAGATGCGAATATGCCTGGAGGTCGGCAAGGGACTGGTTGCACAGCATCACGACCTTGTACAGGTACTTCCAGGTCTCGTACAGGGAGGCATCGCTTGAGGTCCACCTGTGCTGATACATGTTCTCCCACAGGCCGCCGTCATACCAGTCGCCTCCCCTGATGGGGATCATGGCCTCGTCGGTGGTCATGGTGTTGTAGTCATATACTCCGCGGCAGGTACCCTGAAGCCCCTGGCTATCGCCGGAGCCTCCGATGTAGCCGTACAGGAAGGCAACTGAATTGATATACAGGTTCTGAGCGCTGGTGAAGGCCTGCTCCTGAGTGAGATAACTGCGGGAGTCCTCCTTGAGGCAGCCTGAAAGGATGAGGATGCCGATGGCCGATATTGCTAAAATCCTTTTCATGTCTCGGTAGTTAGAATCGGATGCTGAGTCCTAGTGAATAAGTCCTGTAGACAGGGTAAGACCTCTTGTCGTCTATACCCATCGTGCTGTTGAACACATAGCTGTTGATCATCGGGGTGAGTCCGCTGTAGCCTGTGATGGTCGCGAGGTTGTCTATGCTGGCAGACACCCTCAGCGATGTGATGTACCTTGACCTGACAGGGACGTTGTATCCTACGGTCAGGTAGTCGATGTTCAGGTAGTCTCCCCTCTCCAGCCAGTAGTCGGTGACGTTCTGATCGACGATCCTCCTTGCAGGAGCCTCCTTCAGGACGTTGTAGTCAGGGAAGTTCGACATATTCATATACGCGAGTGACGTTCCGTTGTATATCCTGTGTCCGAACGCTCCGTTCACCTGCACCGACAGGTCAAGATCCTTCCAGCGGAAGTTGATGTTCGAGCCGAGAGTGACCTTCGGAGTGGCCTGGCCGGCTATGTACCTGTCTCCTGCATCGCTCATATCAATGCTTCCGTCACCGTCCAGGTCGGCGATGTCGTATTTGTAGTTGCCGGCCTCGTCAAGACGCAGCCCCGTGCAGTGCGGAAGGTAGAACACTCCGAGAGGCTCGCCGACGATCTGGTAGAGTATGTTGTTGTTTCCGCCGTTCATTCCGGCTCCCCTCAATGCTCCGACCGGAACGATGTCAGCCGCCGACATATGCAGCCCGTTGTAGTCGCCGCTCAGCGACAGGAGCCTGTTGCGCTGCCAGGCCATGTTCACGCTTATGTTCAGTTCCATGTCATCCTTCTCGACCGGGGTCACGAGCAGGCCCGCCTCGACTCCCGAGTTGGACATCGAGCCGATGTTGGCCAGAAGCTTGTCGTATTTGAACGGAGGCACCGGAACGTCGTACTGGTAAAGCATGTCGGTGGTCAGGGAATAGTAATACTCCACCGTAAGGGCGAGCCTGTTCTTCCACAGTCCGAGGCTTGCTCCGACGTTGAAGGTGCTCCTCATCTCCCACTCGAGATCAGGATTGGTGTTGCGAAGACGATTCAGGGTTATTGTCGATGCCCCCTCGTATGGAACCACCTCCGCCGGGAGCATCAGTTCCATCGTGGAGAACGGGGTGATGCCGCCGAGGTTGCCGGAGCGTCCGTATCCGGCATTGAGGCTCAGAAGGCTCACCTTAGGGTTGTCCTTCAGGAAGCCTTCGTTCTTGAGGTTCCACGATGCGGAGAGCGACGGGAAGAATCCCCAGGTGTGCATGTCGCCGACCATCGAGCTGCCGTCCGCACGGGTCGTGAAGGTAAGCGAATAGCGGTCATCGTACGAGTATGACACGCTGCTCATCACAGATGCCAGAGCGGAACCCTCGGAGAAGCTCTGTGTCTCTCCGTACGGCCTGGAGGTCGCGGCGCCGATGTTCTCATACTGGAAGTGGTTGCTCGTGAAGCCGCTCACCCTGGTCTGGAACCAGGACAGGGCGCCACGCTGGTATTCGCCGAGCAGGCTCGCCTTGAGGCTGTGCGCTCCCCAAGAATGCCTGTAACTGAGAGTGGCGTTGCCAAGGAGGTTCTCGGTCTTGGTCTCCTTGCGGAAGGCCTGTCCCTGAGCCCACACCCAGGTCGGGCAGAACTCGGCGTTCTCGATTGAACTGTAGCTGTATGCTCCGAAGAGCACCAGACGGAGGTCCCTGGTGAAGTCGAAGCCCAGATTGAGATGGGTGTTGAAGTTCAGTCCCTTCTCGTCGTTCTTCTCGTCAAGGAGGATCTCAGGATGGTTGATGTACGACGCGGTGTTGTTCTTCACCCAGTTCTCGTACGCGTCGTCACCCGTGGGACAGGTCGGGTTCTGGGTAGCGGCGGAATAGAACATCATCTGGTAGTCGAACAGGTCGCGTATCTTGTGTGAAGAGCCGAATATTCCGAAATCGACGGTCAAGAGGTCGTCGAAGGCCTTCTGGTAGATGTTCAGCTTCGCCACCAGGTTCTCGTCGCCATAGCCGCGGATGACGTTGTCGCGGTCGGCATAGCCGATGGAGGCACGGTAGTTCGACGACTCGGTGCCGCCGCTGAAGGCGAGATGATGGTTATGGACAATGCCGGTACGTGTGATTATGTCCGGAGAGTAGGCCCTGTATCCGAAGTCCTTCACAGGAAGGCCCATCGACTGCGCAGTCCTGAGGTACTCGTCCGGGCCGAGCATGTCCATGTTCCTGTAGATCGACTCGACTCCGAAATGGCCGTCATAGGAGATGCTGAACTTCTGGGCGTTACCCCTCTTGGTGTTCACGACGATAACTCCGGAGGCTCCCCTGGATCCGTACTGTGCGGTCTGAGAGGCGTTCTTCAGGACAGTGAAGGACGCGATGTCAGCCGGGAAGATGGTGGAGAGGGTCGCAAGGTCGGAAGAGATTCCGTCGATGATCACGAGAGGGTCGTTGCCGCCGGTGATGGAGGTGGTGCCTCTGACACGCACGCTGTTGAGCATCGCCATCCTTTCGGAACCGTCAGTGGAGACATTCACTCCGGCGACCTGGCCGCTGAGGGATTTGAGAGGGGTCTCGGGCAAGCCCTTGTTCATTCGGTCGGCATCCACGACCGCAGCCCTTGCCTCCACGGAAGATGTATCGGCCTGCTGTCTTTCCTCGATGATCTGAGCTTCGACTGGCATCGCCAATGCAATGAGAACGATGCCGGAACTTATAAGTCTTTTCATAGCAGAGACTGGTAAAATCATTCACGTTGCGCACAAAAATACAATGTTTTTGCTCATCTCAAAACGGTTGCCAGAAGGAAATTTTTCTTGAAAAAATGTTATATACAAAGTATATAAACGATTTCCGGACAGTCACGGCTATTGATAATGAAAATGATTTTTTCATACATTTGTCTCACTTTTTTAAATCACATGAGAAATGGAAAGATTTGAAAAACCAGCAATCCTGGTCGTTGACATGCTCAACGACTTCGTGACAGGTTCGCTAACATGCGAGCGTGCCAAGGCCATCGTTCCGGCAACCGCAAGACTTCTCGACGCTGCACGCGCCGCTGGTGTACCGGTGATTTTCTGTAATGACGCGCACCTTCCCGGCATCGACCGTGAACTGAAGATATGGGGAGATCACGCCATCGTCGGCACCAAGGGAGCCGAAGTGATCCCTGAACTCAATCTCTGTGAGAAGGACTATGTAGTGCCGAAGAGACGCTACAGCGGCTTCTTCCAGACCGACCTCCACATCCTGCTCCAGGAACTGGGCGTGAAGACCGTGGTGATGACCGGACTGCATGCACACATGTGCGTCAGACACACTTCAGCCGACGCCTTCTGCCTCGGATATGACGTGGTAGTGGCCAAGGAGGCGACCGATTCATTCACCGAGGAGGACTATCTCAACGGCCTCGCTTACCTCAAGACCTGCTACGGTGCAGACGCCTATTCGAATGATGAACTGATCGATATGTTCTGATATCGTCAGTTCATTTTTTCATTCATAAGCCATACTGCCTGCAAGTGCGTCATACCCTCTGTCACATACGTTGTCATGATGACCGGAGGGTCTGTCGCACCTGACTGCAGGACGCATAAAACAGTCATTGACTTGCATCGTCACTATCAACTGATAACCAACAATATATCGTTATGGAATTAAAGAAACAGATTAACGATAAGTTCCTGTCGTTTTTCGGTAAGACAGGAGCCGTTTACGCATCGTCCGGACGCATCAATCTGATAGGTGAACACACCGACTACAACGGTGGTTTCGTATTCCCGGGAGCCATTGACAAGGTCATAATGGCGGAGATCCTGCCGAACGGTACAGATCAGGTAAACGTATTCTCCATAGACATCAATGAGGAGGCTCATTTCGGCCTGAATGAAGATGACGCTCCATCGCAGTCATGGGCTTGCTACATCTTCGGAGTTTGTCGAGAAATTCTCAAGAGAGGAGGCATCGTGAAGGGATTTGACGCCGTATTTGCCGGCAATGTCCCTCTGGGTGCAGGGCTCAGTTCGTCAGCGGCGCTGGAATCCTGCTTCGCCTTCGCGATGAACGACCTCTTCAACGACAACGGAATCGACAAGTTCGAACTTGCCAGAATAGGTCAGTCCACAGAGCATAACTATTGCGGGGTCAACTGCGGCATAATGGACCAGTTCGCCTCTGTGATGGGGCAGAAGGGAAAACTGATGAGACTGGACTGCCGCTCCATGGAATTCGAATACTTCCCTTTCGAGTCGGATGAATATGAACTTATTCTAGTTGACTCAAGAGTGAAGCACGAGCTTGCGGACTCCCCTTACAACAAGCGAAGGCAGTCGTGCGAGAGGGTAGCCAAACGTCTCGGTCTGGATACGCTTCGT
>JAEIGA010005085.1_pt1 | contig 20189 bp, 18 predicted proteins | sample 9270691 | NCBI WGS metagenome assembly JAEIGA01 (sample SAMN17057246, study PRJNA624740) | gut metagenome | biome: biome; isolation source: fecal sample | host: Bos grunniens | place: China: Xizang | collected 2019 | reverse complement strand
GTAGCAGAACTGAATCAGGAAGGATACGAAAGCATACCTATCTCGCAGAAATATCAGGACCAGATAGCAAAGATTGTCTGACAACCAGTCGCTTGAGCATAGATGTTACACTATAAGATATATACGAACAGCCAGTTTGACAAATGGGTCGTGATGGTCCAGAGATGTAATCAGAGCAAGCGAAGAATGCCTCCTGGTTCATCTCTCCTGTGTCGGGATGATATCCGCGAAGCTTGCTGAGCTTCTTGTCGAGCTTCTTCAGAAGGGAAGTGCTGACTATGCATGCATGGCCATCGTATTTCACTACCATGACCTCCTTGCCGAGACATACGGCGTCAATCTCCTCGCGGGTGATGAGACGTCCTTCCTTTACTGAATGCGGAGATGCGCCGAATGCGATGATGGTCATATTCTTGGTTTTTGCTGCATATTCGCCGATCATTCTGGCAATCTCCTCATTGGATTCAGTCTCCATCACGTTAAGGCCTGCATTGAATGTAGAGAGTGAGGCAAAGTGCTGATGGGTATCTACGAATGCCGGTACAACAGCCTTTCCTTTAAGATCAATGACCTCTGCCTTATTGTATTCTGAAGGCAAGTCATTTCCTACGTATAGAATTTGTCCTTTATCTTCTACAAGATATCTGTACACTCCGTCGCTTGCGTCAACGGAGAGGATGGCTCCTTTATAACATTTCATTGGTTTAGGCTTTATTCAAAGAAAGCCTTAGAGTAGATCTCCAAGGCTTTCTAGCGGTGCGGACGGGACTCGAACCCGCGACCCCCGGCGTGACAGGCCGGTATTCTAACCAGCTGAACTACCGCACCAAAGTTCAGATTTTTTCGAGCCGATGGAGGGAATCGAACCCACGACCCCGAGATTACAAATCACGTGCTCTGGCCAACTGAGCTACATCGGCAATATTGTTTCCTTTTCGTAAGGGGATGCAAAGATATAACATTTTGTGATACGTCCAACATTTTGTTGATAACTTTTAGCATACTTATGCATGAACCCCATAAAAAATAGGCAATGATCATCACTTTCTCGACACGATAGTTCCTGTCGCCTGATTTGTCGGCATCACAAGAACTTCCGCAATCTGCATATGCTCCGGAGCTGATGCTGCGAAATAAACGACTTCAGCGATGTCATCGCCTGTCAAAGGACGTATGCCTTTGTAAACATTATCCGCTTTATCATTGTCACCGCGGAAACGCACGACGGAGAAATTCGTCTCCACGAGACCCGGCTTGACATTGGTCACGCGAAGGGGAGTATCTACCAGATCTATGCGTAAACCGTCGGACAGTGCCTTTACAGCCGCCTTGGTGGCGCAATAGACGCTCCCGCCCGGATAAGCAGCATCGCCCGCGATCGAGCCTATGTTGATGATATGTCCGCGGCCACGTTCTACCATTCCAGGCACTACCATTCGGGTCATGGCCAGCAGAGCCTTGATATTAGTATCTATAACGACGTCCCATTCATCCAGACTGCCCTCATGTTCCTTATCGACACCTATGGCGAGTCCGGCGTTGTTTATGAGCACATCTATGGAGCTCCATTCGTCAGGAAGGGATGCAAGTGCACCAGCCGCCGCCCTACGGTCGCATACGTCAAAAGGAAGGACATGACAGGATGTGCCGTATTTCTCGTTCAATTCTTTCGCGAGAGTCTCGAGCTTTCCTTTTGAACGGGAATTCAGAATGAGCCTTGCACCCTGCGCGGCGAACTTGCGTGCGCATCCTTCGCCTATACCGCTTGACGCGCCTGTTATAAATACTGTCTTGTTCATTTTATATGATCTTTAATATAGTTTCACGTAATCTATCCTGTAACGTGCAAAGAAACTGAGGACTTCATCAGGTTCAGCCATGTACTTCTCGGCAAGTATCAGATGCGCACACATCCTCATTTCATACCACTCGCTTTCCAGCAGTAATTCTATCAGTCCGTAAGATGAGTTGGAGTAAGCCAGCGCCACGTTACGGATATCAGGAAAGGCAACTCCCATAAATCTGCCCCTGTCGCCATGATTGCTTTCACCTGCATTCAGGATCGGAGGGCAGGACCTCAGATCTTTGCTTATGCGCGCATATGTCTTGGCAAGAGAGAGGGTATCTAAGGAAAGGTGGCAGTATCCCTCCGGATTCTTGATCAGGTAATCCTGAGGATAGTCCTCTGCCGGATAAAAACACTCAAGAGGGCATTTCTCTACTGCCAGCGGCATACCGAGATCCGACTGTATACGGTCGTATACGGATTCTACGACCTTGCGGTCATCCTCGTCCTGCCAGTAAATGCCTGTGCGGTATCTTGTACCTGTATCATCTCCCTGTCTGTTCAGCAGAAGGGGATCTATGGACCTGAAGAAAAGTCTGCACAATGTCTCCAATGAAATCACCTCGGCGTCATAAGTCACCCTGACGCATTCGGCGTATCCTGTGGTATCCGTATAGACCTGCTGATAGGTCGGAGATGGGATACTGCCGTTGGCATAGCCGACGGCAGTATCAATTACACCTTGGAATTGTCTGATATAATGTTCCGTGCCCCAGAAACAACCGCCGGCAAGATATATCTGTTTCATCCGGTTTAGCGGTATTATTTCTTTATGATAATATAAGTAGTTTCAGGCTGGGCTGTTCCCTTGAGTACACCATTCTCAACTACAAATACATTACCATGAACCTGGTCGGTATATTCACCGTCTGCAAGGCCTGTCGACAACTCGACTGCATTCTCTTCGAGAGCAAAGTTGATGACAGCTGCACCTTTGTCTCCACGGTTGATGAGAACGACCTCGCCGTCAGCAGAACTCTGGAGATTCTCAACCTGACCGTGCATTTCCTTACGGAACTTGTTTACTGCAACGACCTCCGGGTGGAAGAATTCATCATTGCCTCTTGCACCGAGAAGATTGTCACCCCAGAAGTTCTCACGTGTCGAGTTCATAGGACGGCTGAAGAAGAGAGGCGTACCATTCTGGCGGGCTGTGATGAGGACCCATCCTGTACGGATCTGTGTATCGGTAAGTCCTGCACTCTCATTTGCGTTGCAGTATGTGTCATGGCTTTCCACCCATGTAGTAAGATGCTCGGGTGCTGCTCTATGATACCATGAAAGAATATCAATATCCTTCGCGCTGCGCTTTGCGAGCACCTCGCGCACAACATGTCCGTATGTAGATGCTGTCTGTCCGAAATATCCTGCATATTCCTCCTCAGGGACATTTCTGTCCTGAAGCACCTCACCATAAACGAAGAGGCTGTCATATGGAACAGCGAGCGAAACGCCGAGCACAGACTTGCGTCCTGTGGCCACATCCCAGAAATCATTCTCCTTGACGCCGGCCTCAGTATCTACAGGATCAGAATGTACGCCGATGTGTTTTGCAGTATCATATCTGAAACCGCCTACACCCATCTTGAGAATCTTGTTGACGAACTGCATGTAATACTTCTGGAACTTAGGATTCTCGGTATTGACGTCAGGAAGTCCGCCTACACCCTGTTGAGTGCACTGAGTACGATTGTTATAGTCATTAATACCCTCAAGACCATGTGTATGGAACATCTTTTCACGTCCGCCAACTGCTTCATAGAATTCGTCAGACACGAGATCTATGTCGAATGCAGTATGGTTAGGAAGGACATCGACAAGAACACGAATATCATACTTCTTTGCCGAATCAAGCATTTCCTGCATTTCAGCCTCTGTTCCGAGGATGTTGTTTCCTACAGTCCAGTCAGTAGGCTGGTAATAATGATACCAGTTACCTTCCTTTTCATCGAAAATCCTGATGTTCCCGCCTTCCGGACTGAAGCAGGCATTCACCGGAGATGTCTGTATCATGGTAAAGCCGGCATCTGCTATCTGCTTCATGTTATCGGCAATGGTAGGGAAGTTCCAGCTCCACACATGTAGAATGGTCTCTGTATTAGTTGCATTCGGATCGTGTGTCATACGATCCACGTTGCCTGAAGGCGTACTCGTAGCGCAGGACGCCAGGCCTATGCAGCTTAAAAGTAAAAGTATCTTTTTCATTGATTCCTGTATTTTGATTTATAATAATTATCTGGTGATCCTTATGCAGGTTTTCAATCTTACAAAGATATTAAATGTTATACAATAATGAAATCCATGGTCGAATTTGTTTTGGCTCGCACATTGCTAAGTGAATTTTGATTTATTTAAAATTAAAGATTATGAAAAGAATTATCTTACTTATTGGCATAAGCATATTGGCTGTCTTCCAGACAGCAGATGCAGGCGCATGTACGGGCATTTCACTGAAGGCACAGGACGGCAGCAGGGTAGTCGCAAGGACCGTAGAATGGGCTGCGACCGCCATGCAATGCGGCTATGTCGTAGCCCCTAGAGGACATGAACATCAATCATATACGCCTTCGGGAGCTGACGGCCTGGAATACAAGGCGAAGTACGGTTATGTAGGAATCTATACCGAGTATGAGCCCTTCGTGGTGGAAGGGATCAACGAGACAGGACTGTCTGCAGGACTCTTCTTCTTCCCGAATTATGGCGATTACGCCCCATATGACCGGAAGGAAAACAAGAAGACCTTGTGTGACATGCAGTTCGTTTCATGGGTGCTGTCACAGTTTTCAAGCATTGATGAAATGAAGGACGCTCTTGCGGCAATCGATCTTGTTACGCTCGACCATAAGATAGGAGCAGTGCATTGGAGGATCACCCAGCCTGACGGCAGAATGGTCGTACTGGAAGTTATCGGTGGAGAACCGCATTTCTACGAAAACACATTAGGCGTACTCACCAACGCTCCAGGATTCCAATGGCATATGACTAATCTTAACAATTACGTCAACCTGAGACCAGGTTCTGCTCCTGACTATCAGTTTAAGCAGGATGTAATTCTGAAGGCTCTTGGACATGGTAGCGGCATGCTCGGACTCCCCGGTGATTTCACATCACCTTCGAGATTCGTACGTGCGGCTTTCTATCAGACTACAGCTCCCGTATGGGCTACAGGTCCGGAGACAGTGCTCCAGGCCTTCCATATCCTGAACAACTTCGATATTCCTGTAGGCAGCCAGCATACTCCGAAGGACATACCTGAGGGCCTTCCGAGCGCTACGCAGTTCACTGCCGCGACCGACCTGGCTGCGATGAAATTCTATTATCGTACAGCATGGAACAGCAATATAAGATGCATAGACCTCAATGATATAGATTTCCTGAGAGTCAGGTATCAGTCACATCCATTGGATAAGACACATGAGCAGCCTATAGAAATTGTGAAGATCGGTTGATGGAAAAATGACATATGTTTATCATATTCCCATGCAAATTCGTATATTTGTGGGATATGATAAACATAATGTCTTATGAAGAGATTTGCACTTATAATGACCTCCCTCATTATCGCTGCCAATGCATACGCGGTAGAGAGGGAATTCATCTGGCCTAAGGGCAAGATGCCAGACACGCAGAAGCATCAGATCGCCGAAATGACCGATGTTTCACGTAAAGATGATTTCAATCCGGACAAGCACAGGATACCTTATCTCGAGTGGTTCGACGCGCCGGCTAAGGATGTGGACAACAACGGATGTATGATCCTTATCTCAGGCGGTGGCTATAACAGCTGCTGCGACGTAGGACTTATCAAACAGTGGAGAGAAAGACTGACAGAACTGGGATTCCAGTGCGTGAATTTCGTCTACAGGACTCCGAGACCTGAGGGCCTTCCTATTTATAAGACTGCATGGGAAGACGGCCAGCGCGCTGTAAGGATGGTAAGGAAAGAGGCAGAGAAGAGAGGATTCGATCCTGAAAAGATCGGAACCATATCAATGTCTGCAGGTTCGCATCTCGCACTGCTTCTCGCGACAAGTTCGCAGACGCCTGCATATGAAAGAATAGATAAGGTTGACGATATACCATGCCACATCAATTGGGCCATCGTCAATGCTCCGGCATACGGCGAGACCGACTCGGAAAAAGGAACGCCTTCGACAAGGCAGGGATACGGCAGCGATGTAAAGTTGAGCGATGTATTCAAGTTTGACGACCATACCTGTCCAATGAGCCTTCACCATGGCGGAACCGACATATATGCGCCACAGACATCTACACTGGTTTACAGGCAGTTGCGCAGAATGGGCGTACCTGCAGAGCTCCATCTCTATCCAGACAAGGGACATGGTGCCTACGGTCTCGAGCGCGCGATTGAGTTTATGCGCCAGATGGAGTTCATGGGACCTCTTGAGAAGGAAGTTGCCCTTATGGACAGATACAATAATGATGACGCCCGCGGTGCATATTCAAAGTCAGACGTATGGCCTGAAGGCAAGATGCCGGACGTACAGGCAGAGCAGTGCACTCCATACATCGAATGGCACATGCCGAAGGAGCTTAAGACAAAGGCGATCCAGATCATATATTCAGGAGGTTCATATAAGAATAATGACCCGGACGGATTCGAGGCTGCGCCAGCAAGACGTTATCTCAACGAGAAGGGCATGACTGTGGTTACTCTTAAATACCGTACTCCTCGTCCGAAAGACCTCGCAAAACACACTACAGCATGGCAGGATCTTCAGAGAGCAATCAGAATCGTCCGGAAAGAGGCTGCTGAACGTGGACTCGACCCTGACCGTATCGGAATCATGGGCAACTCGGCCGGCGGACATCTTACTCTCATGGGCGTGACATCATCTCTTCACCAGTCGTACAGACCTATAGATGACATCGACAAGCTTCCATGCAATGTGCAGTGGGGTGTAGGAATCTATCCTGCATATGCGCTTACAGACGGTCTCGACCAGCACAACACAGAAGGCGGTAATGAGGATTCTTCCGTACTCGCTCCGGAATTTTCTTTCGACCTCAAGACTGCCCCTATGCTTTTCGTCCATGGAGACGCCGACGGATGGGCAGCTATGAACTCTGTAAAGACTTGGGAGAAAATGCTTATGATGGGTGTTCAGTCAGAGCTTCATACGCTTGCAAAGCGTAACCATTGCTTCCAGAGAACAGCCTCTCCAGGCACCGGAAGCTACACCTATCTCGACAGGATCTGGGAGTTCATGACAGCAAAGGGATTCAATAAATAAACACTGCAGTGCTGCAATTCTGGACTTTTTAAAGAGAATTTGTTAAGTTTGCAGGATATTTCTGAAATGTAAATTTTAAATACGGATTATAATGACTCTTATTGAAAGTATCATCGCACGCGCTAAATCGAACAAGCAGCGCATCGTGCTTCCCGAGTCTCTCGAGGAGCGCACACTTACAGCAGCCGATATGGCTCTCGCAGACGGCATTGCTGAAATCATTCTGATCGGAAATCCAGAGGAGATCTTTGCACTTGCAGAGAAGCTCGGTCTCAAGAATATTGACAAAGCTACCATCATCGATCCTGCTACAAGCGAGAAGACTGCTGAGTATGCAAACCTTCTTTACGAACTCCGCAAGAACAAGGGAATGACTCCTGAGAAGGCTGCGCAGCAGGTGCTCGACCCGCTCTATTTCGGATGTCTCATCATCAAGAACGGAGATGCTGACGGACAGATCAGCGGCGCCCTCTCTACTACAGGCGAGACTCTCAGACCTGCCCTCCAGATCATCAAATGCGCTCCAGGCATTTCATGTGTCAGCGGTGCTATGCTCATGATCACCCAGACCCCTGAGTACGGTGAGAACGGTGTACTCGTTGTAGGCGACGTTGCCGTTACTCCTATGCCGGACGCTTCTCAGCTTGCACAGATCGCAGTTTGTACAGCTCAGACAGCGAAGAGCGTGGCTGGATTCGCAGATCCGAAGGTAGCGATGCTTTCATTCTCGACTATGGGCTCAGCCAAGCATGAGGTTGTAGATAAGGTAATCGAGGCTACAAAGATGGCACGTGAACTCGATCCTGCACTCAAGGTGGAAGGCGAGCTTCAGGCTGATGCAGCACTCGTACCTTCTGTAGGTCAGAAGAAGGCTCCAGGCTCAGAAATCGCCGGTCATGCCAATGTTCTCGTATTCCCATGCCTCGAGGTAGGAAACATTGCCTACAAGCTTGTTCAGAGACTCGGCAATGCAGATGCTATCGGCCCGATTCTCCAGGGTATTGCACGCCCGGTAAACGATCTCAGCCGCGGCTGTTCTGTAGATGACATCTATAAGATGGTTGCAATCACAGCATGCCAGGCTATGGACGCAAAGTAAAGAATTCATCCATATAGTAAAAAAAGAGAATGACCGAGGTCATTCTCTTTTTCGTTTATAAAGCCTTGTATGCTTCTACAGCTTCTCTTACATGACCATGGGTCAGCAGCAGATTCCTTGCGTATTCATAGTCAGTTATCCCGGTTTCTGCCATGATCATTCTTGTACCTCTGTCGACAAGCTTGCTGTTGGTAAGTTCCATATCCACCATCCTGCTGCCTCTGACATGACCAAGACGTATCATTACAGCTGTAGATATCATGTTCAATATAAGCTTGAGCGCAGTTCCCGATTTCATACGTGTACTTCCGGTAACGAATTCCGGACCTGTCACTGATACGACAGATATATCAACCGCAGCTTCAAGCGGACTGCCATCATTACTTGTTATACATGCGGTCAGGATTCCAAGCTCTCTGGCTTTTCTGACCGCTCCTATCACATACGGTGTCACTCCGGAAGCTGCAATGCCTATGATCACATCGTCCTTGGAAGGGATAAAGGCCTCGAGTTCCCTCCAGCCCTGATCCCAATCATCTTCTGCACCTTCGACAGCTGAACGTATGGCAGTATCGCCTCCTGCTATGAGACCTATGAACTTATCCTTTACCCCATAAGTAGGAGGGATTTCAGATGCATCGACTATACCTAATCTGCCGCTTGTTCCGGCTCCAATATAGAAGACCCTGCCTCCGCGAGGCATTCTTTCAACTATTGCCTCTACGAGCTTTTCAATCTGAGGTATGGCAAGCGCGACTGCTTCAGGAACCTTTCTGTCCTCACAGTTTATGGCTGTAAGAATCTCGTTGGTCGTCATCTTGTCGAGATTGTCATAATTAGATGGCTGTTCTGTTGTTCTCATAATATTGCCGTTATTCTTATGTGTGATACTTGATTAATCCGTCGATAGGTTCCTTGTGGAAATGCGAGACATTGATGCCTTCTTCTGCAGCTATTTTCAGGAAAATATCCTTGAGGGCAAAGCCGAAGCCTCCGACTACACCTACCGGATATTTTTCGTACTCGTACTGCTTGATGGATCTTCTGATGAATGCCCTGAAGTTATCGTCCACGAGTTTCTTCACATATGGATTATCGTAATGTCCGAGGATGAATGGCGCAAATGCTCCGAGATAAGCGGAAGGGGAGCCTGCATTCCTGTAAACATTCTCAACTATCGTTGCATAATCGCTTGGATAACGCTCTGAAAACTCGCGCGATATACTCTCAGGCACCAGGCCTTTAAGGAAATCCGAGATGAAAAGCTTGCCCAATGTAGCCGCACTGCCTTCATCCCCAAGTATGAAGCCGCTGGAATATACGCGACGGACGATCTTCTCTCCGTCATATTGGCATGAATTCGATCCTGTGCCTAAAATGGCGGCTATACCGGCCTTATGTCCGCACGCCGCACGGGCAGCACCTATGAGATCGGTCTGCACATCGCATGGAACTCCCGGAAAGATGTCACCGATAATTTCCTTCAATTCAGAGACTATCACGTCAGTGAGGACTCCTGCAGTATAGAGATAGATACCGTCAACATCCTTATACTCAGCAGCTACAGCTGATAATGATTCAGTAAGTATGCACTTTATGGCATTCATCGGCATGGTAGATACATTGGTACCTTCCGCCTTGAATTCAGCGACCTGCAGACCATCCGGAGAGATTATCCTCCAGTCACTTTTGGTCGCTCCGCTTTCAATTATTACCTTCATTGTCCTGAATTTTCTTAAGAGCAGCTGCATCCTTGTCAAAGAAGAACATCCTTGCTGCAAGAAGTACAAGTGCTGCTACGATCCATATTACGGCAAGCGATGCGATACCGCCCGAAAGTCCCATAACAGGGCTCATGACTCCCAGGATCAGCGGTGCGAGGGAGCCCATGCCGAAGCCGAACATCTGCAGCACGGCAGATGAGGAAGAATGGTACTCGGAAGGAATGACATCATAAAGGATGGCGTATGTGTTGGCATCGAAGAATGCGCGGAAGAAACCGAAGCCGGCCAGTGCAGCATAAACGATGATCAGATTCTCAGAAAGTCCCATCAGTGCGATGCATGGCGCAGCAAGAATAAGACCGCCAGCCTGAAGGAGGAGACGGTTCTTCGCACCACCGGCACGGGATGCGACCTTATCGGAAAGCGTTCCCGCCAGAAGCACGCCGGCAAATGCAGCCGCATGCGTCCAGAACATTGAGTTGAATCCGGCTGAAGCCGAACTTAATGAGAAAGTCTCCATCAGATACTTAGGCATCCAGGTAAGATAACCGGTAAGAACGAAGATAAGTGAAGTGAAACCTACGATCATGCATACCGCAGTAGGAACCTTGAAGATTGCAGCCATAGCTTTGAAGAAAGAAGGCTTGGCAGCTGATTCCTTCGCGTTTACCGGATTCTTATCCTTGAGACGGAGCAGAAGTACGACAGTGAATATGACACCAGCAGCTCCGAAGATGAAGAACGAATACTGCCATCCAAGCTTGTCAGCAATAAGTCCTGCGAGGAATCCACTGGCTATGACTCCGACGTAATAAGCAGTCTGGTGCAGCGACATGGCTCTCGCCCTTGTACTGCTGTCATGGTATTCAGCAATAATCGCAGGGTAGGTAGGTCCGAACATAGCCTCACCCATTCCTGTCGCGACACTTCTCATAAGAACCATCAGTATCACAGTATTGGCAAGACCGGTGAACATTGTCGCTGTCGAGAACAAGGCAACGCTGAAGATTATGATCCTGCGACGCGGAAGCCTGTCGGCAAAATATCCCGCGAACGGAACTGTCAGAGCAAAGAAAAGATTGAAACATGTGGAAATCATTCCCATGGTTCCGTCATTGACGCCAAGAAATGCCTGGATATGTGGGAGGACAGTGTTGAATACCTGTCTGTCACCCTGATTCAGGAAATACGCAACCCAAAGAAGGATAATGACTTCCCATTTATAGAATCTGGAATTTGTATTGATCTTCATATCAGATGATAAATTTATTCATTCTTATATAATCCTTCTCTGCTGAGAAGATGGTCAAGGCCAGCGACACCGTAAAGTATGACTGCTGTAGTTACTGCAGCATGCTCCTGATATTCCGGAATGCTCTTGTTGTATGTATCTCTCTCAGTATGCCATATTTCACCATAGCTGAAATTGTAGCCCTTGGGATCCCTCAGATTGAGACTTATGGTCGGCACTCCATTTCTTGCGAAATAAGCATGATCCGATCCATTGGCATTCTTGGGAACCGGACCCGGCTCACCCGGACGCTTCTCTACAGTAAAAGGGAATTGAAGTCCGGCCTCATCAAGAGGTCTGCAGACTTTTACGAAGTCATCGTACATGGCCTCGGGCACAGTAATGCTCATCGGTGCGAAAGGAGTGGAGTCACGGTTGAAGTAGTTGGCGATCTTTTCAAGCGGAACAGTGCCGCTCTCCACAAAATATTTGCTTCCCAGAAGACCGAATTCCTCTCCGGCCCAGAGACAGAAGAGTATGGTTCTTTCCGGCTTTCCACCCGCCTGGGCGATGAGCCTTGCGGCTTCCATCACCGGTGCGACACCGCTCGCGCAGTCGACGCCACCTGTTGCGACGTCAAATGCGTCAAGATGCCCTCCTGCAATTACATATTCGTCCGGATATTTACTTCCCCTGATGACGCCGATAACGTTATGATACTTCACCGGACCCATCCTGAAATGGTTTCTGATATCGAATTCCAGCTGGAAGTACTCCCTGCGCTCTACCATGGAGGCGATGAGCTTGTACTGCTCGCTGTCAAGCTTTATATCAGGAATGCCGGGGAGCCTGTCGAATGTCATGGACTCCAGATTCTTTCTGTCGTACAGAGCGCGGATAGGCACTGACGATGACTGGATGATACCCAGGATACCGGCTTCCACCATCTCTTTATAGAAAAGAGCTGGCTCATATTTAAGTTTCTTCAGTTCCTCCGCCTTGGCGCCCTGTCTTCTCTTCTCACGATTCTCCTTTGCGGCCTCTGTATTCCATGCTATGATTTCCGCACGTATGCTGTCGCCTTTTTCCGACCAGTCGATAGGGAAGCCGTTATTGTCCCCTCCGATAAGCACCCATGCTCCACGCAGTTCTCCCTTCATACGGTCGAACTCATCGCGGGTGAGAGGCTCCTTAAGAACATGGCCTCTCTGCACGCCCTTGGTTCCCACTGTATATGAAGGGGTCGCAAAATGAAGAGACATTCCGTTTCCGCCTATCATTCTGCCGAACCACGGACCACGGTTGAAACCCACAGGCAGTTCTCCGACCTCCTGTCTCCATACCTCAAGCCCCCATGATTCAAACATATGGGCACACCAGTCCACAGCATTGTCGTATGCATCAGAACCTATGACTCTGCCGCCTATTCTATTGCACAGCACATCAACATATTCCATAGTGCGGTTATCATTCTTGCCAAGCTCAATTATCCTCCCGGTAACCTTTTTATTGCCGGCATTGCTGATGTGCGGGGCACATATGGCTGTCATGGAAACCAGAATCAGCCTGATCAGAGTCCGTTTTTTCATAGTCAAGTCGTATTATATGTTATTTTTCAGGGTCTATGCTTTTTTCATGCTTACGTATATAGCGCAACTGCACCTTATCCATGATACCAGGAATCCTCTTGTAGAACCACACATCCCAGTATCCCAGCATGGTCAGGATCATTTCCCTTTTGTGCCTGAACAGTCCCTTTGCCATCTTCAGCGCAACTTCTTCGGCACTCATAAGCTTGGATTCGTCCTTCGGCGTGCATCCCTGCTCTCTGCCATCGGCCAGTAAGGCGGCATTCCTTACATTTGATGCCGTATATCCGGGTGCAAAGACAAGAACATGCAATCCGTCATCCTGATGTTCCATCCTCAATGTCTCAAGAAAGCCCCTGATGGCGAATTTTGATGTAGAATATCCTGTTCGTCCTGGAAGACCTGCATAACCTGCAGTCGAAATGACTCCGACAACAGAGCCCTTGGACTTCAGGAGATACGGAAGCGCATATTTGCTACAAAATATCGTACCCCAGAAATTCACATCCATAAGTCTCCTGATCACGGAGAGATCCACTTCCTTGAAGGAGGCCCTCATCGAAAGACCGGCATTGTTGACAAGTATATCTATCCTTCCGAAATGTCTTATGGTCGATTCTATAAGATTTCTGCAATCCTGCTCCAAAGAAACATCCGTCTTTACGCAAAGTATCTTTCCTGACTCCGTTGATATTTCTGATGCCAAGGCCTCCAGTTTATCTATGCTTCTTGCAGCCAAGGAGAGCCTTGCTCCGTACGATGCAAACAGACGCGCTGTCGCCATGCCTATTCCGGAACTTGCACCGGTTATGACAATTACTTTATCCTTGAAATAATCACTAATACCTTTCATCTCATTAGAGTACATTGACGCAAATATACGAAATATAATCGAGCAAAACGCATTCCAGACTATTTAGATTGCAATTGTTTAAAAGTCTGTTGATAAATTCATGTTTCCGTTTGTAGTATCAGTTCGAATTATCGATAACTTAGCTGAGCTACACTGAAACTAATGAAATTCATATATGGGCAGTTCTGAGATAACCATCATCAAGAGAGACGGAAAACGCAAGGCTTTTTCCGTTGAAAAAATCAAGAATGCCATACGCAAGGCATTCCTTTCCGTCGGCAGTTTCGCCACTGAAGAAGATCTTGTAAACATCCTTTCTCACGTGCGCATCAGCGAAGGCATGCACGTAGAGGAAATACAGAATCAGGTCGAGATCGGCCTTATGGCAGAGCAGTACTTTGCTGTAGCCAAGGCCTACATGCTTTACCGCCAGAGGCATAACGAAGACCGTGAAGTACGAGACCATCTTGACTTCCTTATCCAGTATTGTCAGGCTGAGAATGCTGCGACCGGAAGCAAGTATGACGCCAACGCAAACATTGAGAAAAAGAATCTCGCCACACTTATCGGAGAGCTTCCGAAGAAGAACTTCATAAGGCTCAACAGGCGCATTCTGACCGACCGCATGAAGAAGATGTACGGCAAGGAAATGTCCGACAAATACATCAGACTTCTGAAGAACCATCACATCTACAAGAATGACGAGACCTCGCTGGCAAACTATTGCGCCAGCATAACCATGTATCCGTGGCTGCTCGAAGGAACAAAGCCTATAGGCGGCAACTCCATAGGACCGACTAACCTCAAATCATTCTGCGGCGGATTCATCAACCTTGTATTCATGGTATCCAGCATGCTCAGCGGAGCATGTGCGACTCCGGAATTCCTTATGTACATGAACCATTTCATAGGCAAGGAATACGGAAAGGACTATTGGAAGAATCCGGACAGACAGGCTGATATGAGCGAGAAGAAGCGTACGATTGACAAGGTGATCACAGATTGCTTTGAACAGATCGTATATTCTATCAACCAGCCTACAGGCGCGAGAAATTTCCAGGCTGTGTTCTGGAATATTTCGTATTACGACCGCTTCTATTTCGAGAGCATCTTCGGTGAATTCCTCTTCCCGGACGGCTCAAAGCCTGATTGGGACGGTCTTTCATGGCTCCAGAAAAGGTTCATGAAATGGTTCAACGCAGAAAGGCTCAAGACTCCTCTCACATTCCCGGTAGAAACCATGGCGCTTCTTACCGAAAACAATGATGTAAAGGATAAAGAGTGGGGAGAATTCACTGCTCAGATGTACTCCGAAGGACATTCGTTCTTCACGTATATGAGCGACAACGCGGATTCACTCGCATCATGCTGCAGACTACGTAATGAAATACAGGACAATGGTTTCAGCTATACTCTGGGAGCAGGCGGCGTATCTACCGGTTCAAAGAGCGTATTGACAATAAATCTTAACCGCTGCATCCAGTATGCGGTCAAGAACGGACAGGATTACATGACTTACCTTGCGGAAGTGGTCGATCTCGTCCATAAGGTTCAGCTTGCTTATGACGAGAACCTCAAGTCACTTCAGGCCCAGGGTATGCTTCCATTGTTTGATGCCGGCTTCATCAACATAGGACGCCAGTATCTGACCGTAGGTATCAACGGACTGGTTGAAGCTGCCGAATTCCTGGGAATTACAATCAATGACAATCCTGAATATGTAAAATTCGTCCAGGAAACACTGGGCCTCATCGAGGATTACAACAGGAAATACCGCAGCAAGACCACTCTCTTCAACTGTGAGATGATTCCTGCAGAGAACGTCGGAGTAAAACACGCAAAATGGGATAGGGAAGACGGATACGCAGTTCCAAGAGACTGTTACAACAGCTACTTCTACATCGTGGAAGACCAGTCCCTGAACATCATCGACAAGATGAGGCTGCACGGCCGCAAGTACATCGAGCACCTTACCGGTGGTTCCGCCCTGCATCTTAATCTTGAAGAACATCTTTCACAGGCGCAGTATCGCCAGCTTCTCAAGGTGGCGGCAATCGAGGGTTGCAACTACTTCACGTTCAACATCCCTAATACCGTCTGCAACAAATGCGGACACATCAGCAAGCACTACCTGAAAGAGTGCCCTGTATGTCATAGCGAAGACCTTGATTATCTGACACGTATCATCGGTTATATGAAGCGTATCAGCAACTTCTCTATGGCACGTCAGCAGGAAGCTTCAAGACGTTACTACCATAAGAGTGATATAAAATAAAGATGCTCAGGTGCTACAATTATGATATTGTCTGCCAGGAGATTCCAGATGAGATAACCCTGGCAGTCAATATTTCATGCTGTCCCAACAGATGTCCCGGATGTCACAGCCCATGGCTTTGGGAAGAGGGAGGCGAGCCTATGACGGATAAAATGCTCCGCAACCTCATTGAATCATATTCATCTGCAATCACATGCTTCTGTTTCATGGGCGGCGACGCAGAACCTACGGAAGTCGAAAGAATTTCCGTGTGGATAAAAAAGGAATATCCCGGCATCAAGACTGCATGGTACTCCGGCAGGGAAGAGATTCCGCATGGCTTTGACATCAGCTGTCTTGACTTCCTGAAGCTAGGCCCCTATATCGAAAGGCTGGGAGGCCTGAAGTCTCCTGAAACCAATCAAGTGCTGTACAAGGTAAGCCGCGAAGGAAAACTCGAACGCATCAGGCTCTGATGCGTTTTTTATTTTTGATTCATGAAAGCAGAAATTTCCTTTTCGTCAATAGAGAAATAATCATACTCCTTTACCAACCTTCCCTCATCAAACAGAAGTACCAGAGGCATGGATCCGTTAGTGACAGGTATGAACACATACGGGTGGAGGTATGAATATGGGAGCATAAGGGATTCTCCATGACTTCTGAAGAACTCGGTTGAAACAGAATCCTGATTCTCATGCGTCTGCATGAAGATGACAGAAACGGAATCTGTCGGTATATTATGTCTTCTGATGATGCCGGCCATCTTTGATGCGCTGCGTCTGCAATGCTCACACGATGCGCTGTACATGCAAATAAGCTTTCTGCCTTCCGAAAGTCCCAAGCTGTCTGCTACTGGAGCGAACGTTTCCATTGAAAGATCTTCGGACTGCCTGCCTATACGGTAATACGCATCCGGAGGGAAGGCTGCAAAGACAGCAACAGAGACAAGTACAACGAGGATTGAAGCCGCACACAAGCGGAAACGGTACTGTCTCCCTGCGGCATTCCAGCAAAAGACGAGCATAAATGCAAGTACGAGATTCTTAAGAAGCGACTGAAGGGGATTCATGTCAACTATATCTCCCATGCAATGGCATGATTCCGTATCTCCAAGCAGCATTCTCCATATGAGAAATATAGAGAATCCAAGAAGGGATATGGCTGTGGAATACTTAAAGAAACGGTAAAACTGACCTGACGCAAGTCCCGCTCCTATAATAAATTCCGCAATTATAACCAATCTTGCAAGAATAGATGAAAGATCAAAACTGAAGAATTCGAAGGAAAAAATATACAATTCGAAGCCCTCCAGCGAGGAGAGCTTCGAAACAGACGAGAACATGAAGAATGTTCCCAGTAGAATTCGGACAAATGCCTTCAATTTACTCCTTGTAATCAACACAGCTCACTGAAGCCAGCTTTGAAAGTTCGATTGAAACGATATCTCCCTTGATATCCTCGATCTTAAGTTTCGAACAACGTGTATCCTCAGGGCGAGGAACGATAGTATTGTCCACTGTTACATTTCCAGCCTTGATGGTACATTTGCACTTATCAGGCTTTGCGCATGATGTAAGCAAAGCAGCTGCGGCAAGGATAAGAATTACTGTCTTTTTCATGATTTGTGATTGTTATTAAGCGTTTGCTTACAAAGTTATGTCAAATTAGAGTAAATAACAAAGGAAAGGGCCATTTTTTGCACCGCTCGCTTACAATTTGACAAGAAAGAAAAACATGGAAGAAAATAGAACGAAAACAATATGTACATTGTCTGACGACAGATGTGATGTAGATTTCATAAGGTCATTATACAGCATGGGAATGAATGTGGTCAGAATAAATTCAGCACATGCAACGATGGATGGAGCTGCCAGAATAGTAAGGAATGTGAGAGCGGTTTCCGACCGCATAGCCTTGCTAATAGACACAAAAGGCCCTGAAGTAAGAATGACTGCTACAGAGTCTGAGAAGGGTTTCGAAGTAAGTACCGGGGACATTCTGAACATTTACGGCGGCAGACCGCGCATATCAGGCCGACAAGGTATATACACCAACTGCAGTACTTTGGTAAAAGACGTGCCGGAGGGCTCGAGGATTCTGATAGATGATGCCACTATCGAGCTGACAGTCCTGTCGAAGGACAATGAAAAACTGATCTGCAGAGTATGCAACAAAGGAGTAATCAGAGGAAAGAAGAGCATCAATATACCGGAGGTCCATATACCTCTTCCGTCGCTGACTGATAACGACAGAAAGTTCATCAACTGGGCCATAGAAGCGGATATCGACTTCATAGCCCATTCATTCGTTCGCAGCAGCAACGATCTGAAGGAAATACATAAGATACTCAAAGAGGCCGGGAGTCATATGAAGATAATCTCCAAGATCGAGAACCAGCAGGGAATAGACAACCTCAATGACATACTGCATGAAAGTTACGGTATCATGGTGGCTCGAGGTGATCTCGGAGTGGAAATACCTCCCGAAAGAATCCCAATGATCCAAAAGCATATTGTAGAAGAATGCAGGAAATGCCGCAAACCCGTGATCATTGCGACCCAGATGCTGCACAGCATGATAGAGAATCCGCGCCCTACCCGTGCTGAGGTCACAGACGTTGCGAATGCCATATTCCAGGGCGCTGACGCAATCATGCTGAGCGGAGAAACCGCAAACGGTAAATATCCGCTGGAGGCCGTCTCCACAATGAGCAGAATAGCAGCGGAGGCTGAAAAGTCCTTAGGGATTTCACTTGACCTCAAGTTCAATGAAGTACTTAAACCAATTGCAGCGACTCTTGCATATAATATGGTGGAAGCCAGCACCAGACTTCCCGTCAAGGCCATAATTATCGATACCTGGACAGGAAGGACCGGAAGATATCTGGCGGAATTCCGTCCCAAAGTGCCTGTGTACGCAATGTGCTACAGAAAATTCACAGTAAGGGAGCTTGCTCTGACTTTCGGGATCGAAGGATACCACTTCGATATCCAGGAAAGCAAGGAAGAAATGGTCAGGAATTCCATAAGAATACTGACAGAAGCCGGAAAGCTAAGTAAAGGTGACCTTGTCGGCTTTGTTGGAGGAAGTTTCAACGACGCCCTGGGAGCCAGTTATATGGAATTCAAATATATTGACTGACAGGGCGTCGGTACCGCTATCTCAGCTGGAAAACAACCGGAAACGTATATGTTACAGGAACTGCTCTGTCCCTCTGCATACCTGGTTCCCATTTAGGTGATGAACTTACCACCCTTATGGCTTCCTGATCCAGCGCACGGTCTACACTCCTGAGTACCTTTACGTTGGATACAGAGCCGTCAGCGCCTACCACGAAAGACAGGATTACCTTTCCCTGAACGCCTGTCTCAACGCATATTTCCGGATATTTGAGCCTCTGGTTGACCCATCTGCTGAAATCATTTGCATCACCTTTATTGAATTTAGGCTTCTGCTCGACCATGGCGAACGGAATAGGATCCTCTTCCACTTCTTCCTCTTCGACAGGTATGTAGTCTTTGATTTCAACTTTCATCTCATAATCATCAGTGAACACAATCATATCATCACTCACCTCTATCTCATCCTCTACTATATCTATGATGTCAGACAAGACAGGCCTTGGAGCGGCAGGAGGGGGTGGAGGAGTGTTGTATGTGATCGGGATGACGAAATCATCATCGATCAACATATCACTCTCTTCGACCAGAGCCTGATTTTCAATAATCGATTTTGTTTCGAGGGCGGCATAAACAATAGCCAATGCTACAATGAGTCCGATTTCAATGAAGAGAAGCCTCTTGTTCTCGAGATTGGCTTTCTCTGTTTTCTTTGTTTTCATGATTCTGTGATTTAAAGATTTAACTTTCGGTCAGGTGTCTGCTCCTTTCGTTTGCAAAGGTACTGCCTGCAAAACCATAAAAACGAATTTCAAAGCCTTGTAAATCTCTCCGAACAACATTGTAACGCATTGATTATCAACCAAATAAACAAACCGGAGAGCGTAAAATCTCTCCGGTTTTATAATTCATTGATTATCAATAAGTTATAGATTCAAGAAAATCGGCCTTATCTCGGGCATCGGATGAGGTGATTTTTCCTTTAAGCCTCCAGATCCTGTTATATATAATGCTTTTTTCCTTGCCGATTATAGTAGATATTGTTGTACTTGAGAAGCCGCAGGCAGCAAAAACAAAAAGCCTGTAGTCATCCGCTTTGAGTTTAGGCAACTGTTCACGTATCCGGCGGGTAAGACCGTTGAAATTATCATCTAGCATTTTCTCAAGACCTTTGAATACTTTAGGATCATCTCTCAGGCCATCTATGACATTCTTG
>JAEIGA010005084.1_pt1 | contig 20189 bp, 12 predicted proteins | sample 9270691 | NCBI WGS metagenome assembly JAEIGA01 (sample SAMN17057246, study PRJNA624740) | gut metagenome | biome: biome; isolation source: fecal sample | host: Bos grunniens | place: China: Xizang | collected 2019 | reverse complement strand
ATTTTTCCAATATCCGGCCATCACGTTCTCGCCTTTTACTACAATCTCGCCCATTTCGCCGAGGGGAAGTTCTTTGCCTTCGCTATCGCATATCTTCAACTCGATGGGTTTAACCAACTTACCGCTCGAACCGAAACGATACTTCTCGGGACCGTTTGACGAAATAACGGGTGTAGCCTCCGACAAGCCGTAGCCTTGATACATGGGCATGCCTACACCAACGTAGAACTTCTGTAGGTCCTTGTCGAGCAATGCACCACCACCGATAAAGAAACGCATTTCGCCACCAAAGTTCTCGCGAACCTTCGAGAAGATAAGTTTGTCGAAGAGTGCTACAACGGGAGCAAGCAACACGCGCCAGCCTTTGGGGTCGAGGTTGCTATCGCCAAAGTATATTTGCTTTACCTTCAAGCCCATGTTGAAGAGCTTAACAGTAGTCTCGCCCTTGGCACGGATAGCGCCTTCGATGTTTTTCTTGAAGGTCTTGGCCAATGCGGGAACACTGAGGATAAAGTGAGGACGTACCTCCTTGATATTCTTGGGGATGTTCTTGAGGGTATCCATAGGATTGCGACCCACTTGTACAGTAGCAACAGTGGCACCGCGCGACATCATGATGTAGAAACCTACCACGTGAGCAAAGCAGTGGTCGAGGGGAAGGATGATGAGTGTGCGCCATGTTTGGTCAATAGCAACCAATGTGAGGGCTTGCTCGACGTTGGCTGTATAGTTGCGGTGTGTGAGCACAACACCTTTGGGATCGGCAGTAGTACCACTTGTGTAGGTGATAGTGGCATAATCGTCGTTCTCGATAGAGCGACCTACGGCAAGGAACTCTTCCATTGTGTGCGAAGCCAAGAATTCGTCGCCCATCTTTTGCAATTCGGCAAGCGACATTTCTCGATCTTCGTACTCTTTCACCTCATCAAATACGATAATCTTCTTTACGGCAGGAAGTTGGTCCTTGATAAGACGAATTTTCTTGAGTTGTTGTCCCGACACCATAACGTATTGCACATCGCCATGGATGAGGCGGAACATGAGGTCGTTGCTCTCCTCGAGCTTGATAGAGAGGGGTACGTTGATAGCACCGGCATAAAACATAGCCAACTCACCAATGATCCACATGTTGCGACCCTCGCTGAGCAAGGCCATTGTGTCGCCTTTCTTCACGCCGAGGGCTTGCAAACCGGCACCAAGGCGGTAAACTTGTTCCTTTACTTGTGTGTAAGTTGTAGGTTCAAAGACTTTGTCGGTCTTCTCCAACAAGAATGTGTTGTTGGGATAGAGTTGTACCGACTGTTCAAAAAGATCAACTAACGTTTTTTTCATAATCAGCAGTTGTATATTCTTGTTTCAGTATTTACTTGATATTATCTAACGATAAGCAAAGTTACAAAACTTTTGCGAAAGAGCAATTTTTTAGGCGTTAACCTTATCTTTCTTGCCTGCTATGCGGTCGATAATGACAGCAATAGCACCGTCGCCTGTTACATTGCATGCAGTACCAAAGCTATCCATGGCAATATAGAGGGCAATCATGAGCGCTTGTTCCATCTCGCCAAATCCGAGGAAACCCTCCAATACGCCCAATGCAGCCATAATAGCTCCACCCGGCACACCGGGAGCAGCTACCATGGTTATGCCCAACATGAATATAAATCCGGCATAGCTACCAAAGTCGATACCCAAACCATTCATGAGGAGTACTGCCATCGAACAAGCTACAATCTTCATAGTACTACCCGAGAGGTGTATGGTAGCGCACAAGGGGATAACAAATGTAGCAATATTGGGTGCAACACCGTTCTTGATAGCTTGTTGCAAGGTTACAGGGATAGTGGCAGCCGACGATTGTGTGCCCAGCGCAGTAAAGTATGCAGGCAACATATTACCCAAGAGTTTGAAGGGATTCTTACCCCCTACCACACCGGCAATGCAGAACTGCAAGACAAGCAACAGCACGTGCAAGATGAAGATAACAACTATAATCTTAATGAAGACCGACATAACCGATGCTACCTGACCGGTAACTGTCATGTTGAGGAAGATACCAAAGATGTGCAACGGCAACAAAGGCACAATAACTTTAGAAATAAGCATAGTCACAATGTCGCGAAAATCTTCACATGCACGTTTGAGAGCTACACCTTCAACAGCCGACAAGCCCAATCCTACACAGAAGGCCAATAGCAAGGCAGTCATGATATTCATCAAGGGGGGCATATCGACCACAAAGTAGGGTTTCAATGCCTCGTTCGACTCGGCGATCTCAGCAACACCCTGTCCCGACGATATCATATTGGGGAATATAGGGTCACAAACAAAGAATGTAAAGAAACCCGAGAAGAGAGTAAATCCGTAAGCCATTACCGCTGTGAGCAACAACATGCGTCCCGCGCCCTTACCCAAGTCGGCAATAGCCGGTATGATAAGACCCACTATGATGAGAGGGATAGCAAATGAGAGGAAGTTACCAAACAAGCCGTTGAAGGTAACAAAAATACGCGCAATGGCATGGGGCATGAATTGTCCGAACAACACACCTAATGCCACAGCAATAAGTACTTGTACAAGAAGAGTTGGTTTTTTCAGTTTCATATTGATGATTTTTTGTGGGGCAAAATTACATAAAAAATATTATTAATGCGTATCTTCGCCACACAAAACAAGCTATCTTACAACATTATAATATCATCTATTCAGTACGACTATGAATAAAAAGACTTCTACGCAAATATTCACCCTGTTGGGATTGGTAATACTCTTCTATCTGCTTACTATTACAGCAGTCTTCATCTTGCAATATAAAGGTATTGAAACGTGGCGATTCTTGATGGCTACTACCGCCCTACAAAACATTGGTATATTCATTATACCGGCCGTAATCACAGCGCGTATTTTCAATCCCGGTAGGACAATGCAAGTGATGCAAATCAACCGCATGCCGGGTATTGCGCACATAGGCCTGATGCTACTCATCTACATGGCATCGATACCTGCCATGAGTGCTATTGTACAATGGAATGAGGGGTGGCAACTGCCCGAAGCATTATCGTGGATGCGCGACATGGAAGAGGCTGCTAAACAAGCTACCGAGCAGTTGATGAACATATCGTCGATAGGTCAGCTCATCACGGTTATACTCATCGTTGGTGTACTTACCGGTATTGGCGAAGAGTTTTTGTTCCGTGGTTCACTGCAACGACTCATGATTGAGCGCAATATCAATATCCATGCTGCCGTGTGGATAACTGCCTTTATATTCAGTGCTATTCACATGCAAGCCTTGGGCCTTGTGCCTCGCATGCTATTAGGTGCATTGTTTGGCTACATGGCTGTATGGAGCGGAAGCCTCTGGTTGGCTGTATTGGCTCACGCACTCAACAACAGCCTTACTACCCTCACCTACTACTATCCTTCGCTCGAGGCTGCGCCTTGGATAGGTACTGAGCCCAACACTATCTCTGTTATCGTAAGCTCAGTAGCCACACTGGCGCTCATCCTTGTATATTACAAATGGGTGCGTATCAAAGACTGATTCACACCCATTCATCTATTTATTGAGCCTCTCACCCTACTTCACCAGTGAGAGTTGTATTGACACACCATAATTGCTATTTGTTACCGGATAGGCCGATGATGATACCAGGGGAGTGTTGACCTGGTGATCGTAGTACAATCCCAGCGTGATGCGCTTGCTCAACACATAGTTGGCAGTAGCCTTCAGGGACAATGTGCGCGTTCCGGTAGTGGCTTGTGTATAGTTCTCGTCAATGCGACGAATGAGCGATATGGTATTGCGCCATGAGAAGTCGCCATTGATGGTAAGGTCGTTATTTACACCCGTTTGCTTGCTACCTATCTTCAATATCTTGTTGAAGTCGGCAATTTTGTAGCTGACACCAACAGTAATATCGGTAGTATTGGCCTCAACCAACTGTCCGGCCGATGAATTGAGAGTGAGCACACGACTATCATTATATTCGGCACGAATTGTAATATTGTTTTTCATCGTGGCATTCACACCAATGAAGGGGGCAAAACGCTCAGTAAGTGTTACCGACTGTATATCATAGGGTGATGAAGGAACGGGATTACCCGACAACTCATCAAGTGTAAAGCCCATATCATTACCACCGGTATTTATCCAGTTCATAAATGATGAGTATGAACCCACAGCATAAGTACATTGGTAGGCATGGTTGATGGTAAAGTTCTTAAAGTGCTCCTTAATAGCCGGAATCTGCATCAAACCGTCGTAAGTAATACGCCAGTTGGGCAATATGGCCGACATATCGGGGAAGGCAGTGAGAGCAATATTACCTGCATTACTACCTGTATAAGCCGCAAGGAAGGCCGGTATCATCACATCGGGCGACGATTTGTTAATACGACCATTGTTGCTGTCGTAAGGACGACCTGCCAGGGGATGACCCGACATAAATCCTGTTGAGGGATATGTTGTACCGGCATACTTTTGCTCATAACGTGCAGCGATTATCTCACGGTTTTGCAAGAATTGGTCGAAAGCGTCCGATTGATAACCATTTTCAACCGACGATGCTCGCAGTGAGGTAAGTATAGCTATGTGGGTCTTAGTGTAGTTACCACCATACATAGTAGGACTACCTTCAAACATAAATTGCACTTGCGATGAATTGGTCTTATTCCAGTTTCCCGTAAGTTTAATCTTCAAGCCGGTAATAGGCTCTATATCGACATCTACGTTGAGTTCTTGTGTCTTGCCGGTAACGGCAGGATTGATTTGCAACTCATTACGTATAAGCCAATTGTTATCGATAGCGCGTTGCACAAAACTCTCATCGGTAAATCCGAAAGCAAAGTCGAGACCCGGAGCCATGGGTCCATAGGCCATTGTCTGACCAAAGCCATCGCCTACCATCGGTCGGAACAGAGGTAGGTTCATCGAGCTTACCTCGCGATAACGCGCACTGACTGAGCGGAACATCATTAAGAAACGAGCAGAGTATTGTGCAGCCTCGCTCCAGAATGTCTTCTCCTCCTCGGGTATGGTAACACGCACCTTGATTTGTCGCTTACCACGTGTCAATATCTCAACATTATTATCATCAACAATACGACTCTCTATGGTAATAGACTCTCCCTTAAGATTGGTAGCCACAACATTTACCTTCTTATTACGAAGGTTGTGTCGCACAACCACACTTGTATCTTCTTTGAGCGTGATAGTACGCTCATACTTGTTCTTTTGCTTATTGTCCCTACTCTTGGCGCGTCCACTCTTGCCAGACGAGGCAAAACGCTTGTTTACCTTTTCCAAGTAGGGTATCTTGTTGTAGAATTGCTCCAGATTGATACGACCATCAAAGTTCCATTGACCCTGGTTACTTATCACATTACCCATGTCTACGCCCTCAATCTGAGTACCCTTCTGCCAGTTATATGTGGCATTATACTTCACCGAGAAGGTAAGGAAGTCAAGCACCGGAATCTTGTTGAAAGGTGCAGTCCACGATGCATTGAATGTTTGGTTATAATCCCAAGGCGAGCCCAATCCTTTCACGCTGCTCCACACCGAGTCTTGCCACTGTGCATACTCATTGGGGAATAAATCGCGATTGACAGCACCGGCAGGCTCTTCAATGCGAGCATTGGTCATTGTTTGCAATGAGAAATTGAGCGACTTGGTCAAGTTCCATTGCAAAGAGAATTGGCGATCCCACAAGAAGTTCTTACTTACGGCTACAGGCAATTCTATACCTTTTACTCCCGACACAATAGAGTTGAGGTCGCGAGTCTGTTGTTCATAATAGTAACGTGAAACGTTGGTGCTAAATGTGATATTGGTAGGCACATAATTAAGTTCCCATTCCTTGAGGAAGTTGAGATTCTTAGACTCACCTTTGATGCCTGCAAAGGGCTTGAAAGGCTTGACATAAGGCGTATATGAGTATGTAAGGCTTCCTCGATGGTCGTAGGTATTCTCATATGTTGTTGTAGGTTCTTCGTTACTTTGACGGTTGTAAGAGTAGCCAAGTGTAAAGTTGGCGGGGTCGTAGGGCATAGGATTTTCACTCTTGATATCGACCTTCACACCGGTTATACTAAGACTCTCTACAGTACGACGCTCAAGGGCAAGGCTCGATATAGAGTCGCGCTCGTGCTTAGTCTCAGTTGCATCCAAAGCATCCTGCAAGCGTACATCCTCATCAACCGGATTGTATTGAGGTGTAGTAACCTGCTCGGAGTAAGAGTAATACAAGGGAGCTGACACTTGTGCCTTCTCAGGAAGGAAACGACCAAAATCGACTTGTGTAGCAACATTATACTGGTAATAGTCGTCCATGCGACGTTGGGTAAGGCTTTGATCTATAGAGCCAAAGCCCGATGTCTCGATATGACCACCTACATTGACAGTAGCAATATCCGAAATTCCTAAATTGACATTACCTTTAGCAGCCCAACCTCCACTTTGGTCGAAGTCGGTAAGACGCAGCTCATTGACCCACACAGTACCATTCTTGACATTACCCGAATTGTTGCGCACACCTATAAGTATTGTGCGTACATTTGACAACGAGGGATTACCCACAACCGTCATACGATTGTGCTCATTGTCGGGGTCGTACATTGAGAATGGTTCGGCAAATGACACATTAGTATTGTCAGTCTTCTTGCTTCTATTGCGCTGAGTCTTGAGTTCGGGCAATCGCTCCAAGGCAAAGTCGAACATATTCTCTACCGGCCATACCGCATATTGATCGCTGGGATTGTAAGTACTGTAATAACCTTCGGGAGTAAGAGTAAGAGGAATTTCATACTCGTAATAGTTCGAACGGCTATCACTACCCAAACGCATAAATACGGTCAAGTCGCCATCTTGCAAATTGGTATAGTCGTCAATAAGTTTCTCGGCATGCACAAACATTTGTATACGCTTATAATGGCGCAAGTCCATACTGATGTTTTTGTACACAGCCAACGCTTCACCCGACTGCAAATCATTAACCTTCAATGCCAAAGCTTGCTCATTGAGCTGTGTTGCCTGTGACTGACTAGGATCGACAATACGAGTTACACCGGGAGGCAAAACATAGTTAACAGGGCGTTGTCCCGCATTCTCCTCAATGTTTACAACACTCATATCCAAGCGACCTTGTGTGGGTGCATTGCTCTTGTTGTTGAGCGAATATTGATAAGTACGCCATTCACCACGCACCAACTCAAAGGTAGCAAAACGCAAGTGAGTAGTTTTCTTAAATCCGGTCATAAACATACGTATAAAACGTATAGTCTTGAAGTCGTTTATTGATCCTATTTTGTTTTCAAATTCGCTTACCGGCACCTTAAATTGATACCATACAGCACGACCTTTCTGTCCGTTGCGCAAGGTCACCTCAGTCGAAGTTGAGTCGGTAATAAAGTTACGACCTACAACCAAATCTTCGGGACGAATAGAAATGCGATATTGGAAATAACGCTCATACTCATTGAGCGTATTATCTTGGTTAACATCCTCAACATCAGGCACACTGCGTGACGATTGGTAATAGGGGTCATTAACATCTTCGTTCGAAGACGAGTTACCATCAACACCATTGTATCGTTTATATCGCTCCAACACCGAACGTTGTTCGTTGTCATAGTCTACACCTCGATAGAAGTGATAGTTGTCTCCGGCAGGGTCATTATAGGGCGAAAATTGGTCTTGACGCAAACGTGCTTGAGCCTCGGCCGACAAGCGATTATCGAGATTTTGAAGGAATCTTTGATATGTAGAGAACGAGAACTCCTCGTCGTTGCTAAGACCATCGAGACCCACATCTTGTTTCTTGCGAGCACCGGCAGTATTGTCAAAGGCGTATGTGAGCGATTGATTGCGCGACACTTTACCCCAATTGGTCGAAACGATGTGTGTAGAGTCACTATCAATAGGCAATCCGTTTTCAAACGACTTCATACCATCTTTAAGAATATCTTCCGATATTTCACCCAAGTTGATATAAAGATCACCACCCTCATAGTTGGGGTTTTCAGGATCGAGGAAGGGGTCCATCATCCAAAAGCGTATGGTCTCTATATTACCGGTTTCGAAGTCGGTATTATCCATCTTGCGCATGATACCACCCCAGCGACTCTCGGGGTTAAGCAACTTACCATCACTATCGATACGTTCGGTATCGAGGTTATAAGGTCCACGCTCGTCGGGATAAAACGAGAGGTTGAGGGTTTGTATAGTTGTACTCTCACCATAACTCAACTCTTTATTGGGGAACATCTCATGTATACTTACCTCACGCACATAAGGATTTGAAAGTTGGTCGTAATCGTTTTTAATGTGAGCCGGTGCAAGCGAAGTATTCTTGTCGGTAAACATACGGTCGATATAATACCATGACATGAGCGCACGATTCTTTCCATACTCTACATCATTATTAAGCATTGCCTCGGGAAACATTGAGGGTGTAGAAGCAATGTTCCATGCATAGGGCGATCGCAAGTCGATACCCGTTTGGGTCGACTCAAAATCGTCGAGATACGACATACCCTTCTGGCTACCCTGCGGTGCTTGATGAGTGACAAGTTGGGCAAACTCTCCGGTTATTGACAGAGTAGAGGGTGCTGTGGCATTGACTGTGGGTATATAGTTGAGCCAGTTGGTAAGCCAATTGAACTTGGTGTTATAAGAAAGGTTCACTCCCCACAACGTATTATTGAGCAACTCACTACCGGTGTTTACCTTATTAGTTATGGGCATCTCGGATAAGTGCAAGATGGTACCTCCTACCTTAAAGTCTTTGCTGAAGGCATAAGTAAGATCAAGTCCCAACATGGTCTTGCGCTGCATGTTGAACATCGATTGATTTTCGAGCGACACATTGATAGGTGTACCTGCATCGATAATGCTCTGGTTGAGTATTCGCACAGTACCCATTGTATAATCGACCGTATAGTCGCTATTTTCCACCAAAGTCACACCACCGGCCGTTACAACTACCGATCCGCGAGGCACATTCATCGCTCCAAGACTTATCTCAGAACCCGACGATGCCATGTATTCACCCATGATGACAAACTTGTTTCGATCGGACACCTGTTGCGCCACGGTAAGCGTCGAGTCGTACAACTCTTGGAATACATAGCGTTTAGCTATCTCCTCATTACCTATAGCACGAGTCAAGTGGCTACCAAAAGGCTCTACTACCGGGAATATAATGCGACCATTACTAGATTGCACAGTGTAGCCCTCAATATAGTCGTAAAAACCATCGGGATTGCTCTCTTGGTTGGCATCGAGACGGTCGAGGTTCATCGCTTGTAGCAAGGTCTTTTCGGCAATATTACCGGCAGGAATGTAGTTGAGAAGCACTCCGGTAGTATCACTCAAGTATTTGATATCGAGTCGGAAATGATCTTTCTTCAACTGATAGGCATTGAGCGAATATACGTTTTTCATCATCAAGTCCCAGATGGGAAGATGCGGCGAAACAGTTACACCTTTAAGCAACTTCAAGTAAAGACATTGATCGGTTGCAGTAATATCAGATGAGAACTCACCTACTTGGTATACTTGTCCGCCATAGGTATATTCAAAGGCAACAGCTACCATTTCATCGGAATTAAGCGCAACCTTAAGCGAGATATAACCCAATGAGCTGTTGAGCGTATACTCGTTCGTACCCAGTTTGCGGGCACTCTCAATCTTTACATAGTCCTGTCCTCCTTCAAAACCATAAGCTACCAATCCCTCAAGTGCTTGCGATACATTACTGATATTACGAGCCGCGGGATATTGCGACTTGATTTCACTAAGCAATGTATTGGCATTGTTTGAAGGAAGAGGATTACCCGAGCTTACCCAATGGTCGTTATAGATGTGGTTGCTCTCGGCCAAGTCCATAAAACCCACTATATTGCGAGCCTGATCATACTTACCTTGCTTATTGGTTACCCACACCTCTATACGGTTTATAGTGATACCCGACTGTACATAAGGTAGTTTCGATGCAAATTGGTCATAGTTGTCGCGGAAATAGTGAGCCAAGAAGAAGTGGCGGTTCTCGTCATATTGGTCGGCATTAAACTCGAAAGGCGTAGTCTGTACACCACCACTGGTGCTCACTGTCTTGGTCTCCGATTGTTGTTGCGACACAAGTGCTGTAGCCGTAAGTTTGCCAAACTGCATCGTAGTCTTGAAACCAAAGAGCGATGTACTACCACGTATAAGAGACGAACCGGTTGTCATAGACACATTACCGGCCTCGATGTTCTTGATAATGTCATCTTCCTCGCCCTGGAATTGAAGTTTAAGGTTTTGAGAGTCAAAGGCAAAGGTTGCATCGGTATTGTAATTGAGATTAAATGCAAGTTTATTACCCACCTTGGCATTAACCGATGCTTGTATCTTGGTATCGAAATCGAAATAAGTCTTAGAACGAGCTTCGAGTGAGAGTGCAGGGTTGTCTATCTTGTTGTATTTCACACCCATGTTCACGTCAACACTACCTTGTGTTTTCAGTTGTACACCACCGGGTCCAAAGACTTTCTCCAAAGGACCAAGGCTAAAGTTCATATCGAGGAAGTCAAACTTATCTTTTTCGGCAGTTTCGGGGTCATAGGCATTCTTCTCGCGATAATAAGCCTCCATCGACTTTCGGAAACTATAGTTGCCATACTCCTCGGCAGTAAGTGAGAAGGGGGTAGCAATCTCTGTCTCACCTACGCGCGTACGCAAAACGTAGCGGTTGGTAATTGGGTCATACTCTATCTCACTGGTGATATTAGAGGGTGTACGCAAGTCAACAGCACCTTCAGCGCCTATATCTTCGTAATTTTCGGGTATAGTCTTTGTAACAGGATAGCGCACAGTAGTATCGGCAGCCGCCTTAGAGGTGGTTGCCTTCTGAGCATTGGCAGGGAGCGACAGTGTCACTATGCCAAGAAAAAGTAGAAAAAAGATATGAAATCTCTCTATTATTTTCATCTATGCGTTTGCCATGTTCAACATACGGCCAACGAGTATCAAAGCATTTTTAACGCTTGCTTTATGACCTCTTCGACCCGTATACCGGGCGTATCTTGCAGCAACTTTTGCACAACTTTTTGCGAAGCTTGTGGGGCAAAACCCAACATTGATAAGGCAGCTACGGCCTCTTCGTAAGTCTCCGATACACGCGGCATACTACTTACTAACGGAGAACCTACCGATTTTATTTTATCCTTGAGGTCAACAATTATTCTTTGTGCAGTTTTTGCTCCTATGCCTTTTACCGATTTAAGCAAGCCAACATTCTCAGTAGCAATAACTTGTTCAAATTCTTCGGGCGACAATCCCGACAAAATCATTCTTGCAGTATTAGGTCCTACACCCGACACTGATATAAGCAATTGAAACAATTCACGCTCTTTGCGACTTTTGAAACCGTAGAGCAGATAAGCATCCTCACGTATTGCCTCATGCACCAACAGACGTGCACGTTCACCTTGCTTCAACGCCGAAAACGTATTGAGTGAAATGTGTAGGAAATAACCTACGCCTCCCGAAGTCTCAATCACGGCCGATGCAGGGGTCAATTCGACCACCTCACCGCATATATATTCTATCATACGATTTGTGTGTTATATTTTATAGAACAAAAATAATACAAAGATTTGGTAATCGCAAAGTACTCCGATTTGATGCGAATAAATTATTAAATAAATTGGATATTTGTCCCCCTTTGACTACTTTTGTAATCGGTATATAGCAAACAACTTTGCAAAAATTTTATTACCGGTCACAACACCCAAGCAAGCTCCTAATGAATTGGCTACGACATCTAATATGTCACCCGTGCGCCCCAACGCCATACTCATCTGTAACCACTCCATAACAACTCCCAAAACTATGGCTACAGTAAGTACCACAAGAAATAGCCAAAGTTTGAGCGACTCTGCGTGACGACGATAGTAATCAAAACAGAATGTTGCTGTTAGACCACCATACATAATAAAATGCACCAACTTGTCCGATCCCGGAAAATTCAGCCATCGCTCTTGTTCAGGAAACGGATCGCTAAACAACGATGCATAGCAGATAAACACCACAACAAGTATAGTGGGTAAATAGGGCGGTATATGGCGTACATATCGCAACATGATATAGACTATTGATCTATGGAGATGCTTGGTTAAAAATTACTTTACAAAGGTAGGTGTTTGCTATATACAACACAAGAAACAACAAAAAATATTGGTTATGAAATGGCACAAATGGTTAGATAAATGGACAGCCCTCTCCCGAGGACAGCGCCGAGCTACTATCATACTACTCATAGCATCATGTATACTATGCATAGTGCAACTCATAACCTCTCAGCATAGCTCCCACACATCTACTACTACCGGTGACTATACACAACTTGAGGAGGAAATAGCACGCTTTCGATTACAGCTCGATACCATACCCGAAGCCGAACGCAGGCCCGTATATATACGTCGCACTCACGCTCGCAAAGATTCTACCTACCCCATCATAAAGACCAAGAAGAGCAACAAGAAATCGCAAACCCAAGATAAACCGACGACTTTACAACCCGTTCCACGCATCGACGAAGAACTAAAATAACCACATCATCGCTTGAAAAATAAAAAATTTGGCAACATCCACTTTTTATTTCATTTTATCACTTCGTTATTCACAGAAAAGTTGTATTTTCGCTATTTGTAAAAGTAGACTCAAATGCTCATAGATAATCGCAACAGAAAACTCACTATAAATGCAGGTGGCAAGCTCATAGATTTGTCGCGCCCACAAGTGATGGGCATACTCAATGTCACCCCCGACTCATTCTACGATAATAGTCGTTGCCCCGATGCCATTGCAGTGGCTCAACGTGTAGAGGAACTCGTGGCAGATGGAGCCGATATGATAGACATCGGTGGTTATTCGTCGCGACCGGGCTGCGACGATGTGTGCATCGATGAGGAGAAACGTCGCCTTGCCATTGGGCTCGATGCGATACATCGCATAAGCCCAAACATGATAGTATCTGTTGATACATTCCGTGCCGAAGTAGCACAATGGAGTGTCGAGGAGTACGGTGCACACATCATCAATGACATTTCGGGTGGCGAAATGGACAACAAGATGTATGACACGATAGCCCGTTTGCAGGTACCATACGTAATGATGCACATGCGTGGCACTCCCAACACCATGATGCAAGAACAATACTTGCAATATGAAGATGTTACGGCCGATGTATTACAATATTTTGCAGCCAAAATTGATAGGCTTTCACTCATGGGCATCAACGACATCATTTTAGACCCCGGATTTGGTTTCAGCAAAACAATCGACGACAACTACCGTCTCATGCGTCACCTCGACGAATTTACAAGAATAGGTCTACCCCTTCTTGTGGGCATATCGCGAAAATCGATGATATACAAACTTCTTGAAACCACTCCTGCCGAAAGCCTCAACGGCACTACAGCCCTCAACGTATTGGCACTCATGGGCGGTGCAAACATTCTGCGCGTACACGATGTAAAACAAGCCGTAGAAGCTGTAAAAATAGTAACTGCAACCATACCTTGACACAATACAAATAAAGAATACACCAATGATAGAATTCGGAATTAAAGACGCCATAGACATCCTGATAGTAGCCTCGCTGCTATACTACCTCTTCAAGATGATGAAGGAATCGGGAGCTATAAAAATATTCAGCGGTCTCATCACCTTTGTTATTGTATGGATTATCTTCCGCCTCATACTTGACATGCGCCTATTGGGTGCCATCATGGACAAGTTTATGAGCCTGGGTCTACTGGTACTCGTGGTACTTTTCCAAGAGGAAATTCGTCGTTTTCTCATCGAACTCGGCTCGCGCAATCGATGGAAGTTCCTACTTAGCATCTTCCAAAAAGGCGATAAAGAACAAGCAAAGCCCTACGTAATGTCGATTGTACACGCCTGTATGAACATGGCCAAGACCAAGACCGGCGCACTTATTATCGTAGAACGCAACACTCCACTTGATAAGTATGAACTCACAGGTGAGTCAATCAATGCCGAGGTAAACACCCGCCTTATCGAAAATATTTTCTTCAAGAACAGTCCTTTACACGATGGCGCCATGATTATATCAAACAATCGCATTACAGCTGCATCGTGTATCTTGCCCGTATCGCACAACACCGATATACCCAAATCTCTCGGCTTGCGACATCGATCGGCCCTAGGACTCAGCCAAGAGACCGATGCCATTGCCATCATCGTAAGCGAAGAAACCGGCAACATATCGGTAGCACAAAATGGCAAGTTCCACTTGGCACTATCCGGCAAAGACCTTGAAAACATCCTATCGCAGAACTAAATACAATAGGGGCAATATTTAATATAAACGTATAGCAACAAATACATATATTTAATTTTTCTCGTCATATTGCACAATTATTCAAAATCTATTTGTATATTTGTATAATTCAAATACCACTTAATAGATACCTTAATTCATAACCTTAATATTGAATCAATATGAGAATACATGGATTTTCACCCGAAGAGTTAGCACAACTCGAAGAACGTGCAGCCGCAGGCGACCGCACAGCTCTACTTGATTTGGCCGATTGTCTTTTAGTTGGTCACCACTATGCAAAAAATACCGAAAGAGCATTTGAAATATACAACCACCTATATTACAACGGAGTTTCTGTTTCTTTTACATGCGACCACTATGACCGCGTGATGGACGGACTCATCTATTGCTACTTCAATGGTGTAGGCGTAGACCGCGATACCGACAAGGCCACCCGCCTCAGTGTTGAGAAAAACACCTCGTGGAACGACCTGTTTGAGAACTAACAAAATTATCACATAAAACAAACAACGCGACAACTTAGGTTGCCGCGTTGTTTGTTTATATTACCTATCACTTCATTTATTGTGTCGTTGGAGGAGTTTGCGAGCATCGGTCGAAAGGGAACATTTTACCTTGTCATTATCGGTGCCGTTTTGAGGTTTTTCGCCGTTTCTTAATTTGAGACTTATAAGCGACGAATCGTAGTCAACAGTTGAGGCAACCAACAAATAGACAACTTCATTTGAGTCATAAAACACACCCGGTAGCATAAACTCAGAGCTTGACACACTGGCAGTTGAAATGTTACGTGGATAACAAGCCTCAACCGACTGATTAGATAAGTCGACACAATAGATATTTATATAGCAGGCACAATCATCTACACCTGTCACTTTAAACGAGAAAGTGTCATCGGCATACACCCGAGATATGGCAGGCGACATTGCGTTTTCTTTTATTTCACCTCGTGTATAGATAGTGCTGATAGCCTTATATACATGCGCATATACAGCATCTATTTCGCTGTCATCACCCTGCCCTCTTACCGAGGCTCCATAACTTGTAAAGTCTCTACGAGAATTTTTTCCAGCAGACGAAACATTCTCTTTTATCACATTATTTATTACTGCCATATCTCTACTCTCGGCTTTCTTTATAATGTCACGCACGGTCATTTGGCCGGCATTATCGGCCGTATACACCGCACGAGTAGAGGTCTTCATAATACTCACCGAGCTATTGGGCGAAAGGTTTATCTTGTCGATTAGTTTAACGGTATCGCGCACGTGCAAGGTTTTCCACTGTTTATCGGCTCGGTGCATAATCTGCACATCACCTTTGAGACGAACTATAACATTGTTGTTTTGCGCCATCGAAAGCAATGGGCAGATAAATAACAACAACACCCATAAATATTTATACTTAGCCATATATCTTAAACTCAAACAAATTCAGAAAATCAAATAATAAAAATATTCTTCTTTACACACCCTAACGCTTTATACTTTTTATTTTGTTTATCAAGCATTTACCAAAGTGCTCAATACCGGAACATATATCAAGTACAAAAGCCGTAGAAGCTACCATAAGCAATACAAGCGACACGTCTACATAATAGTTATGGGCATAAAGAGTGCATCCAATCTTGTATAGTACAAACATCATCAACACTTGCACTACTCTTATTATAAAGTCAACTCCATTGTCTACATATTTCTCAACAAGAATATGAAGCAACATAAATAGGTAGCAAAGCACTACAGATATAAGGATATTCAACCATTCGGGAAATGAGTCGATATAGTTACCTTCAAGAATAGTATCGACACAATGCGCATGAATGATAGCACCCGGCATCTTATCCTCATGAGGGACTGGGAATAAATCTTTACTATTATTGATATCGCCTACTATCACAACTCGTCCTTCTACCTTCTCGGCTATATTGGGTTTGATAGCACCATCTTCAGCAAAGATATCGTCAGGAGCTATAACCTCCACTATACGCGAGGTGAAGTTGATATATTCACTCTCATGACCTCGGTCTATAAAAGCATCCGTAGCCACCTTATCGGCCAATGATGCAAGGTGCACCGAGAAACTCGGTATTTGTTCATCATCGATAGTATAGAATGGTCGGAATGAACGTACCGGGCCCCACGTGGTATATCGTTCCAAATTAACGATAGAAAATTTATCTTCCTCCAACCATTCTGTAAGGAATGAATTAGTCCATTCATCCTTTACAAATACATCTTTCTCCTCATCATAAGACACGATTAATGGAAGGGCTAAATTATGGCATTCGTCAAAGACCGAGAGCATATAAGAATCATCGTGACCGGGATACTGGAAATTGATATCTACACCTATTGCTGCGGGGTGCATCGATTCTAACACATCAATCATCCCTACAAGCTCTTCTCGAGTGCAATTATCAGATGCCACAACCAACACTCTGTCACTGCAATAGGAGACTCCTCGTCTATTGGCAACCTTTGTGTATATGTCCGACAACTGAAAATCGCTCTTACCATCCACAGGCGAGAACAGCGACATGATAGAAAAGCCGTTGATGGATATTGTCATGATTATCAGCGACAATACCGCCACCACCATAGGCATTATATATTTTTTCGCAATCTTCATTATAGAATCAATCTTTATCCATTCATTCAATCAAGCAAAACAAAGGGAGCCCAATAGCGAGGGTTATTGCCATAGGTCTGTATAACATATTGTTGTGCATGAGCTAATGCTCGATGTTTGGTAAGACCAGTGGCTAATCCTTTATAAAACTCAGTCATAAAACTTTGAGTCACAAGGTCATCTACATTCCACATACTCATCAATATACTGTTTACACCGGCTTTTTTAAACGCTCTCTGAAGACCAAATACGCCATCGTCATTTATATCTCCAAGACCTGTTTGACAAGCCGACATTACTACAAGTGAGGTATTAGCAAGATCGAGTTTTGAAATTTCGGACGCACTCAATATACCGTCATCCACATCGTCGGGGATATTGTAATTTCCCAACACACTCTGGTTGGCACCGGCAAATGCAAGTCCGCATTTTTTCAGAGATATTCCTTCACTTATTGCCTCATTTTCGCTTTCACCACTTTCATCATGCTTATAGAAGCCATGAGTAGCAATATGTATTATTTCAGGCGAGTTTTTGGAGTATATCTTGAATTGCTCTTCGACACACGATGCGCCACTATGAAGTTCGGTTGTATATGAATTACTACTCAATATGTTGTCAATTTGATATACCTCATCCTGCGTGCCGGGCAGATAGTTCCAAAACTTATCGGCACTACGTTCTTGCGTGAGAGTGTATGAGTAATACTCCATATCCTCTACGGTTGTATTGTAATCAATTCCACCAAAAAGGACAGCACTCTTGCTTGATACCTTTTGATTACCCTCTTTTACAATATCTCTTGAGGATGATAAACGACGCATATTATATCTATCACTCATACGATTTCCGCGCGAAATCATATACTCGACAGACATCGAATGTAATACCCCATCGGGCACAAAATATATGGTTTTAATATCAGGACATCTACTTTGTGCTACGTCAATAATCTTGCTCCATATCACATCACCCGCACGAGATGAATTATAGAGTGTATTGATGTCATTATCTCTATACAGCTTCTCTATGGCATTATCGATGCTGATCATAACACATTCGGGTGCATCCGATTCCGATGTGAGTATCAGTGCAAGATATACCTTCTCCTTCGTATCGGTACGAGTTATGTGTGCAAACTCAACTGCTATTTCGTCCTTTTTCAATTTATTGCGCACATCATCCCATCGAATATTGAATATGTCAAAATCGCCACCTAAATTGTTTACCTTTGACAACAATTCCAACTCTATATCGACATAATCACGCTGCTCTTCGGTACTGTTTATCCATCTATCATATAGTTCTTTCAGCTTGACATCGCCGCTATTATTGATGATGTTTCTAAATCGCAATGATGTTGCCAATTGAATGGACTTGGTCATAAGAAGGGAGTTGTAAGCATATTTCAATATTTCGGCATCATCAGTTTGCCACAAGAGTGTAACAGGCGATTTAACATACACTTTATATTTGTCCCAAATGTGCCCATAGTCATCTTCTCTATTTTGCAAGAACATTGCTTTCATATCATCTACAGCCAACTCCCAACTTTTTTTCACAGCAGTGCCGGCCTTGGTAAAATCTTTTGCATTGGAATAATGCACCGCAAGGTTGTGAAAATAGACGGGATCGTCACTGAGCGATGCTGCCAATTGTGAAAACTCTATAGCTTTGTCAGAACTGCCATGCTCAGCATAAATATAGGATAAACTATTGTATATGCCGGCTTTAATCTGATTATCGGTCGTTTTGCGCAAAGCCGAATTCAGCACATCGAGAGTTTCTTTTTCTTTACCATAAGATAACAGAATATTAGCATAGTTTGTCAATGCCAACATTTCTTCATCCTTACCCATATCATATCTATCGGCCATTTCGTATGCCTCACGGGCATATTTAATAGAGGCTTCTACACGATGAATCTCCGAATAGCAAGTGGATAACGGTATTAATACGAAAAATACATTTTGAGAAAGGGTGCTATTGAGAGTCTTAAATTTATTGTACGACTGCAAGAAATATTCAGCAGCCTTTTCATAGTTTCCAATTTCGAAATACGAACTACCTATACCTCGCAACACCTCGGCAATATTGTACTGCTGAGTAACGGATTCTCCGGGGACAACCTTAGCAAAACCTCGTTTAGTCCAAATGCTTTCGCTATTATCACCCGACAGCGAATGACCCGCCTCGTAAACAGACAATATCTCATGATAAAGCTTTAGCGCTGCAAGATGATTGCCCGACTGCTGGTATATTGTTGCCAAATCACTGCTAAAAGCCAACCACCTCGGCTTATCAACGCGTATCAAATCACATAACTCAGCACATACTCTCGCTGCCTCCGACATATTTCCTACATCGTAGTAAAGCTTATATAACTCTTTATAGATACGGTAATAGTTGTTATTCCATCGGCCGCCGTTTCTTTTATACTGACCTATTCCGGTAGTATATACATCGATACTTGCATCTACATTGCCCAGTTGCTTATATATACGACCCAACTGCAAACACACATAGTCTGTTTGCCATATATCATTGCTCTTGAGCAACTTGCGATAGTTACTTATTGCCAATCGGGTATTACCTACCTTATCATAGCAATCGGCAGCCCCTTTTATTGCCTCGAGATATTTGCGACTATCATTACCATATTCTTTGCGATAAAGAGTAGCCGCCTGTTCATAGAGAGAGCAGGCCGACTTATAGTTCTTGTGAACCAAAAGTTGCATGCCTGCTTGTTGCATCAGATTGTTTGCCTTTTTTACTTGCTCTTGATTTTGTGCATAAGACGAACATAGTGGGGCAACCCCCAATACGAATAGGATAACAATCTTGATAAAAATCCTCATGCGGCTATATTTTATCACTCATTTACAATCAATAGTATTCATACGTAACAAGTCGTTCGTGCTCTACACCGTCTGATGTAATTGTTACAAAGCGTGTATAATTACCATGCTCGTCAGGATCATAAGTTTTCACCTTTGTTTGGCTAACGGGTTTGTAGTCAACATATACAATAGAGTTATATCCTTCCGATGTTTTATTTTCGGTAGCCATATACCACACTATCGATTCTCCATCGGGGCTCAAATTGAATAATATAGAATCTTCAAAGTCCCAATAGTAACACACCTCCGATGTCAAGCACATAAAAGACTCTTCATCACACGCATATCCAACCGCCGTTTCGCTTAT
>JAEIGA010005083.1_pt1 | contig 20194 bp, 17 predicted proteins | sample 9270691 | NCBI WGS metagenome assembly JAEIGA01 (sample SAMN17057246, study PRJNA624740) | gut metagenome | biome: biome; isolation source: fecal sample | host: Bos grunniens | place: China: Xizang | collected 2019 | reverse complement strand
CAACCCTGCCTCAGCCGCTATGGCGGGTATGAAGATTGTCACCGTGGCGTGCGATACCAACGGTAATATCGATGTCGATGATTTGAAGGCTAAGGCTGAGGAGCATAGCTCGGAGCTCTGCGGATTGATGGTTACCTACCCTTCGACACACGGCGTGTTCGAGAGCCGCATACGCGAGATTGTCGATGCTGTTCACGACGCTGGCGGTCAGGTATATATGGATGGAGCGAATATGAACGCCCAGGTAGGCTTGACCAACCCTGGCTATATAGGTGCCGATGTCTGCCACCTCAACCTCCACAAGACCTTCGCTATGCCTCACGGCGGTGGTGGTCCTGGCGTAGGTCCTATCTGCGTGGCTGAGCATCTGAAGCCATTCCTTCCTACGCACTCTGTCGTAGCTACGGGTGGCGAGCAGGGCATCACAGCCGTCTCTTCTTCACCTTGGGGCTCTGCAATGTTGCTGCCTATCACCTACGGCTACATCAAGATGCTTGGCGAGGAGGGCTTGCGTAAGGCTACCGAGATGGCTATCGTCAACGCCAACTATATGTCATCGGCTCTCAAGTCGGAGTACCGCACCTACTATTCGGGCGAGACGGGCCGTGTGGGCCACGAGATGATTCTCGACCTTACAAACTTCAAGCACGACTACGGCATCGACTGTGGCGACATTGCTCACCGATTGATGGACTACGGCTTCCACGCACCTACGCTCTCGTTCCCTGTGCACGAGACACTTATGGTCGAGCCTACCGAGTCTGAGCCAAAGGCTGAGATGGACCGCTTCATCGAGGCGTTGGTGGCTATCAAACGCGAGTGCGAGGCCGCTGCCGCTGCGGGCGAGAAGGATAATGTCGTTGTCAACGCTCCTCACACTGCCGTAGAGATTGCTGGCGAGTGGTCGCACCCATACTCACGCCACGAGGCTGCCTTCCCATTGGAGTGGGTTGCAAGATCGAAGTTCTTCCCTTACGTCTCGAAGATTGACAACGGTTATGGTGACCGTAACCTCGTCTGCTGCAACAAGGAGTAGCTGCTTTGGCGTAGATACCAAATAAATAGGGGCTGTCACGACAGCCCCTATTTATTATATATGTATGTGAAATGTTCTTATTTCACCCCCTCGCCCGTTTAGCTCGCTCTACTTGCGTACGAAGTGCTCCACGTAGCCGTCACCGCAATCCAGCATAAATGCTGTCTCATCAATCATTGTCACCACACCCGACTTACGCTCGCCATCGAGACGACGTGTTGTCAGACGTGAGCCCGTAAAGTTCCAGTCGAGAGCCATTGTCTCGTCGTACCACTGACCGTAGTTATCGCGAGCCTTCTCGCGGTGCATACCCTTTCCGAGTGTCTCGAAACGAATCTCCACCGTGCGGTTCTCATCCTCGAGAGTCACCACTTTGTTGTCTATCTTATACTCCACCAAGCTCCACTCGCCGAGCAGATTATCTATTGTCTGCGATGTAGCATCGTCGTTCTTATCACACGCAACGAAACCGCCACAGAGTACCGCAGCGACCATCCAAGAGAATAACTTTTTCATAGTCTGAACCTTCGTTATATAATATTGGTAATACAAAGGTAAATATTTTTTACCAAAAATGTCACTTTTTTCAAAAATTTTGCAAAAAGCAAGCCACACAACGACACAACACCTCAGCCCAACCAATAAAAAAAGTGCAACCAAGAGTTTGATTGCACTTAGGATATAAAGTATCAGTGATTAACGCACATAGTAATAACGACCTTCTTCATCTGATAGAACCAGCTCTCGCTCAGTCAATTTCTCTACTTTAGACTCACTCTCCTCACCATAGAAAATAGCATACAACTTTGAGCCTACAAGTTCCCACTCAAAATTAATCGTTTCAGCATCATCCCAGCCATACTCATCGTCATATTCACGAACACGCACGACTCCTGTACCATTTGACTTGTAGGTAACAATCTCTTCGTAACCATCTTCCTCGGCATACCAATAACCGTATCCATCCTCATAACCTTTCTCAAAGGTCCAAGTGCCTACTATCAGATTGTCGCTATCAATCTTAGCACTCTCGTCGCTATCGCTACAAGCAACAAAACCGCAGCAAAGCATTGCCGCAAACGCAAAATAAAAAATCTTTTTCATAGTTTGAATTAGAAATAGTTTGAATTAGAAATTATATCCGACTGAAACCATTATATGGTGATCGTAATATTTATTTGAAGTTGAAAGAATTGAGGTTAATCCTCGCTGGTATGATGCACCGACAAAAAAATTCTCGTTAATGTTATACTCTATGCCTGCCATTACTCCGACTGAAAGCTTATTGTAGGCCGGGTCGAATTCACTAATATTTGTTTCAGTAGTACCCCTATCTATTTCGCTACTATGAATCGTATCATAATATATATCCTCATAAGCCTCTTTTAACTTACCCGATATTGCATACGATACGTAAGCTCCTGCCTTTACAGAAAAATTCCAAAACTTACCACCGACAAGAATAGGTAACTCGATATGATTGGAAGTCATGGTATAGTCTGATGAGGAGTCGTAATTTCCGCCATAATCATCCCATGATGAACCGGATGACATAAAAGTACTTCGCTTAAAACCCTTTCTATTAAAAAACAAATCGGCCTCAACGAATAGAGATTTCAAAATGTTATATCTAACACGTGCTCCTATGTGCATATCAAATCGGAATGAATATTTATCATGGTTACCACTACTCATTCCCTCAATTTCTCGTCTATCATCTTTGACACCATCACCACACCAACTGCCCATTGTTAAACCGGCAAAGACGCCAAACTCCCATTTTTTAAAGCTACTCTTTGCTGTTTTAGGAAGTGTTAGTGGGGTTGGCTCAACCGCCGTCTCCTCCGTAGTTCTATTAAAAGTATATAGCTGAGTCTCTGCTTCTGCTACTTCTGCTACTTCTACTCCCTCCGTTGGCGTGGATACAGACTGCTCTGCATCAGTTTGAATACTCAGATATACATCATCGTTTGATGCGGCTCCCACCGCTTTTGGAGTTTTCTTCGACTCAGCTTTAGCAGCCTTGGCCTCCTTCTTCTGCTGTGCCTTTTCTAACTTCTCGGCTTTCTTGGCCTCGTCTTTGTTAAACACCTTTGTGAAAAAAGAGTTCTTCTCTTTTGCAAAGTCCTGCATTTCGCCGTTTTGATACTTGATAGCCAAAATCTTATCGACCGACAATGTAAAAGTCGGACCATCCTGATAGCTCCACTTTTTGTACGTTACACTCTTCTTGGTTACCTCAAGTACCTTTACCTGAATCTCGTCAGAAGCCTTGTCCTTAAGCACAATGATATCCTGTGAAAAGGCTGCAGGCGTGGCAAACAACACGACAGCACACACCCAAAGGAGTTTGTTAAACAATCTCATAACAATGTTGGTTAGTAACGCCCCGACTCCGGATGACGTGTAATATAAAAAAGAAAGTGTGGAGCCGATTCGTTTATCCGATCCGAGGTTCTGGAATACCTATGCAACAAATAAACAATACCCCACACCCGTATTGGATATGGCTGCAAGAATGCAACCACGATTTAGACCAATACAAGGTGACGAGTGCGTTTGCTTCCCTGTTGCATTGAAATTTTCCAGATTTCGGACCAAGGAGAAAGCGAATACACTTTCACTAAAAAATATGTCTGTCGCTCACTGCGACATCACAAAGATACAAATTATTTCCAAAAACGACTGTTTCCTAACACTTTATTCAAAAAATATCACTCACAGCTATAAATTAAACCACTAAATTTTGTTTCTCCCGCTATAGTGTTTATCTTTGCAATGCGAAGAAACAATGTAAAATTTTAATACTGAGATAATATGAAAGTAGAAAACTCTAAGATGGTATCGGTGCACTACACACTGACCGTCGATGGACAGATAGCAGACCAGTCTCGCGAGGGACAGCCTCTGCAGTTTGTATGTGGTGCAGGTATGCTCCTGCCTAAGTTTGAGGGTGCTATTATGGGCAAAGAGCCAGGTGAGAAGGTATCGTTCACCCTCGAGCCAAAGGATGGCTACGGCGAGATTATCCCCGAGGCTATCGTAGACCTTCCAAAGGATATCTTTATGGTTGACGGCAAGCTGGCTGAGGACATCCTCTTCGTAGGCAGCCAGGTACCTATGAGCGACGCTGAGGGCCACCGTATGCTCGGCGTAGTGAAGGAGGTTGGCGAGCAGACCGTTAAGATGGACTTCAACCACCCTATGGCAGGCAAGACTCTCAACTTCGATGTAGAGGTTGTCGAGGTACGCGACGTCACTCCTGAGGATCTCGCATCACAGGGCGGCTGCCACTGCCACGACTGTGGTGGTGACTGCGAGAGTGGTTGCGACTGCGGCAGCGGCGATTGCGGATGCTAAACCAACGCGTTTGACGCGTAACATAACACAAGGCTGTCAAACTCCCAAGGTTAGGCAGCCTTTTCAATTGTCAACGATATGTACACCATAGCCTCTATCACCAATGCTCTATTCTCCTCTGCTCCCACGTGGCGAACGCTGCGTGGTGTGGTTGTCGATGCCGAGGCAGTGGATGGTGCTCGCTTCCTTGTGGGCAACTCCTCTGTTGTCGTGGCGGCACACGTCGAGGATAGACCCGTGATGATTAAGTGCTACACACGCCATAAGCCCCGCTTGAGGGAGATTTATGGAGAGTTGTTCCACCCTAAAGAGCTTGTCGTACACGACCTTATGGGCGAGCGGCACTACGTCGACTGCCTCATCTATCCACGCGTCGAGGGCACGTCGCTCGACAGGGTGTTAGCCTTTGGGCAGTGTGACATCCACAGCATAGCCGACGCCTTTGAGCAGCTTGCCCGCACGCTGCTTGACCACCCTTATGCTCACGGCGACATAAAACCCGAGAACATCATCCTCGCCGATGACGGGCAGCTGCACCTCATCGATTGGGATGCCGCCTTCGTGCCTGAATTCTTGGGCGAGGAGGCCTCCGAGACGGGTACAGCAGCCTACCAGCACCCTTTACGCACGGTGGAACACTTCAATGCCCACATCGATGACTACTCGATAGCCTACCTGCTTACGATGTTACGTTTGGCAGAGGTAGAGCGTTCGGTGCTCAACAGCTATCGTTCAAAGACCTCCTTCACACCCTCGCCACGCGATATTTTTTCTCGCGACAGAGCCTTTGTTGACCACGCAGCCACGCTGTTTGCGTCGCTTGGCAAAGCCCGTGAGGTAGCTCTCTCGCGTCAGCTCCTCTCGCCTACTGTAGCTCTGCCTGCACTACGAGGGTTAATGCAGAAATCCATCGACCGCACCGACAGCCCAATAGAGGTTGAGCAGGAGTCGGGCAAGTGGGGACTGCGTTGCAACGAGGGGTGGGTTGTGCCACCACTCTACGACAGCATCTTGGAGCCCCGCCACGACATAACTATCGTCGACATTGAGGGCTACTACTCTATCATCAGACTCTTCACAAGCGACATCTACCCTTTAGGCAGAGCCTCACGACTCAGGCTCTATAGTGACGGAGAGGTCAGTTTTATTGATGAGCAGGGCGAGCAACAGTTCGTTACTATCGACGACATCTTGCAATAACGAGTAAAAGCTATTATCTTTGTGTAGAAGAACAACATTGTAATGTATACCCAGGAGATTACACGAAAGCACCGCACAGCATTCGTCATCGCCATCGACCGTTCGGCATCTATGCAGGAGATGACACGTATGGGACGACGACGTATTACTAAGGCACAGGCAGTTACGCTCATCGCAAGCTCGCTTATGCAGGAGTTCATCGACCGATGCCGTCGCACCGACTCCCTGCGTAACTACTACGACATAGCTATCGTAGGTTATGGCGACGACAGTGTGGAGATGCTCCTTGGCGATGAGGGCTTTGTTGCCATCAACCGTCTTGCCGAGCGTCAGGCTACACCCCACAAGATTAGCTTTGAGATATGGGGCGAGGGTGGCTGTCGCGAGACTGTGGAGCAGGAGGTGCCATTGTGGTTTGAGCCCAAGGCGGCGGGCAACACACCGCTATATGAGGCTCTGGTGAAGATAAAAGATATCGTTCATCAATGGTGTTGCGAGGAGCAAAATGCCGAGAGCTTTCCGCCGATTGTCATCAACATCACCGACGGAGAGTTTTCCGACTGCTGCCCCAACGATTTGAGAGATATAGCGGCTTCGATACGTCACGAGTGCACTCACGATGGCGAAGTGCTCTTGATGAACATACATCTGAGCCACAACAACGACCTTCGCTCCCTCATCTTCCCCACCACGGAGGAGCTTGTGGGTGCCGATGCAGCCACACGGTTTGTTGCCGAGCTATCGAGCACTATGCCTCGTATATTCCACCCGGCGATAGCGGAGCTGAAGGGTAAGGAGCACATAGCACCTTACAAAGCTATGGGATACAATGCCAACATTGTGGAGCTGATATCAATACTCAACATCGGCTCACGCAGTGGTCCATCATTACAATAGAGCTCTATGGCTACAATATATTCGTTCCGTAGGGCTTTGGAGAGTCCATTGACACATTTTGCCACACTCCGAGAGCTGCGTCTGAGCGATGGCAACATCTTCTGTTCGGCACTCTTTGCCGAGGCGAGGATTTTGCTGCGTGGGAGTGAGTATCTGCTTCTGATGCCTCTCTCGCCCATCTCGCTACGCTACGTCGAGCGATTTAGAGCACTATCGCTCCACCTGACAACGGATATAGTCCCCGAGCTGCAGGTGCTACGCGATGAGATGTCGTACGAGAGCAGCTATGGCGATATCAGACGATGCGATGTCCTGCTGGAGCCTCTGCCACACGCCCTGCCCTATAGCGATGCGGTAGCTATGGCAGCCGAGGATAGGCACTATGCCGAGGTGCTTTGCGACAAACTGCACCACCTCGATGAGTTGTTTCGCGAGTGTAACATCTCGCACCGCAACCTGCGTAAGGAGAATTTGATGATAGATGGCGAGCATAACATACGCCCCATACGCTGGTACTACGCCACGCGGGGCTATGGCGAGGATAGCAATGCTTTTGAGCTGTTGCGTGAGCAGATAGCCACTTCGTCGGCTGAGGGATTATACCTCGCCGAGGAGTGCGGTACATACCGCTGCTCATCGCCCGCCACGGCGTACCTGCCATACCGCCGAATGAGCGAGGGGCTGATAGCCTTTGAGCAGAATGCGATGTGGGGCTTTGTGGATGAGTGTGGAGCGGTTGTTATTGAGCCTCAGTTCACGTGGGTTAACGACTTCTACGAGGGACGTGCCGAGGTGATGACCGACTGCGGTATGGGACTTATTGACCGCCGAGGCAACTTCGTCATTCCACCCCGCTATCGGATAGTGGAGTTTGACCACCATAGCGGATGCAGCAACGTACTTACGGAGGGTGAGTGGATATGTATCGACTACTCGGGCAATAAAATTGAGAAACAATAAATTATAAAACACAATATTATGGAACACGTAAAATGTCTTATCATAGGTAGCGGTCCTGCGGGCTATACCGCCGCTATCTACACATCACGAGCAAACCTCTCGCCGGTGCTCTACGAGGGCATCGAGCCAGGTGGTCAGCTCACCACGACAACCGAGATTGAGAACTTCCCAGGCTACCCCGAGGGTATCACCGGCAAGGCTATGATGGACGACTTGAAGCGTCAGGCACAGCGTTTTGGTGCCGACGTACGTTTCGGCATCGTCACCGACCTTAATACTGAGTCACGTCCCTTCATCGCCACCATCGACGGCGAGAAGCAGATTGAGGCTGAGAGTGTCATCATCGCTACGGGAGCTTCGGCAAAGTATCTCGGTCTGGAGTCTGAGAATAAGTTTCGCGGTATGGGTGTCAGTGCGTGTGCTACGTGCGACGGCTTCTTCTACCGCAAGAAGAATGTCGCTGTGGTAGGTGGTGGCGACACCGCCTGCGAGGAGGCAACCTATCTGGCATCTATCTGCAAGCAGGTATACCTCATCGTGCGTAAGCCATTCCTACGTGCTTCGAAGGCTATGCAGGAGCGTGTATTCGCTACGGAGAACATCAAGGTCCTCTTCGAGTACAACACCGTCGAGGTGCTTGGCGACGAGGATGGCGTTACGGGCGTGCTCATCCGCCACTCTTCAGGCGAGGAGCAGACGCTCGACATCACAGGCTTCTTCCTCGCCATCGGACACCACCCCAACACCGAGCTCTTCAAGGGTAAGTTAGAGCTCGATGAGCAGGGTTACATCGTCACCACACCTGGTACATCACGCACCAGCGTCGAGGGTATCTTCGCTGCGGGCGACGTTAAAGACCCTCACTACCGCCAGGCTATCACTGCTGCAGGCTCGGGATGTATCGCAGCTTTGGACTGCGAGCGTTACTTGTTGAGTAAGTAATGAGCATCAAAATAACCATACTCGGCAACGCATCTGCCAAGCCCACGACACACGCCCATCCCTCATCGCAGGTGGTCAATGTCAACGAGCAATACTTTCTGGTCGATGCGGGCGAAGGCACACAGAGGCAGATGTCCCGCCTGGGCATCTCGCCTCTGAAGCTACGTGCCGTCTTCATCTCACATCTCCACGGAGACCACCTTTACGGCTTGTTTCCTCTGCTCTCAACTTTAGGACTCTACGGTCGTCGCACCCCGCTACGCATCTACGCCCCACGCCCCTTTGGTGAGATGCTGGAGGGCTTTATGCGACTCTTTGAGCAGGATTTGCCCTACACTCCCGAATGGGTGGAGGTCGACACCCCCAAGCACCAGATAATCTTCGAGAACGACTCTACCGAGGTATGGTCGCTCCCTCTCCGCCACCGCATTTCCACCGCCGGCTACCTTTTTCGCCAGAAGGAGCCGCAGCTCAATGTCGACAAGTTTGCCATCGAGCGTTACTCGCTCACAGTTCAGCAGATTGTCGCTGCCAAACGAGGCGAGGACATTACACTCGAGAGTGGCGAGCTTATCCCCAACTCTCGTCTTACCTACCTGCCCTACCCTGCGAAGGCTTATGCCTACTGCTCCGACACCAACTATTCGGCACGTCTGGCGAAGCTCTGTCAGGGGGTCGATGTCATCTATCACGAGGCTACCTACGCCGCTGCGGAGCGTCGCTTGGCACGCGAGCGAGGACACAGCTCCACCACCGATGCTGCCAACGTAGCCCTCAAAGCCGAGGCTAAGCGTCTTCTCATCGGTCATTTCTCATCACGATATAAGGATTTGCAGCCACTGCTGGCTGAGTGTCGCGAGATTTTCCCCGCCACGGACATCGCCGAGGAGGGTGCGACATTTGAGATATAAATCGTTGTTTTTCTGAGGATTATATACTTCGCTCACTGTCGGGCGTACGTCGCAGCTTCCGCAGCTGATATATGAGCAGTCCCAACGCCAGCACCATAGCCATCGTGTCGGCTATAGGTATCGAGTACCACACACCATCCTGTCCCCACTTTGGAGGCAGCACCACAAGTAGTGGCAGTATGAAGAGCATCTGACGTGTCATCGAGAGCAGGATGGCACGTTTTGCTTTACCTATATATTGGAAGAAGTTACCCACCACTATCGAGAATCCCACTATCGGGAAGGCTATGAGTATTGCCTGCAAGCCGTGTGATGCCAATGCAATGAGCTGTGTAGCGTCGCCCGAGCCATCCTCCTTAGCGAAGAGTCGCACCACATACTCCGGGAAGAGCTGACACACGAGGAATCCTACCGTCGTCACCAGCGTTGCCCATCCTATTGTCATAAAGAGTATGCGACGCACACGTTCGTAATTCTTCGCTCCGTAGTTGTAGCCCACTATAGGTTGCATACCGTGGTTAAGTCCCATAACCACCATAGTGAAGAGGAACGCCACACGGTTTACTATGCCGTATGCTCCTATGGCTAAGTCGCCACCATAGTCCTGCATCGTATTGTTGACAAATATCACCACCACGCAGGCACAGCACTGCATTATAAAGGGTGCCATACCTATGCTAAGCGTGCCACGCACTATATCCCAGTTGAAGCGGAACGAGTCGCGACGGAACGATAGGAAGTACCGCTTGCGGCTGAAGTGGTGCAGCTGCCACCCGAGAGCCACCGTCTGTGCAATGACCGTAGCCCACGCCGAGCCCGCAATACCCCACTTAAATACAAATATGAATAGCGGACAAAGCACCAAGTTGAGCACCACCGAGAGCAGCATCGTATGCATCGCCTTCTGCGGATATCCCGTCACTCGCAGCTGGTTGTTGAGTCCTAAATAGAGGTGCGTTATCACATTTCCGATGAGTATCACACGCATAAACTCGCGTGCGTATGGGATACTCTCATCACTCGCTCCGAACATATATAGCAGGTCGTCGAGGTATATGAGTCCCAACGCCATAAACGCCACACCCATCACCACATTGAGCAGCACGACATTTCCCAGGATAAGCTCCGCCGCACGCTTATTACCCTGCCCCAGACGTATCGATGTCAGAGCCGATGAGCCTACGCCCACCATAGCACCAAAGGCTGCCGAAAGGTTCATCACCGGCATCGTCAGTGCCAGACCCGATATAGCCAACGGACCCACGCCCTGACCGACAAATATGCTGTCGATGATGTTGTACAGCGACGAAGAGACCTGTGCGATGATAGCCGGCATAGCATATCGCCACAACAGACTCGAGAGTGAGTCGGTACCAAGTGAAAGGGGTGAATCTTGTCTGCTCATAAGCGAGGCAAAGTTACAAAATTTATCGTTTGGGTGTTCATCCGTGGCTCACAAACACCACTGTTCAGCCATTATAGTCCATATATCAGAATATGCTCCGCATCGGGATAGCAGTAATGCAGGCTCTGCTCCATAAGTCTTTCACCTCGGTGTTCCACCACACCACGCACCCTCGCCTCGGCTTCATCTATCTGCGTTATGTGTATCTCGCCACGCAAATCCAAACCTTCGGTGCCCGCCATCTTGTAGAGCACCTCCTTTGCCGACCACACTATAGCCTGCTGCTCGGCTGTCGTAGCCATCGCCAGCTCCTCGCGACACATATATCGCTCGGCAACAGCGGCAAAACGTCGCTCCAGCAGCTCCACATCTACGCCACACTCCGCCGTCGCCACCGCCACCGCCACCATATCGCGGCAATGACTCACCGATATGTGGCTATACTTCTCATCCACGATTTGTGGCTTTCCACTCGGCTTATACTCTATCACGCACTCTCTGCCCAACGCCCTACGCAACATCGCACGCCACGCCAGACGCTCCCTGCGACGACTCGCGGCAGCAAACTCCGCCACTGAACGAAGGTCTGCCTCCGTTGCATCTGCCAACAAAGCCTCCATCGGTGGTATGTAATCAATGATTATTATCGCCTCTGCTCCGACCATATCCGAGCAGTGCATCTCACGGGGGAAACTACTCTCCATAGAGCTCCTTGCTAATGACGACCTTTATCTTGTCGACACGTCTGCCATCCATCTTCTCGGCTGTGAAACGCATACCGTGAGCCTCCACCACATCGCCCTTCTTCACTAAGTCGCGACGCAGCTCGAGCATCAGTCCCGCCAAGGTCTCCGCCCTGCCCTGCACATCTTCAAAGATATCCTCGCCGAGGTCTATCACTCGCTCGAAGTCTATGATGTGCGTCTTGCCATCGAAGAGATAGGTGTTGGCGTTCAATCGCTCGTAGAAGCTCTCGTCAACATCGCTCTCATCCGATATCTCGCCCACAACCTCCTCCAGGATATCCTCCAGCGACACCAGACCTTGTGTCGCACCATACTCGTCAACAACGATGGCTATATGAATCTTGTTCTCCTGGAAGTCGTGCAGCAGGTCGTCAATCTTCTTATGCTCAGGCACGAAGTATATCTTACGGATGAGCTGCTGCCAGCCAAACTCATCACCGCAGTGTATGTGTGGCAACAAATCCTTCACATAGAGAGCACCCTTTATGTTATCCAGGTCCTCGTCATAGATAGGTATACGCGAATATCCCGCCTCGATGATTAGTTGCTTCACCTGCTCATACGGTGTCTTTATGTCGAGAGCCACTATATCTATTCGCGGACGCATAATCTGCTCCACCTCGGTATTTACGAAGTTGACTATGCCCGAGAGCATCTTCTTCTCCTCCTTTGATGAGCCGTCGGTCATATCCACAGCATCTGCCAGCTCCTCCATCGATATCTCGGCGTTACGCGATGCCATACGGCTAATCTTACCTCCCGTACGCACCAATATGTAGGATATTGGGGATACCAATGCCGATATAACCTTTATCGGATAGATGACCATACGTGAGAAGTTGTAGGGGTTGCTCTGCGAGAACACCTTCGGCAATATCTCGCCAAAGAGCAGAAGCAGAAACGTCACGACAACCGACTTTATGATGAACTCTACCGTCAGCGAGTCAATGCTCATCATCATATCTATGAAACGTGACGACGTGATGACAACGCATATGTTGACCAGGTTGTTGGCTATGAGAATCGTGGCTAACAGCCTGTCCACGTTCTCCAACTGACGGAGTATCGCGTGGTCGCGACTATCACCATTCTCCTCCATCTGTTGCTTCTCGCGATGTGTGAGCGAGAAGAACGCCGCCTCCGAGCCCGACATCAACGCCGAGAGACAAAGCAAGACAATCGTTATGACGAGCATAACGATTGCTTCGGGCGTGATACCCAGATATGTTATACTGAGCAGATCCAACTCTCCTTGTTATTTTATCGGGTTGAACAAATCGCCCGACTCAGCCTGCTGCTGCTTTGAGCCTACGCTCATCACCTCCTTGCTGCGTGAGTGTGATGTCTTCTCCACTATCATCTGCACGCCCTTACGTGTGTATGTCGGGGTTTTGCTGTTGACCTCTATCTCCTTATATCTGCCTACGGTACGCTCCAGCACCGCTGGTGCGTTAGGCACACGACGCTGATCCTTCTCTGCGTGACGTGGCTCCTCTATCACCTTTGGAGCCTCCTCCACAACGGGCTTCGCTGGCTCGGCATCGAAAAAGTCCGTCACAGGCTCTATGTCGACCATAGGCTGTATGAGGCTGTTGATATCGTCACCATCCGAGAAACCCGTAGCCACCACTACAACCTCCAGCTCATCGTCAGCCATAGGCTTCGAGCTGACACCCCATATGAGGTTTGCCTGACACACCTCGCCATCGTCGTTCTTGTAACTTGCGTAGCTCTGTATGTAGTTCTGAACGTCTATCGTCTCCTCGTAAGTGATGGTGTCTATGTCGTTGGCTGCGATGTTAATCAGGATATACTTCGAGCCTGCTATGCTGTTGTTATCCAGCAGAGGCGAGCAGAGCGAGTTGCGGGCAGCCTCCTTGGCTCTCTCCGCACCACGTGCCACACCCACACCCATATGAGCTCGTCCACTACCCTTCATCACACGCTTCAAATCGGCAAAGTCGACAACGATGTAGGCGTTATTTACGGTGATAATCTCCGAGATACCCTTTGTCGCCGACGCCAAGATGTCATCCGCCTTGTTGAAAGCCTCTCGGAATGGCAGTTTACCGTAGAGATCAAATATGCTGTCGTTGTTCACTATGATGAGCGAGTCGGCATACTGACGCAGCTCCTCTATACCCTGTGTCGCCTGTGTAAGACGTATAGGGCCCTCGTTTCGCAACGGGTAGGTCACGTTGGCTATGGTCAGAAGACCCATCTCCTGTGTCAACTTGGCAATCACAGGCGAAGCACCCGTACCTGTACCACCGCCCATACCTGCGGTGATGAATACCATCTTTATCTTCTTCGCCTCTAAACGCTGCTTAATCTCCTCCAAGGAGCCTATCGCTAACTCGCGGCCACGCTTAGGGTCGTTACCTGCTCCAAGTCCCTCACCCAGGACCAGCTTACAATCCTCGGGGATACTCAGTCTGTCCAACGCTCTTTTATCGGTGTTACAAGCCAGGAACTCCACGTTGTGGATACCCATCTTCCACATATAGTTCAAGGCGTTACCACCAGCACCACCCACACCAATAACCATTATTATCGAGTTATCGGTCTTGGGTACATTTATCTCGTTAATCAAATCCTCCTGCATAACTTCTTTCGGTTTAGAAATCATCCTCGTTGTCCTTCTCTACGCTATCATCCTTATCCAGCAGATCCTCCATATCCTCGTCAGGATTACGGAATGCCTTCTGCAGCTTCTTGTTAAACCAGCTGATGAAACGGCTTCGCTTCGAGCCTGAAGGTATATCACCCGGCTCATCATCTTCATCCTGATTCTGCGTCTCTTCACTCTGCTGCTGCACTTTTACCACAGGCTTCACAGGCTCTGCTGCAGGCGTTGCGGGCACATTGCTTCGCATATTAAGCACAGGACAAGCACCATCCTTCGCACCTCGCAGCAGCAGCGATATAGCCAGCGTCAGGTCGTTACCCGCAACCAGCTCCGCCTGCTCGGCATCGATGCCCACCTCGGCACTTGCCACTCTCACCTCAAGACCTGTAATATTCTGGAAGAGCTCTGCTATGCGTCGCATATTGGCAGTACCTCCCGTCAGCACGATACCCGCCGAGAGCTTTGAGCGAAGACCCGTCTCACGAATCTCACGCCACACATAATCCACAATCTCGGTCATACGTGCCTCCATAACCTTCTCGAGGTTGTAGAGCGATATCTCTCTTGTAGAGCTACCCTTGACAATCTTCACACTCTTTTCGGGCTGCGATGTCACGATAGCAGTGCCCTGCTTGAGCTTGAGCTTCTCCACAGTCTCCGCAGAGAGGTTTGTTGTGAAGTGATGAATATCATTGTTGACAGCCGAGCCACCAATAGGCAGCGATGTCATATGACACAATACATTATCGTAGTATACCGCTATGTCGGTTACACCAGAGCCTATATCCACAATCGCCACGCCATCCTTCTTCTCATCCTTTGAGACCAAACTCTCGGCGATAATAGCTCCGCTGGCATACAACCCCTTGAGGTTGATACCTGCATTGATAAATACTCGACGCAGACGATCCTTGGCTGAGTTCTCACAAAGTATGAAGTTGTAAGTCGCCGACAGCTGTTTGCTGTAAGCACCCACAGGGCGTGAGAGTTTCAGACCGTTATCGTTCTTGTACTCAATAGGATAGAGGTCCATAATAAACTCATCATCAGGTGCTTTCACGTTGTGCATACGCTCCTCGAGTGATCTGATGTCGGCTTGTGAGATACAGTTCTCCACATCGCCCACAAAGACGTGGTCGGTGTAACGTGCCGAACGCACAAACTTACCCGACAAAGTCGCATATGCATCGGTGACCTTAATACCCAGCTCGCTCTCCACACGCTCCAGGGCACTCTTCAGAGCCTTTGACACCACCTGACTATTATCCACCAATCCAGCAGACATACCCTCGGTAGCCTCGCGAGCGATGGCTTCGATGTGGATTATATTGCTGTCGGTCATCGAGCCGATGGCAACCACCACCTCCGATGAGCCGATATCCACTGCTACAACATAATTTTTCTTCTCCACTGTCAATATATTTTTTCTTATCTTATTCTGCTACAAACCTTTAGCGGCTACAAACCACCTTCGCTGAATACTCCACCGAGACTCTCTTAAACTCATTCCATCCGACGTTGGTAAGACCCTCGTCGTAGAAACGCTTGAGATTTGCAAGTTTTGTCTCGATATTGTCGGGCGTTCCAAACTCAATGATGAAACTGCCCGAGCGAGGTACAAGCCTCAGTGCCAGCTGCGAACTACTCGTAGAGTAGGCTTCGATCTGCACGATTTCGCTCCGCCAGAATGGAGTATCCTCAATATACTCTACAAAGGTAATGAGTTTCACGAAATCTTCATATCTTTTGAGCAACTTTTTTTGCTCATTCTGCTTTGCTTGCTGCTTTGCACTGAGTTTTGCAATCTGCTCACCGAGCAAACGCTGCTCATATCGCACCGCACGCACCTTCTGACGCTTCTCTGCCTGCTTGTAATCCAGACGTTTCTCATACTCCGCATCGGGCTCATCATCGTACTGCACGATGCGTTGCTTGGCGATGCTGCGTCGCACCTTATCGAGCGAATCTATCTGCTGCTGGAAGGGGCGTTTATCCTCCTCGTAACGAGCTATCTCGCTGTCACACACCGCAATAACAGAATCGACAATACTCTTCACCTCGCCTCGGTATAGCACATCGAAAGGTGGCACATAACTACCACTCACCACAGGCACATAGATACTCTTGCCCACAGGCAGCGTATAGACATAACCCTCACGCGTCACATAATGGTTAAATCCCTGACACTGAAGGCGTAACAGGGGCAAACGAGGAGCTACATCAACAAAAAGAGTACCTCCCCACGAGAGGTATGCTTCCACACTCTCGACACACTCCGCCTCACGCACACTCTGCTCGACGCGACAGATGTCAACAGAGTCCAACGCATCGCCAACCGACACTACCGAATCGGCTGTTATCCAAGCGATTACATCGCGACTTGTGATACATCCGTTGCCGTCATCGCTCACGCTGACTTCGATACGTTGCAGAGGCGACGAGGCATAGTGCTCGGAGGATTTAGCCGCAAAAAAGATGACAAACCCTGCGATAAATGCCCATAACAGAGCGTAAAGGAGTATGTTTCGTAGCTTATTCACCCGCTGTGGTAACTTATTTTGGCGTTTTCGTAAATTATTTTCCCGTTTTCGTTCCTAATTTTTCGGCAATAGCGGCACAACAGGCATCGATATTACCGGCACCGAAGCTAACGACTACATCGGTATCTTTAGAGAGCAGACAATCTGCCAGATTCTCTCGCTCGCAAATCTCACAAGGCACCGTCACACGCTCGGCAACAATCTCCGATGTGATGCCCTCGATAGGCTCCTCACGTGCCGGATAGATAGGCACAAGCACCACCTCATCGGCACACGAGAGTGCCGCAGCAAACTCCACATACAAGTCGCGTGTGCGGGTGTAGAGGTGTGGCTGGAAGATGGCGGTCAGCTTTCGCTCGGGGAACATACCACGCAGCGAGGTAATCGTAGCCTCCAGCTCCTCGGGATGGTGGGCATAGTCGTCCATATAGACCTGCTCAGGGGTGTTGATATAGAACTCGAAGCGTCGCTTGACACCCGCATACTCAGCCAACGACAGGCGAATGGCCTCATAATCAAACGTCTCGCCTCGCTTACGGGCTGCACACCACATAGATGCCACAGCAGCAACCGAATTCTCGATATTCACCCAGCCAGGGATGCCTAACGTACAATCCTCAATGACTCCATCGGGCAACACCACATCGTAGAGGTAGTAGCCACCCTGCTGCAATCGCACATTGCGAGCGTAGAAGTCGCAAGGAGTATCGTAGCTATATCGCCATATATCAATTACCTCGGGGAGCTTTATCTCGACACCCTGCTTGAGCACCAAATCGCCACCCGCCTTGATGAGGGCCGCGAAGTCACCAAATGCCTCAACGACAGCCTCATAGGTGCCGTATATATCGAGGTGGTCGGCAGAGACAGCCGTAATGACTGCCACATCGGGCTTAAGACGCAGGAACGAACGGTCGAACTCATCAGCCTCAACAGCCAGACGGTTACCCTCGCCTAAAACGAGGTTGCCACCGAAGTTCTTCGATATACCACCCAGAAAGGCACTGCCACCCATAGACGTAGAGCTATTGAGCCACGCAACGAGAGTAGAGGTTGTGGTCTTACCGTGAGTACCTGCCACAGCCATAACATACTTACCTTCAGAGAGATGACCGAGCATCTGCGAACGTTTCTCGACCAGGAAGCCACCCTCGGCGAAGAAACGCACCTGGGGATGGTCCTGCGGAACGGCAGGGGTATAGACAACCATAGTGGTCTCCTTATCGCGAAAAGCCTCGGGGATAGCATCCACACTATCCTCATAGTTGACCAAAGCACCCTCCGCAGCCAAAGCACGTGTCAGAGCCGACTCCGTACGGTCGTAGCCTGCGACACACTTACCCTCGTGGAGGAAATAGCGGGCGATAGCACTCATTCCGATGCCACCGATACCCAGGAAATAGATATTCTGAAAGCTCTTCATTACCAATATTTTTCAATCTCATTAACTACCCTGTCAGCCGAGTCGGCAATACCGAGCGAGAGGATATTCTCGCGGAGCGACTCCAGCAGAGCCTTATCCGAGAGCGTCTGCAACGCCATCGGCATACACTCCCGAACAGCTACGTTATCCCTAACCATAAGGGCGGCATCCTTCTCGACAAGAGCCATAGCATTCTTGGTCTGATGATCCTCTGCCACATTGGGCGAAGGGACAAAAATCGTAGGCTTACCAACGAGTTGCAGCTCCGAGATGGTACAAGCACCACTGCGTGAGATAACCAGATCGGCAACCTCATAGGCATAGTCCATACGCTCGATAAAGGCACATTGGAAGATATTTTTGGTCGGATGATCCGCCAGAAAAGCACGCATCTCCTGCTCATAATACTTACCCGTCTGCCAGATGACCTGCACCGGAGCCTCGCCATCGAGCGAGAGAATCCACGCCTTCATCATCTCGTTAAGGGTGCGTGTGCCGAGTGAGCCTCCCACGATAAGTAGCGTAGGCACGTCACCTCTGAAGCCATAATACTCCAAAGCAGCATCGCTCTTCCCACTCTTGGCAGCGAAAGAGCCACGCAGAGGGTTACCCGTCATTACAATCTTTTCCTTCGGAAAAAACTGCTCCATCCTGTCGTATGCCACGCAGATACGTTTAGCACCCTTGGAGAGGAATTTATTAGCCTTACCTGCAAACGAGTTCTGCTCCTGCATAAGAGTAGGAATACCCATACGTTGTGCCATCCACATAACGGGGGCACTCGCATAGCCACCAAAGCCCACAACGACATCGGCACGGAACTCACGGATGACCTTACGTGCCTTCCACACACTACGCAGAGTCTTCCACGGCAGAGCTAAATTCTTGAGCGTCAGGCGACGCTGGATGCCGGCAATAGGCAAGCCGACAATATTGTAGCCCAAAGCAGGCACCTTCTCCATCTCCATCTTACCCTCGGCACCCACAAAGAGCACCTCAACATCGTCGCCCCACTTACGTTTCAAAGCCTCGGCAACCGACACAGCGGGATAGAAATGGCCTCCCGTACCTCCTCCAGAGAGTATAACTCGTTTCATATAGTTTCGTTTCATTCAAAATATTTAAGCCCTAACGTCCCCAACTATCGCGGTCGAGAGAACGGTAGGTGATAGCTTCCGAAATATGTTGTGGCTCGATATCTGCCGCACCCTCCAGATCGGCAATAGTTCGTGCCACCTTAATGATGCGGTCGTAGGCTCGTGCCGAGAGCTGCAGTCGCTCCATAGCCCTGTCGAGCAGCGTACGCGACTCAACCGACAGCGGACACATATCACGCAGCATAGCCGACGACATCATAGTGTTGGTGTGGATACCCAGCCCCTTAAATCGCTCCGCCTGACGTTCGCGTGCCCTGACGACACGCTGACGCACATCGGCACTTGACTCAGCTCGCTCCGTAGAGGATATCTCGTCAATAGCCACAGGGGTAATCTCGACGTGCAGGTCGATACGGTCCATCAAAGGGCCAGAGATGCGTCCCATATAGCGGTGAACGGCAGCGGCAGAGCAGGTGCACTCCTTGGTAGGGTGGTTGTAGTAGCCACACGGACAAGGGTTCATAGAGGCTATAAGGGTGAAGTTAGAGGGATACTCGACAGCATACTTGGCACGCGAGATGGTGATACGCTTATCCTCCAAAGGCTGACGCAGCACCTCCAATACGCTATGTCCGAACTCGGGCATCTCATCCAGGAAAAGGACTCCATTGTGAGCCAGCGACACCTCACCCGGCTGAGGGTTTTGTCCACCACCAATAAGAGCCACAGGTGAGGCTAAATGGTGGGGCGAACGGAAAGGACGGTGAAGCATCAAGCCTCGACACGTGCCTAACTTACCCGCTACGGAGTGAATCTTGGTGGTCTCGAGAGCCTCCTCCAGACTCATAGGAGGGAGGATAGAGGGCATACGGCGGGCAAGCATAGTCTTACCCGAGCCCGGAGGACCTATCATAATGACGTTATGACCTCCCGCAGCGGCTATCTCCAAAGCTCGCTTGGCGTGCAGCTGACCCTTAACATCGCTGAAGTCATCGGCATAACGCTCCTCGGCGAAAAACTCCTCGTGGCGTTGTCCCACAGTAGGGAT
>JAEIGA010005082.1_pt1 | contig 20196 bp, 14 predicted proteins | sample 9270691 | NCBI WGS metagenome assembly JAEIGA01 (sample SAMN17057246, study PRJNA624740) | gut metagenome | biome: biome; isolation source: fecal sample | host: Bos grunniens | place: China: Xizang | collected 2019 | reverse complement strand
GCCTATGTCAATCTTCTCGATGATATCGGCATCGCATGCACCTGAAGCAACGGTCTGCTCAAATGGATAGAGGTCTACAATCACCAGGTCAATCTCGGGAATCTCATACTCAGCCATCTGCTGTTGGTCTTTTTCAAGCTCTCTGCGGCCAAGGATGCCACCGAACACCTTGGGGTGAAGTGTCTTGACGCGTCCGCCCAGGATTGAGGGGTAGCCTGTGAGGCTCTCTACTGCTGTGCAGGGGATGCCAAGCGACTCAATGAACTGCTGTGTGCCGCCTGTTGAAATGAGTTGAACACCGTCTGCGTGAAGCAGCTTTATAATCTCATCAAGACCGTCTTTGTGGAAAACGGAAACCAATGCCGATTTAATTCTTTTTGTAGACATAGTGATATGTTGAATTTGTTTGCTTAATTATTGATAACCAGCGCATTAATAGACTGCCGGCCGGGATGTCCCCATTTTCTTGCGAAGTTACTTTATTTTGCCCGATTTTCCACTATAAAAGGCATCTTATTTTTCAACAATTAAATATAAAATATTTAAATGGGTGGGCGGTGGCTCAGTGGTGGTTTTTTGTTGGGGGGAATTATGTTTTCAGGCTGCCACCAAATATAAAACAGAGCAGGCGGCCGGTCGGTCACCTGCTCTGTTTTATATTTGGAAATTACTTCTTTCTTGGGTGGTCAATGTTGTAGTGGAGGCCTCGGCTCTCCTTGCGTTCCATCGCCTGACGCATAATGAGGTAGCCGACATTGATGATGTTGCGCAGCTCGCACAGCTCGCGGCTCACCACGCTGCGCTTGAATAACTCCTCGGTCTCCTCGTAAAGAAGGTCGAGACGGTTCCAGGCACGTTTCAGTCTCAGGTCGGTGCGCACAATGCCCACATAGGTGCTCATAATCTGCTGCACCTCTTTGGCATCCTGTGATATAAGTACCATCTCCTCGTTCATCTTGGTGCCTTCATCGTTCCATTGGGGAACGGCTTCGTTGTAGCTATACTCTTTGAAATGTGCAACAGAGTGCTTTGCTGCCGCATCGGCATAGACTACTGCTTCTATCAATGAGTTGCTGGCAAGGCGGTTGCCGCCGTGCAGGCCTGTGCACGAACACTCTCCAACGGCATAGAGCCTGTGGATGCTTGATGCTGCGTTAAGGTCTACAAGGATGCCGCCACACAGATAGTGGGCAGCAGGTGCCACAGGGATGTAGTCCTTTGTTATGTCAATGCCAAGTGAGAGGCACTTTTCATATATGTTGGGGAAGTGGCGTTTTGTCTCCTCGGGGTCTTTGTGGGTTACGTCAAGGTAGACGTGGTCGTCGCCACGGTGTTTCATCTCGTTGTCTATGGCACGCGCCACAATGTCGCGAGGGGCAAGGGAGAGACGTGGGTCATATTTGTGCATAAACTCCTTGCCGTCCTTGGTTCGCAATATGCCGCCGTAGCCGCGCATTGCCTCGGTGATGAGAAATGAAGGCCTATCCCCCGGGTTGTAGAGCGCAGTGGGGTGGAATTGGATGAATTCCATATCCTTTACAGTGCCTTTTGCACGGTATACCATTGCTATGCCATCACCTGTTGCCACAAGAGGGTTGGTGGTTGTCTTGTAGACGGCTCCGCAGCCACCTGTTGCCATAAGCGTTACTTTGCTTAGGAAGGTGTGCACCTCGTTGGTGGCAATGTCGAGCACATAGGCACCATAACATTCAATGTCGGGTGTTTGGCGTGTTACTTCAATGCCCAGGTGGTGCTGTGTCAATATCTCAATGGCAAAATGGTTGTCGTAGATGGTGATGTTGGGGTGGTTGCGCACAGCCTTTATAAGAGAGAGTTGTATCTCGGCACCTGTGTTGTCGGCGTGGTGCAGGATGCGGAACTCGGAGTGTCCGCCTTCGCGGTGCAAGTCAAATTCTCCCTTCTCGTTTTTGTCGAACTCAACCCCCCAGTCTATAAGGGCTTGAATTTGAGAGGGAGCTTCGCGCACCACCTTTTCCACTGCAGCGCGGTCGCTTATCCAGTCGCCGGCTATCATTGTATCCTCTATGTGCTTGTCGAAATTATCAACAGCAAGGTTGGTTACCGATGCCACGCCACCTTGTGCGAAATAGGTGTTGGCATCCTCAAGTGTTGTTTTGCAGATGAGTGCCACTTTGCCGTGGCCTGCCACCTTGAGGGCAAAACTCATTCCGGCAATGCCGGAACCGATAACCAGAAAATCATATTTCTTAACCATAAAACATTTTTGTTTATGATAGGGGTGTCGGCTATGGTTGTGTTGTGTTTGTTTTGTGGCCGGCTGCCTCTTTTTCGTTTGGTGGTAAAATTACAAAAAAATGGAATAAACAATGGGTGCTTGTTGAAAAAAGTTTTCTTTAGAGTCCTTTATGCCTCTATTTATCTGTTTTGTTGAGCCTGCTTGCGGCAATGTTGCGCAACAGCTGTTCATAGCCACATCTCTCCACGGCGCTGCCGCTGAAAAGCGTGTCATATTGTTCCTTGCTAAGTGCTCTCCATTTCTCAGGAGTCATTTGCAGAAGTTCGGTGCAGGGTTGCAGTTCGGGGGTGTTATTGGGGGTGGCAAAGCGGTTGTGTGGGCATACTGTCTGGCAGCGGTCGCAACCATAAAAGTTTTTTCCCATAATTTCGCCTATATTTGGGGGTAGATTGTCGCGGTGTTCTATTGTGAGATAGGAGAGGCAGTGGTTGGCGTTTAGTCCGTTGTTGCTCAGTGCCCTACCGGGGCAGTTGTCGATGCAGAGATGGCAGTTGCCGCAGTGATTGCCGGTAAATGGGGTGTCATACTCCAACTCTATGTCAATGAGCAGTTCTCCAAGGAAAAAGTAGGACCCTTTGCCCGGTATAATCAGTTGGCGATTGCGCCCAATCCATCCAAGGCCGGCCTGTGTGGCCCAATAGCGCTCGAGGAGCGGTGCCGAGTCGCAGAAGGCGCGCCCTTTGCAGGGGGTGGCTTCGTTGATTTTCTTGAGCAGCAGATGTAGTTTGTCCTTTATTATCTTGTGATAGTCCTTGCCCTGTGCATAAGCGGCAATTCCCTCTGCCTGCTCTTTTGGAGCATAGTTGAGGGCTACTGATATAACGCTTTTGCACCCCTCTGCAAGCAGGGTGGGATTGAGACGCTTATCCGTGTTGCGTTCAAGGTAGTGCATTGTTGCGTGCATTCCGGCATCTATCCAACTGTTCTGCATTTGTGCTGTTTGGGGGGATACTGCTGCTGCACGTGCTATGCCGCAAAGGTCAAAGCCGAGGCCCTGGGCCTCGGCTTTGATATATTTGGTAAGTTCAGTGGTTGTCATCATTTGAATACCTTGAATTCATAGCCCTGTTCAAGCAGCCAGTCGATGGAACGCGGAAGGGCATAGCGCAGGTTGCTTTCGCTGCGCATTGAGTCGTGAAAGGTTATTATAGAGCCGTTGCGCACATACTTTTTTACGTTGGCAAGCACATCTTCGCCATAGAGCCGGAAACTGTAGTCGCGGGTAACAAGGTCCCACATCACAAATTGGTAGCGCTTGCTAAGCTCCTTGTATTGTGCGTGGCGCAACATTCCGTGTGGCGGGCGAAAGAGGTTGCTGTGCAGAAAGGCATCTGCCTGGTCCACATTCTCAATATACTCGGTTGTGCCGGTGAGCAGGCCCTTCAGGTGGTTGAAGGTGTGGTTGCCCACGCGATGTCCGCTCTCTATGACCTGCAGATACTCTTGGGGGAACTTGTGTACGTTGTCGCCCACCATAAAGAACGTCGCCTTTATGCCGTAACGTTCAAGCAGGTCCACCACCCAAGGAGTGATGACGGGAATGGGGCCATCGTCGAAGGTGAGATAAACAGCCTTCTCGTTGGGATCCATTCGCCACAGCGCCTTGGGGAAGAGGCTGCGCACAAAGCCTGGTACTTGCTCAATGAACATTGTTCTTACTTCTGTGGATTAGACATTCTTATGAACTCCATCAATGCTCTCTCAATCTGTTTCATCTCTGCATCGGTGGGCTCAAGGTCGTAGAGCAAGTTGTATATGACACCTATCAAGGTCTTCTTTATCTCAAGAGCTTTCTTGTTGCGTGTGTTCTTCATAAGCTCCACCTCTCTGTTGAACAGCTTGGCAAGCTGCTCTGCAAGAGCCTCTCTTGATACAGACGGCGCGTCGCCTTCGAGGGTGCTCCACGCCTCGGAAAGGAGCGACAGGCGGTGATAGAGCATAACGTCATTTCTCTCGGCGGGGTGCAGCGAATTGTGCCAAACGGTGTGCTCATATTCATTCTTGAGTATATTGTTGGCAATTTCGTTCTTTCTGCTTTGCAACATCTTGAGGGTTGCATCGCCAAGGTATCCCTCCTCTCCGGTGTTGCGCTTTTCAGCCTGTGCTTTGTAGAGTATGTTGTAGATGCTTCCAATTGTCATACAGTTGTCGCGCAGTGCGTCATAGGGTATTGCCTGTGAGGGGAACTCGTTATACCATTTTTCGAGCAGGGTGATGATGGCATCGTGTGGCTCGCCTACATTGAGCATCTCGGTTGCGAGCTGCGAGATGAGGCTGCGGTGGGTGTGTATCATACGGCGCACCGACTCATCGGCATAGTACTCCTTGCTCTCCTTTATGCCACCCCACTTGAAGCGGTTTACAACGTTGTTGTAGAAACGCTCGATGTCTACAGGGTGGTCGTTGTTGTTGGTGTCATAGCCAAGCTTGCTCCAGTCGAAGGGGGTGATGCGGTAGGCAAGTCCTTCGTGAACAAAGAACTTCTTGAGCACGCGGGGGTAGTTGCTCTCGCCCACTGTCATCGACATATAGAGGGGGCGCTCCCAGTTGGCGTTGGCAATCATATCGAAGAGCATCAGCTCGTGGCGATAGAGAACGCTCTTGTCGCTGATGTCAATGGTCATATATTGGGGCATACTGTCGATATACTCTTCGGGGACAACCATTCCTGAGCGTGCAACGGCCGTGGGGTCAATGGGGATGTAGAGTCTTTCGCAAGGGATTATGTTTCTTGGCATTGAGAAACGTTCCCTGTGGGGGCGTCCCTCGTTGATGGCAGCCTCGTACATTGTTATAATCTCATCGACAACCTTGCGTGCTTCGGATTTCTTTGTAGCATTTGCCTCAAGAATCCAATGCTTGGTGATTTTGTTCATTTCGTAGGGGTTTTCGCCGAAAGCCTTTGTGAACTTCTCGGGGAAAGCATTGCGATACTCTTCTATGAACTCCTCCATTGGGAATACGTAGACATAGATGTTGGTGTTTCCGGCATAGTTTATGCGGTCCCAGGTTATAGGCAGGCTGGGTGAGTCGTATGCCGGGCGCTTCATCTGGTCGGTGTACCAATCGGTTTGCAGATAGGAGAGGTTGCACACACGTGTGTCGGTGCGCACCTCCTCCACCTCTTGGTTGTACCACAGAGGGAAGGTGTCGTTGTCGCCGCAGGTGAATATTATGGGGCAACCCTCATCGGGCAGCGTGTTCAGATAGTTTTGTCCAAAGTCGCGGCAGGCGTAGCGGCCACTGCGGTCGTGGTCGTCCCAGGTCTGTGATACCATTTGCAGGGGAACGAGCAGGCACAGGCTGGCGATGACTCCGCTTGTGATAATCTTTTTATCGCAGTTGAGATATCTCTTTAAAGCTCTGTTGGCATACTCTATAAGACCTGCTACGCAAAGGCCTATCCAAATGGCAAAGGCATAGAAAGAGCCTGCATAGGCATAGTCGCGTTCACGTGGCTGCAGGGGTGTTTGGTTAAGGTATAGAACAATTGCAAGGCCTGTCATAAAGAATAGCATAAAAACCACCCAGAACTGCTGCTTGCCTCTCTTGCCGTAGCCCAGCTGCCAAATGATGCCAATGATGCCCAAGATGAGCGGCAGGGCATAGAAAGCGTTGTGTCCCTTGTTCTTTTTCAGTTGTTGGGGAAGAAGGGATTGATTGCCAAGGCGTATATTGTCTAAGAAGGGTATGCCTGTAATCCAGTTGCCGTGTTCACTTTCGCCATAGCTGTTTTGGATGTCGTTCTGGCGGCCTGCGAAGTTCCACATAAAGTAGCGCCAGTACATATGATTCATCTGGTAGTTGATGAAGAAGCGTATGTTGTCAATTTGTGTGGGCACCTTCACATCGAGCGACTTGCGCTGCTGTTTTCTGGCCTCGGGGTATTTGGCTTTCCTGAAGTTGGTGATGGGCTTGCCAATCCACTTCTCGTATTCGCCGGCGTGGTCGCTGCTATACATTCTTGGCAGCAACATATTCTGCACAAAGCGATACTCTTTGTTATAGTCTATGATTTCATATTGGTCGGGGTCGCCGGGGTTTTTCTTCTCTACGCGGATGTATACGGGGCTTGTCTTGTCAAAGAGTGCGTCGCCATCACTGTTTCGCTCTACCTCGGCGTCGAAACACTCACCATAGAACAGAGGGCGTGAGCCGTACTGCTCGCGGTTGAGGTATGAGCCCAGGGAGAAGATGTCCTCGGGTGAGTTCTGGTCCATTGGTGTGTTGGCCGAAGAGCGCACAACAATTAGCGCATAGGAGGAGTAGCCCACCATAATGAGCAGCAAGCTCAGGAATACGGTGTTGAATGTCCTGTGGCTGATGAGGCCCTTTCTTGTTGAGGCATCTACACTGTAGCTGATGCTGCTTCTGTTGCATATTACGAAAATCACTGTAAGCACTATTGCGCCAAGGAACAGGCTGCCCACTATGCTGTTGCCATAGAAAGGTATGCCAAGCAATGCCACGGCCAGCGTGATGAGAGCGGCAACAACAGTTTGGCTCTTGCCCTTTTCGGTGCAGTAGATGCCTGCGACAAGGGTGCTGAACAGCAGTATTATGTACACAATGAGTCCCGTGTTGAATGGCAAGCCGAACAGGTTCACAAAGAGCAGTTCAAACCAACCGCCAACCTTTACAACGCCGGGCACAATGCCATAGAGCACCACCATTACAATGGCCGCCGATACAACAAGAGCAAGCATAGAGCCTTTGAAGCTTGCATTGGGGAATTTCTTGTAGTAGACCACGAGTACTATGGCCGGAATACATAGCAAGTTCAGCAGGTGAACGCCGATAGAGAGGCCCACAAGGTAGGCTATGAGCACTAACCAGCGGTCGCTGTGGGGTGCGTCGGCATTGTCCTCCCATTTGAGGATGAGCCAGAATACAACTGCGGTGAACAGTGATGAGTAGCCATAGACCTCACCCTCGACAGCGCTGAACCAGTAGGTGTCGCTCCAGGTATATGCCAATGCGCCGACAAGGCCCGATGCCAAGATGGTAATCATTTGTGCCACAGTCATCTCCTTGCCGTTGCCCACCATCATTTTGCGCGCCAGATGCGTTATACTCCAAAAAAGGAACAGTATGCCACCGGCGCTCAGCATTGCCGACATAATGTTCACCATAAAAGCAACCTTGTCGGGGCCTGCGAACATTGAGAAGAAGTTGGCGGTGAGCATAAAGAAGGGGGCGCCGGGCGGGTGTCCCACCTCGAGCTTGTTGCCGGAGAGAATGAACTCGGGACAATCCCAGAAACTTGCTGTGGGCTCCACAGTAAGGCAGTAGGTCAATGCCGCAACAAGGAATGTGAACCATCCCAGGGCATTGTTCAGAATTTTGAACTGTTTCATTATACTGTTTATGTTTTTTATTCGCTGTAGTGCTTTCCGATTTTGTCTCTTCTTTGCCCAAAATCGCACAAAGTTATCCATTTAATGGCACAGGGCAAAATATTAGCCGACAATTCAGCCGGCTGTTAAGATTTATTTGTAAAAAATGGAGCAGTGGGGTAAGGCTTTGAACCTTGCTATCTTATGTTTTTGCTTTTACAGCGGGTCAATGTCATAGAACATCACAACCGAACGGTAGCGCGGCTGCTCGCAATAGGCTTGCTGTATGTTCTTTAGCACCTCGTTTACTTTGTACTGGGAGAGGGTGTTCTCCACCTTGAGAACTATTTTGCGTATGTAGAGCTCCTTCACTTTGGCCACAGGTGGAAGATCGGGGCCAAGTATGCGGTTGTCGAATATCTCGCGCATTCGGCGCCCGATGAGCTCGGAGAACTCCTCTATTATTCTCACATCGCGGTGCTTCATATATATGTAGACAAGGCGGTAAAAAGGTGGATAGTGGAAGAGCATACGCTCGCTCAACTGTTGGTCATAGAAGGTGGCATAGTCGTTGGCAACAATCTGTGGTATCACAGGAGCGTCGGTCATCTTGGTTTGCAGAAACACCTTTCCTTGTCCGTTTTTGCGTCCTGCGCGTCCTGCCACCTGGGACATCAGTTGAAAGGCACGTTCCGTGGCTCTGAAGTCGGGATAGTTGAGCAGTGTGTCGGCATTTATGATACCAACAACTGCCACATTGTCAAAATCGAGACCTTTGGAGACCATTTGAGTTCCTATGAGTATATCGGTCTTGCCGCTTTGAAAGTCGCCAATGATTTTCTCGTATGCTGTGCGTGTGCGTGTGGTGTCAAGGTCCATTCGCTTAATGCGCGCATCGGGAAAGAGGTTCTGCAGGTCATCTTCAATCTTCTCGGTGCCATAGCCAAGGGTAGAGAAACTGCGCCCTTCGCAGTTGGGGCAGTGAACGGGGGCCGGTATGCTGTAGCCGCAATAGTGGCACACTAACTTGCCGGCACTCTTGTGCAGGGTGAGGCTCACGTCGCAATGCTTGCAGCGTGGTACCCAACCACAGGTGCGGCACTCGAGCTGCGGTGAGTAGCCTCGGCGATTTTGGAACAGTATAATCTGCTTTTTTTCTTTCAACGCTTGGCTCATAGCCTCCACAAGAGGGTCGGCGAATGGTCCAACAGTGAGCTTCTTGCGGCAATATTCCTGCATATCCACAACCTCTATCTGTGGCAGCTGCACGGCGCGGTGGCGGGTCTTGAGGCTCACAAGGGCATATTTCCCGGTTGTTGCGTTGAAGTAGCTCTCTATTGATGGCGTGGCTGTTCCAAGCAGTGTCTTGGCGCCGAAGAACGACGCAAGCACAATGCCTGCGTTGCGCGCATTATAGCGTGGTGCAGGCTCTTGCTGCTTGTAGCTGTTTTCGTGTTCCTCATCGATGATGACAAGGCCCAATTTTTGAAATGGAAGGAAAACCGAAGAGCGCACTCCCAATATTATGTCGTATGGGGTGTCGCTGAGCTGCTTTTTCCAAATCTCCACCCTCTCGGCGTCGGTGAACTTGGAGTGGTAGAGGCCTATGCGGTTGCCAAACACACGGCGCAGCCTCTCTACAATCTGCTTGGTGAGCGCAATTTCGGGCAGCATATACAGCACCTGCTCGCCACGCTCAAGGGCTTTGGTTATGAGGTGGATGTAGATTTCAGTCTTTCCTGCCGAGGTAACTCCGTGCAGCAGTGTTACGTTCTTTTGTTTGAAACTATCTTCGATTTCATCGAAGGCTTTTTGTTGTGCGGCGCTTAGGGTGTTTACGGGTGTTACCGGCTCGTTGTTGATGCTAAGGCGCCCAATCTCCACTTCATAGGTCTCTAGAATGCCTTTCTCCTTGAGTTGGTTATATATTGCCGGCAAAACCTGTGCCTGCTCAATGAGCTTGTGTTTCGATACCTCTGACGGGCTGTTGCCAAATGGGGTGGCCATTTGCAGATAGGTGGCAAGCAGACGTTTTTGACGTGGTGCGCGCCCAAGTGCCTGCAATAGCAAATTTATCCCCTTTTCATCGCGGCAGCGTGCGGTGAGCCGCACGCGCTGTTCGGTGCGTGGCTTGAACTCGCCCTTTAGTCCTTGGGGAATGGCGGCCTTGTAGATGTCGCCCATTGAGCATAGATAGTAGCGCGATATCCACTCCCAAAGCTTTATTTGGCTCTCAAGCACAATGGGTGTCTCATCGAGCACCTCTTTTATCGGTTTCACAGCGTAACCCTCCGGCTCGTTGTCGTGCAGTTCCGAAACAAGTGCCGTGTAGCTCTTGTTCTTGCCCAGCGGAACAGTTACGCGGCATCCCGGCACTATTGTGCCGTTGAACTCTTGCGGAACGCTGTAGGTGAATGTGCCCGGCAGCGGCAAGGGGAGTATTACGTCTGCAAATTTGCTCATTGGAACGCGAGGTTATCAGGAAGAACAGGCAAGCCTTGTCAGTTTGCAACAAAGCATTTTATATCGTTACCGGTGGGGCTTTGGAACACCTTTAGGCCAAACTGCGGCAACAATGCGAATACCTGCTCAAAAATCTCGGCTTGCAGGTGCTCATAGTCTACCCACCCTGTTCCGTCAAAGAAGAAATAGAGCTCAAGCGGCAGTCCCTGGCTTGTGGGTTGCAGCTGTCGCACCATAATCATCATCTTTTTGTTTACAGATGGGTGGTTGCGCAGCCACTCCTCGAGCCACTGGCGAAAGACGGTCAGGTTTACCTGGCGCTTTTCTTTGTCGGCCTCTTTCAATATGCCTTTTTCTAAAAGTGTGGCAAGCAGTGTGTCGTTGCAGAAGGATATTGAGCTCATATCGATGTAGATAGAGCGTTTTATGCGGCGTCCGCCACTGTTGAACATTCCCCTCCAGTTCTGAAACGAATCGCTCACAAGGGCATAGGGCGGGATGGTGGTTATTGTCTTGTCCCAGTTCTCTACCTTCACGGTGGTTAGTGTAACGTCTAACACAGTTCCGTCTGCGCCATACTTCTCCACCGTAATCCAGTCTCCGGGGTGCAGCATATCGTTGGCGGCCAGTTGAACGCCGGCCACAAGGCCCATAATACTATCCTTGAATACCAACATAAGCACAGCTGCCGATGCTCCGAGTCCTGCAAGCAGCTTTGTGGGATCCTTGTCGATGATGATGCTCGCTACAATGATGGTTCCAATGCATATAACAATGATTTTCAGCATTTGGAACACGCCCTGCAGGGTGTGGTTCTTTGTTCTTTCGGCCTGGTTGGAAATTTGATAGAACGAGGTGAGCAGTCCACAGCACAGGCTGGTGAAGACAATGGTTATGTATACTGATGAGATTTTTGTAACTACGCCGTGAAGCTGTGAACTCTCATAGACAATGAATTTGAGGAGTGCCATCAACAGAATACCCACAACAAGGTTGCACAGCTGCTTGAGGTTGTTGCTGCTGAGTATGATGTCGTCCCACTTTATGCGTGTCTTTTTTGTTATTGAATTCACTATGGGTATCACAATCCTTTGGCACACAAAGCTGCTCACGTAGAAAAGCAGCACAATGCACAGTATTGTGCCAATCCAGTGTATGGCGTTTATGTTGTTTGTTTCAATGCCTAATCTATTGAGCAGAGGGATGAATTCTTGTTCCATAGTGTTGCTTGGTTTTGAGTTAATGCTTTCAACGCAGCTTTTCTAACATACACAGACCGACAGGGTGTTCCCCCATCGGTCTGCTTTGTATGGTTATAGGGTTTAGAAAAGGTATGCCAATGAGATTTGCCAGGTGTTGGTCTTTGACTCCTCCTTCTTGAAAATCTCCAAGGCGCTGTTCATTACGCCCTCCTTGTATTCGGCGGTCTTTCCCATAGCGAGGTTGTAGTTGCCGTGAATCTGTATGTGGTCAAAGAGAACCACTCCAAGGCCAAAGTTGAGGCTGAAGCTGCTGTCGGCGAAGTTGTAGCTTCTCTTGGTGAGACCTGTAACGTCATCAACGCTGTTCAGCGCAATTTTCTTGCTGCCGATGTTCCAGCCAAACTGGGGACCAACAGCAATGAATGGCTCAAAGAACTTGCTCACAACAGGAAGATTGAGTTCGTAACGAAGGTACAGGGGCAGGTCGATGCTCTGGTCCAGGATGTTTACATCCTCAATTGCAACATTCTTCTGTGAGTAGAGTACGTTGGCTTCAATGCCAAGGCCTACGATGGGGAACACAAACTTTGCTGTGGGACCAACAAACCAACCGGCTTCACCCTTAATGTCGTTTTTGAGAACATTGATGTCTGTGGGCTTCTGAGAGAGGTTTACACCGGCCTTAATACCGAAATCAAATTGTGCCGCAACGGGTGTAGCAAGAAATAGACCTATTACTACCAGGATACCGAAAAACTTTTTCATAATTCTACTATTTAATTAATAATCAAGACAGCATTGTTGCCCGAATGAGGTTTCAACAATGCTGCCTAAATACCTATTCGTGTCGCAAAAGAACGATAAAATAAGTAAATAAACAATATTTTAAGTAAAAATGTTTATCGTCGTGTGCGGCGTACCGATACTTTTGCATCACCGCCTGTGTTGCCGGGGCTCTTCTCCTTGCGGCTTTTTGTTGTTTTGGTCTTTTTTGTATCGGTCTTCTTGGCCGCAGCTGCTCTTTTTGTGCCGGCGCTGCGTGCAACCCTCTCCTTCTTGGGGGCCTTTTTGGCTGTTTCTTTTGCAGCAATGGTGTCGTTTGCTGCGGCGGTGGCTGCGTCAATAGAGTCTTGACGCATCTGCGCAACGGTCTTTGTGTTCCAAAGGTTGGTGCGGAAATCCTTGAGCTGTTGCTCAATCTTCTCCTGCTCTTTCTTTACAGAGGCCGAGTCGGTGCAATATTGTGCAATGGCAAGGTTACGTGTGTTCACCGTCTTGTATATTTCTCCCTCGTAGCATCCCCTTCTGAAAAAGTCATCCATTGTCATCGACATCACATTGTTGAGGCTGCTTGTCATCATAGGCTGTTGTGCAAGCAATGGCGAAATTTCATCATATTTGAGCCAGAACATAGGGTATTTTGTTACATCCGAGCCAAAATCGCCCGAGCGGTGAAGCACGGGGCAAATGGCTGTTACCATTTGGCCGTATGTGCCGGTGCGCTGGTCATACCAATAGCTCTCCTTTATGTAGTAGCTCATCACCTCGGCACTTGGTATATCGCTGTTTCCCACCACAACCTTGCCGTCTTTCTCCTCGTAGTAGATGCGGTAGTTCTCAAGCATATCCATAGGTGAAAGCACATTCTCTTCGGTAAACTGCTCAAGGCCGTCAAGGTTATACTTGTAGGCTGTGATGTTGCCCTCGAGTATGTTTAGGAAAATGTATGTGAACAGGTTGTATGTTCCCCCTGTGGGTTCTACTGGGTAGTAGAGCGATGCATTTTTCTCTTTTTGCAGTTCAAGGCTGCGGTAAACTTCGCGTTTCCAATCTACCTCTTGTGGTGTGGCATTTGTGGGAAACTGGCTCATAGCCCTTGGAGAGAGACCCACTGTTGCTGCCGGACTCTTCTTCTCCTTCTGGTCGTTGCTTTTACGTGCGGGGGGCTGTGCAAATGCTGTGTGCGCAAGGAAAGCAAGCGCTGCCACTGCCAATATTCTGTTGATGTACTGCATACTGTATTGTGTTGTTTCTGTTTTTTAGTCTATAATTACCTCGAGCGATGTTGTGAGCAGGCGCTCTACATTATCCGGTCCAATGGCCTTTACGTGTGAGATGTAGAAGCGTTTTTTGCGTCCAAGGCTGCGGAACATATCCTTCTGCTGTTGCGAGAAGGCTGCGCCCTGCGATGTGAGGGGTATTGCGTTGCCCATATTATCGTAGAAGACTGTCTCGAAGGAGAGCACCTTGAAACCAATGTTCAACAATCCGTCGTCAATGGCTGCCACAATGCCCTGTGTGCCCATAAGCGCCTGCTTGCTGAATGGCTCGCCGCCGCGATAGCGTTGGGTGTTGCCGTCTTTGTCCTTGTACTCGATGAAGGGGGTGGGGTTGGGGAGCTGGCGCACACGGAAGGCATATTCGCCCATACTTTGGCTGCGGCCCTCATCGTTGCGTGCAGTTACGCCAATGAGCAGCTCCTCGCCAATCTTTGTGGGGATAACAATGAAGCCACCCTTGCCGTCGCTTTTTATTTGCGCGCTGCCCTTGGTGATGCCGGCCGAGATTTTGTTTGCAGGCACTCCCGGAACGGAGATGCTCACGGGGTTCTCAAAGCCGGCATAGAGCACGTTCATAAGTGATGCGCTCACTGTTGCAGTGGGGTCTACGACAGTGTATTCCTGTGAAAAATCGTAACGTGTGGATGTGCCGGCGCCGTCGTTCACAAGCATATAGCCGTTGAGCGTGAAGTCGCCTGTTTTGTTGCAGCGCACGCTGTATTCGCCGTTTTCGAGCAGTGTGCTATCCACGTAAATCTCGGGGCGTTGTGTGGAGTCTACTGCGGCAAGTATTATCTGTGCCGAGAAGTCGCTGCCACGCACAATGTTCTTTGATGTGGGGATTACCAGTGCTTTTATCTCGTTTACGCGCACGTCGCCAAGGTCTACATTCTTTGAAAGTGCGTGCAGCACCTCACCCTCTACATAGCGCACATCGTTCTGAATTTTTGTGAGCAGGGTGATGGCTGTGATGGCGGGCATACTCTCGAAATGGTACTCCTGCCAGTTCTTGTTGAGAGAGATGTCGCGATTGGGAACATCGGTGCTCATACAGTTGGCAATGAGCTCTTTCTGTGTGGGGCTCTCCACAATCTGCAGCATCGATTCGCGGTATTCGTTTATGGCATTATAGAGCTTTGTTCCTTCGCTGTGCACGCCCGAGAGCATTACGTATGTAGCTGCTTCAAGGTTCTCGCGGTTGCGCAGGTTGCTGTAGTCGGCATCCTCTCCGTCGGCCTCAAAGGCAATGCGTTGCTTCAGTTTGTCGGCAAGGTTGCATAGGCTGTCCGACTTCTCCCTTACGCTGTTGGCGCGCATATACCATTCGCGCACTTTTTCGGGGTTTTTGGCCATCATCTCGCCTAAGGTGCTGTATAGGACCTTGTTTTGTGTGCTTGTGTTCTCGGTGCTTCTTGTGAGGCTGTCATCGACAAGCGTGAAGCCGTTGAGCACGTCCGAGGAGACGTTCATCGCAAGCATTGCCATCAGAAGTACATACATCAGGTTTATCATCTTCTGACGTGGCGAAACTTTTTGTTTCTTTATTTTCATCGGTGGGGATGTTTAAATTTGTGGACGGTTCATATTTGATGTCATCGCCTCAATCATACGTGCATAGAGGGCGTTGAGTTCCTCAATCTGCAGTGCCATCTTCTTTGTCTGTTCGTTTACCTGGTCAATGGCATTCAACTGGCCGCCGGCACTGCGCAAATGCACCTCGTAGAGGGCGTTCACGCCTGTGAGGTTGCGGCTTAGGGTGTCCATCTCCTCCATACTGCGTCCAAGGGCCTCGGTCTGCAGTGAAATGCGTTGTATTGCCTCGGTGAGTTCGCGCACCTTGTCTACATACTCCTCTGTAGCCTTGTCCATCTCGCCTATGCTGGCCGATGACACGGCCGGAACGCCTCCACTATAGCCCGCAACAACGGGTGCACCGCCTCCAACAACAATGGGGCCGGTTGGTGCGGCTTCTGCTTTTTCGTTGTTGCTTGTTGCAGGGGGAACGGCTGCTCCTGTCATAATGGGGCCGTTGATTATTATAGGCTGGCCGCCGCCGGCTGCCGCCTCCTCTTTGGCCTCCTCCTCGGCAACATCATAGGGGCGTTCAAATGCTGAGAAGAAGAACACAATAACCTCGGTGCCCATACCCACAAACAGCATTATGTTTGCTCCCGGAAGGTGGGTTAGCTTGAAGAGTGTTCCAAGGATTACGATTGCAGCACCCCAGCTATAGAGATAGTTAAGAATGGTCTTTCCCTGTGCCGAGTCCATATATGCCTGTATGCTTTTTATAAAGCCTTTTGCCTTTTTCATATCTTGAAGGGTTTTTGCGTTATGTTATGGTTTTATTTTCTGCGGTCGCTGCCGGCGTAGCTTCTTACGCAGCGGAAACCGATGTATGAGCGAGACTCATTTTGGTATTCATACGAGCGTGTGGCGCCTTGAATATATTTCACGGGGTCTTTCCACGAGCCGCCGCGTATGGCTTTCTTCTTGAGCCTGTATGGGTCCTCTTTTGCGGCGCGGTATTGGAGGTCGGGGTTAATGTCGCTCATCTGCAGCACGCCGGCATCGGTGTAGACGGTGGATGTCCACTCGGCTACGTTGCCGGCCATATCATAGAGGCCGTTGGTGTTGGCCGAGAAGATGCCGCAGGCCGATGTGATGAGGCTGCCGTCTTGTGTGTAGTTGCCCTCGCCGGGCTTGTAGTTTGCATAATAGCAGCCGGCATCGCTCTTGGTGTCGCTTTGCTCCCAAGGGAAGCGGCTGCCGCTTTTGCCGCGTGCAGCAAATTCCCATTCGGCCTCAGAGGGCAGTCGATAGCGCTGTATCCACTTTGCCTGTGGGCCCATACCGCGAAGCAGATACTCTGTTCTCCAGGCACAGAAGGCGTTGGCCTGCTCCCAGCTGATGCCCACAACGGGGTGGTTGTCATATTTGGGGTGGCTGAAATAGAGTTGCAGATATGTCTCGTTGTTGGCGTTGGGGAAATCGTTTACCCAACAGGTTGTGTCGGGGTAGATGTTTACAATGTAGGTGTTGAGGAAGTCGTATGCTCCTGAGAGGGGGCGGTTGATTGTCTCGCGTATGATAGCTCCCTCATCATCAATGTAGGCTGTGTCCTTGGAGATTGTTACAACGGCATCATAGTCTACGGGAATGTCGGTGTTGCGGTTGCGCTCCTCGGGGTTGATGCGGTTTTTTCGCAGTGCGGCCTGTGTGTAGTCATAAATCTCATAGCGATAGTTCATTTGTGCGGCGTCGAGCATCTTCTCGCCGGTGATGGGATTGGTTATGTACACGCTTTCAATGGCACGCTTCTCATCTTCTGTGGGCTTTTTCCAAGGGATGGGCTTCTTCCAGTTGAGGTAGGGTGTGATGGGTTCGCCATACTGGTCCTCGGTAATCTTGTAGGTCTCGTCGCCGCCGTATGCGGGGTCGGCAAGGCGCTCGCGTATGATAGAGTCGCGAACCCAATATACAAACTGGCGATATTTAGCGTTTGAAACCTCGGTCTCATCCATCCAAAATGCATCTACCGATATTGTCTTTGATGGTGCTCCCGTGCCCCAAAGTGAGTCGCTGACTTCATCACCAACCTTTATTGAGCCCCTTTGTACAAGCACCATTCCAAAGGGTGCGGGCTCGTTTACGGCTGTGCCGCGTATGCCGGTAACCTCTCCTCCCATAGCATTCGCTGTTCCGGTGTTGGGGCTAAGGCACGATGTAATCACCAGTGCCAGAAGTGTTGTCAAAAGAAAAACAGTTTTTTTCTTCATTGTAAAATCCTTATACTGTTATGTTTATTTTTTCCTTTTTTAAATATCTCAAGGTCTATCTTGTAGCCTATGAAAATGTCGTGGCTGCCGTTCTGGGCACCAACGCCCGACGTGAACAACTCATAGGCATAGCTTGCAGTGATATTCATCATCTCAACACCCAGGATGAAGGCTACCGAAACGGTGGGACTGTAGGTTATGCCGCCAAAAAACTCTTTTCCCTGATAGCTGTATGTGCCTCTTGCCGTAATGTCGGCACGCCAACCGACAAAGTCGGTCATCACCTGCAGTGTGGGCTGTACTGATAATAACGTGTTTTTTATGGGAATATTGCCTCCGGCCATAAAATTAAAATAGGGGTCCACCTCCATTTCGTTCTTTTCCCCAATGAGCACCAGTGGTGAATTCAGGTGGATGCCCGACAGGCCTGCATAGAAATATTTGTGTTGGTAGAGCAGTCCGGCACCAAAATCGACTGTGTTGCCGTCGGCGTCACCCGACGGGAATGCGGGGTCGTAGCTCTCCCCGCCAAAGTTGAGACCGCTGTTGTTGAAGGTGCAGTTGATGAGCCCCGCCTGTGCGCCAATTGCCAAGCGGCCGCCAAAGAGCTTGAAACCGTAGGCATAATTGAGATAGAGATGCTGGTTTTCGAAACGGCCAATCTCGTCGTTTACAACACCAAGGCCCAGATTGTGGTCGCTTCTTATGAAGGGGATGGGCGCGTCAATGTTAAACAATATTGTCTTGGGGTTGTTTTCGAAACCCGACATCTGGTCGCTGTAGGCCGCATAAACCTTCATTTCCTTGTCGGCTCCGGCACCTGCGGGGTTGTAAAAATTCTTCATCTCCCAATAGTGGGTAAAGTGCACATCGAACTGTGCCTGAACCCTTCCAAGGGTGCAGACCAGCAACAATGCTGTCAATAACCACTTTCTCATTCCCTGTGTAAATGCTCTTTTATCAACGCAAAAAGCTGCGTTATATTATCTAATTTCTGTTATCTGTGGGTAAAAAACCGGTCTAACCCCAATAAAATGCAAATTTCATCTTTTTTTTGATAAAAATTCAGGATGTAGGCATAAAGTTGAGCACATAACGCAAAAAAAGTTGCACAGCACAGCCGTACAACTTTTTTTGTTGGGTTTTATGCGTGAATGTTACTTAACAAGTACCTTCTTGCCGTTTACAATGTAAATGCCGGCTGTTGTGATAGCCTCAATGCGGCGGCCTGTGAGATCATAGATAACCTTTGCACCGTTCTCGGCTGCAATGCCGCTGATGTTGGTTACATTGCCCTCCTCGCCAAAAACAACATTAATTGTTCCAAGCTCCTCCATTGTGATGCCGATTGTGCAGTAGAGGTGCTCGGCATCCATCTTGCCGGTGATGTTCACAGGTACCTCGCCAAGCTGGGGACCAATCCAATCGCCTTCTGTATCGCCGGCAGCAATCAATATGTTGCGATTGGCGGCAAAGCTTGTGATGCCCTCTTTTGTTGTTGCAGCAATGCTCTCAACAACAATGTTGCCAACCTCTATCAAACCACCGAGAACGAAATTGTTGAGTGAGAGAGTGTAGCTTCCGTCCTTGTTGGTCTCAACAGCGATGGTAGTCTCCTGTGGCTCCATCTGCTCCTCGTTCATAGCAACTACAAGCTGCTCGGTGTAGGTCTTTGTGCTTGCCACAAAATTGTTTCTGTCGCCGAAAACAACATTAATTGTTCCAAGCTCCTCCATTGTGATGTTGATTGTGCAGTAGAGGTGCTTGGCATCCATCTTGCCAATGAGATTTACGGGTACCTCGCCAAGGGTGGGGCCAATCCAATCTTCGCCGTCGGCGGTGATAAGAATGTTGCGGACCACCTCAAAGCTCTTTATGCCGTTTGACTCGGTGGTTGCGATATTGTCGATAACAATGTTGCCAACGGGGATTGCGCCACCAAGAATAAAGTTGTTGAGCGACAATGTGTAGGTGCCGTCCGATGCCTGATTAACAACAATTGTTGTCTCCTGGGGTGCCTCTTTCGAACCCATTATTGAAACCTCCAAATTGTCGGTGTAGGTTTGTGCCATAGCAAATGTTGTAGCAATGGCAAGCATAACTGTGAGTAAAGTTTTTTTCATAAGCTATTGTTTTAAATGGTTGTTTTTTAAAAAAGGTAGGTAAATCCCAGTGTACCGTAAATGGGGTAGAGCGCAAATGAGATGCTGCTGAACTCCTTGGGGAAGATGCCGTTGAACCCCCATTTGAGGTCGGCAAACACGGCAAGGTGCTTGTAGGCAACAAACTCGCCACCAACCTGCAGGCCCCAGTTGAACTTGCTCAGGTTGTCGTTGAAGCTGTAGCTTGCACTCTCAATCTCGGTCTTCTCGCCCGTGGGGTCGTTCTCGCGTATGTAGCCGTTGTAGACGTTGCCCGAGAAATCTCCCTGCATAAGGTATGATGCGTAGAGACCACCCGATACATTCCAGCGGTGGTTTATCTTGTAGACAGCAACAACAGGCAGTGTAAGATAGGTGTTTCTAACCGAAATCTCAACGTCTCCCGTCCAGGGGCCACACACCAATCCGCCGTCGTTCATAATCTCTGTGTAGTAGTTCTTGGTGTTGGCTGTGCTTGTCATTCCTTTGGTTTCGAGTCTTATACCCCAGCGCAGTCCCCAGTCGCTCTTTCCAAACATTTTCTCCACAGTGCCCTCGAGTGTGAGGTTTAACCCGGGGTTATAGCTCCCCAAACTGCGTATCTCAACGGGCAGAGGAAGCGGAGCCGTGCCACCAATGTTGTAGCCGGCGCTCAGGCGCACGTGCCAACCTTTCAGTGCGGCCTTGAACAGGTTTATATCACTATCCCCAACCTCCTTTTTCTGCGCAGTAGCCGACAGGGCCAATATTGTTGCAAGAAGTGAAATGAATATCTTTTTCATAGCCTTGTTTTTCTCGGTGTTTGTTTGTGTTTGGTTTACTTGTTGTCCCAGATGATTTTTATCTCATCCACGCACAGTGTGCTTCCCATTGCTCCCTCAAAGAATGCACCCTCCTTGCTTGAGCTGGCAACAACGGTTATTGCATATTCGCCGTT
>JAEIGA010005081.1_pt1 | contig 20197 bp, 34 predicted proteins | sample 9270691 | NCBI WGS metagenome assembly JAEIGA01 (sample SAMN17057246, study PRJNA624740) | gut metagenome | biome: biome; isolation source: fecal sample | host: Bos grunniens | place: China: Xizang | collected 2019 | reverse complement strand
TATTTTGTTAATGATTCATTAATATATTCTTTAATAGTTTTCATAATTATTTATCGTATTTTATTCACTCCATAAAGCCCATTTTTGAGATTGTAACTTTTCGATTTTTGGTTCAAGTTTACTAATCTTGTTCTTTATGGTTTTAATTTGTTTTTCTAATTTATTGAACTTAACACCATATTTTTGTGCAAGTTTTTCTGCTTCTTCAAATTTACCATTGGCATATAATCCACCAACTTCTTCTTCGTGGTCAATTTGTAAATCACGATATTCTCGTTTAAGGTCCTTTAATTCACCTTCCAAATCATACATTTGGTCTTCAAGAGGATCAAGTTCTTTACGAATTTCCTTTTCCTTTGCAATAATTTCATTATATTTTCTATCCTCTTCTTCACGAGCTAAACGAGCCTTTTCTGCTTCCTTAGCTGCTTCAATATCATCTATCCATAATGTACAAATTTCACCAGTATCTGGATCTACAAAATCTTCGTAATGACCACCTTTACCATCAGCTTCTGATTCTAATATATAATCTTTAATAGTTTTCATTTTTAATTTGATATATGTTTATATATAAAAATAAAAAGGAGATAAGTAACTATCTCCTTTAAAATATAGTTATGTATTTTAATATTTCAATTATTTAGACTCTTTTTCTTTTAAAGCTTCTCTTTGTTTTTTCTCAGTTGCTGATCTTTTAACTTTTTTCTTTAATTCCTTAACATCTAATTCTTGCAATCCAAGGAACTCAGGTATTTTAGCAAATAATTCAGTATTTTCTGTAATTATAGCTCCACAAATGCATATACACATTCCACGAACTAAATTTTTAAATATATTGCTATCTGGATCTATTTCCTTATTATTGCTGGCAATTTTCTTAGAAATATATTCTAAAAGATATTTTCCTTCAAGACCAGCTTCTTTAGCTAAAGGTGCAATAATATCTTTTTCTTCTTTTATGACTTCTGCTGCTTCTTTTTTAACTGTTTCAGTATTGTTATCTGATTTTTCAGTATCAGTATCTTTCTTTTCATTTTCAGCTTTCTTCTCGATTGCTTTTTCTGTATTATCTAATGTTTTTTCAATTTTTGCAGCTTCTTTTTCACTCCATTTTTCTTTAATTGCATCATCCAATTTTTTAGCTAATTCTAACGCTTCATCATCTTTCAAAGTTTTACCTAAATTTGCTAATTGACGTTTAACAGAAATTGGCCATACTGGATCTTCATAATCTTTTAAAGATTTTGTTAAAATAGCTTCACCTTCTGCTTTATATTTTTCTAATAATTCTTTATCATCTTTACAATCTTTTATTACTTTAGTAAATTCATCAACTGCATCTTTAGTTGTTTTATCGTTTGATTTTTTACCTGCTAATATACCAGCCATTGTAGTTTCAAATCCATTAACAAAATTATCTGCAGCTTTTTGTGTTTTACCAGCTAGCCATCCAAATAATTTACCTAAACCACTAAAAATACCTTCATTTATAAAAGCTTCTTGATGTTCTTTAGATAAACCTTCATATAAAAAATTATCATTTACATATTGTGTTAAAGTTTTCATTATTTATATAAATATATTTATATTATATAAAAATAAAAAAGAGAATGATATATCATTCTCCTTTTTATATTATTTTAACAATGTTTTACTCTATCTTCAACTTCATTTTGCTTACCTTTGTTAAATGCTGTTTTATAATCTCCAGTCAAATAACCAGTTACACGTCTTAATCGTTTAATATGTGTACCACAACATTTAGGACATTCTTCGCCAGCAATTTCATCTTCGTATCCGCAATCTGTACAGAAGTCAATGGGTAAATTTACTGCAGCATAAGGAATATCTTTTTCCATTGCATAATTAATAATAGTTTCCAATGCTTCAATATTATTCTTTGCAGATGATGGTAATTCAACATAAGTAATACAACCACCAGAACTGTAACCTGTCAATTGGCTTTCAATATCAATCTTTGTAAATGGATCCATTTGCTTCCATACTGGTACATGCATTGAATTAGTAAAGTATTCTCTATCTGAAACATTAGGTATAATGCCATATTTCTTACGGAATTTCTTAAGAGCTGTATAACAGAGATTTTCCGCGGGCGTGTAGTATACTCCAAAATTCAATCTTAATGATTCTTTAAATTCTTTGCATCGTGTCTTAAATAATCCTTCAATTCGTTTTGCAAGTTCCATACCTTTATATTCTGTATGATCACATCCAACTAGAATTTGCAAAGTTTCAGCCAAACCTAATTGTCCAATTACTAATGTACCATGTTTTAATGCAGAAATAATACCTTCTTCTGGTTTATAACCAATCATTGTGTTATTTTCATACATAAAACGCGCAGATTCCATAGGTTGCTTACACATATGATTAAATCGTTCAAGCAACATATCTTTTGCTTCATGAATCTTTGTATCAAGTAATTTAACAAATACTTCAACTATATCTTGGCCATTCTTTTCAGAACGTTCCTTAGCCATCATAGCTAACGTAGGCATAATGATTGTTACTGGGGCAAGATTACCGCGACCATCTTTTGTTTGGGGATTTACACCTGGTTCTGCATTAATATCGGCACCATTATATGTGCGGCAACCCATAGTGGACATATATGTTTTTGGATCATTTCTATCATATCCTTCGTTAACACTCCAGTCAACATTACAATAGTTTGGATAAAGTCTTTGTGAAGTAGACTTCAAAGCCAAACGATATAAATCATAGTTTGGTGTTCCAGGTTTATCATTTACACCCTTCATATATTGAAAAATACCGCAAGGGAAAATTGATGTAACACCATATTTACCCAATCCATTGATTGACACTTCCAATAATGCTTTTGTTACCATGCGTCCACCAACTTCAGTACATGTACCAAAATTTATACTTGAAAATGGTAATTGATTACCACTACGAGCAAATTGTTATCGTAAAAACTTTTTATTTTTTACTTCTGGGAATTTATTTCCATTGGTTATCGGTTAGTTAATTCTAACCCAGTTCAGCATACATATTCACCTTAATAATAAAGGTGCCGGACACTCGTGGAAGGATTATATTTATTCACCCTCTATGCGTTACAGTGATTTTTAACCTTTCGTAATTTAAAAATTTACCACGGTATTACCTGCTATCCAATTTTTATTGGACCGTAAGTTCTCTTAGTCAGCTTATTCGTAGGTTGATTCAATTCCTCTTATTTCTCGGGAAACTTAATCCCAACTGATACCGTTTTTGCCCAGTTTAACTAATGTTTTATGTATTATGACATTAGGCAGCCATCGACTGCAAAGTATTTAAATTATGATATAGACCTTCAACTGCTTGATATGTTTCTCTTTCCGTCATTTTTAATGCATATTCATACACACGCTGAAATTTTTTATATTTATCAGAATCAATAGGAATTTGTTTTATTTTATTTTTTAATTTTAATTCTTCATCATATTGTTGTTTATTTTTTATTGTATTCATAATAATTTATAATTTTATATTTTTATAAATTTGCCTTCTGTAAATATGGAATAATTATCAAAATTAACTTCTATTGGATTAGATAATTTATAGTTATTAAAATTTATTAAAGGAATCCATCCTATTTCTAATCCATAAGATAAATTATTTAAAAAATCTTTTATTTTTTGTTGTATTTCTAATTTATTATTATCCCATTCATACTCATAAATATTTATTAATTGTATACCTTGATTATATGATGCTAAAGTTTTTCTATGATGATAAAATTTATCTTTATATATATTAGAATGCCAATAATTACCATTAAAATCAAATGCGATATTTAATTCCGGTAAAAAAATATCTAATTCATAATATTTATTTGAATATGTTTTAATTTTATTTGTTACATTCGATAATATTTCACCATCATAAATTGTTTTAATATATTCTAATAATTCTTTTTCTTTATTTGAATAATATTTATTTGTGTGTGAACCTTCATTAACATATTTTATAATTAATGGTATATCATCATTAGAAATGAATTTACATCCATTTATAATAAGTTTTTCTAATTTTAATATTTTCCATCCTTGTCCATATTTCTTAAATAATTTTACTTGTTGCGTGCAATTATGTGTATTTTCAATTTCTAATACGTGTTCCATTTTCGTATTTGAAATTTTATTTTGTTTTTCTTTAGTTTTATTAGAAGAATCAACACCATAACGGGTTAAACATGTTTCTTTTATTTTTTTACGAATTTCATCCCCTTTATTTTCCCAAATTTCTTTTGATTTAAGAGAAGCATTAAATAATTGAAAATTATGTTCAACACCATATTTACGTAAACAAGTTTGTTTTGATTGTTCTCTATTATTATAATTTATATTACCATATTTATTTAATAAATTATCTTTAAACGAATTCGAACCAAACAAATTATAATTTTCATCACCATATTTTATTTTATTTGTTTGTTTACGTTTCTCAATAATATTATGGCGTTCAATATCTGTTCTTAAACCAATTGTTTTTTTAAATTTATTTATTTTTTGTGATGATTGATTTGGTGAACAATTTTCACATGTTGTATTATAACCAATAACCTTTGATTTTAATTTACCTGTGAATTTTGCAATATTACCGCAAACTTCACAAATATATGGTTCAATATTATGAGATAAACAAAACCATGCTTCATTATCAGTTCTATATCGTTTAGCAAATTCTTCCCAAATTATTTGACATTCATCGTCCCATTTTGTCCTCCAATTAAATATACGATTATTTTTTTTACCTAAAATACCTTTTGTTTTAAATAATTCTATTATTTCTGATTTTGTCATTTTATAATTAATTATTTAATTAAAAATAAATTTTTATTATCAATTTAGAACTGGAAATCAATTATTATTTTCTATTATATTTTTAACAATTTCATTTATTTCATCATCTGACATGCCTTCAATATATTTAAGTCCGTCTTTGAAATGTTTCATAAATGATAATCTTACATAAGGTACCATTGAATGATCAATATGAGATGCTGATACGCCACCAAATTGTTGTAATGATTGTATTTGGAAGCAAACAGCAACTAATTGCATCGCTGTATTAATTGAAGATGCCGGTCTAACATCTGTTTGTCTTGTTGTAAAACCATTAGCTAACAAATGGTCAATTGGTTCTGTTAAACAATTATGCATTCCCGATGCGTAAGAATCTAAATCGTGCACGTAAATTATATTATCTTCATGATTTTTTCTTGCCTTCTTGGACATCATTTTCAAGGCTTCGTTTTTACATACAACTCTTCCAGCTTCACCAATACGACCGCCAAATGACATTTCGTCAAGATTTGCATTTTGATTTTCTATGTTAGTGCCATTAAGTTTTTGTTGGATTTGTTTGATTAAATCTGATTTTGATTCTCGAATTTCTTGTCTACGGTTACGATATAATATAAATGACTCAACAACATCATATTTATTACGTTTAATTAACTCCTTTTGAATTATATCTTGGATTTCCTCAACCGATATAATATCATGTTTTGTACTATAATTATCCAAAGTATCATGTAATTGCTCCATAAATTTATCAGGTACATCCTGATTAATACTACTGAACGCTTTTGTAATTACCTTTTTTACTTTGTCAAAAGAATAATCCTGAACGGATTCATCTCGTTTTATTACTTGCATACATCTCGTCTTTATTATATATTTATTATATTTAAACTATATTATAAATAATATAGAATAATTAAATATTTGCTTTCAAATTTAGGTAAAAAAAGGACGAATATTTGTATTGTATTCGTCCATAAATAGTAATTTATATCTTTATTTAAAAATAAAATATTTTATTTTTATTTAATTAAAACCAATATTGAAAATATGAAAAATTTACAAGATTATATCATTGAAAAAATGGTTTTTACATCTTCTAATAAAGATAAAACTGATATTTTAGATGTAAAAATTAAAGATATAGAACATCTAAAAAATGTATTATCTGAATATTATAAACGAGTTTCACAATATGAATTAAAAGTATCTAGAATATTAACTAAACCAGTAAAATGGCATACTCCTAAGCATTCTATGTTAAGATCGTTTGCTAATATAGATGAAATTGAAGTTGGTGATCATTTCAAAATAGAATTTTTGTATAATAGAAGAGTTGTATATAAGGTTTGTGTAGCAGAATATAAAGATATATTTATTATACAACAAACATTTTGTATTAGAGGTTCATCTAATCCTGACGAAATTATAGGATTAGTTAATAAATATTCTTATTCTCCAGAAAATCCATTAGAACCAGGTCGTAATTTATTAGAGTGGTTAAATGATTTAAAAGATATAAAAATATCTAATGGTGAAATGCCATTTACTAATAAAGAATTTTTAACTTTACTTCACTACAATGATTAGAAATAAAATGGAGGTACTTAGTACCTCCATTCATATTTTAAATTGTTTTATTTTTCAAAATCTTCTTAAATTGTGCTTCTGTTAATTGACAACCTGCCGCACCTTTATGACCACCACCTTTATATTTCTTCTTACAAAATTCTCCGCAATGAAAATCGACATCATCTTTTGTATTATATAAAGATAATACCCAATTGCCAGTAGGTAATCTTTTAAATATAGCTCCGTGTTTAACTTTTTCTTTGCAAGATTCAAATACATAAGAACCGGTTGGTGCCTGATAAAATAATACACAAATATTTTCTTTTGTATCTCCTTTATCGATTACCCAAGAAAAATCACCATAATAATTAACTAATGATTCATAATTTGCTTTATCATATTCTATAAAACTATTTCCAAGAGCCCAAAATGTTCCAATATCTTTAGCACCAATAGTATCAATATAAATTGCTTTATATACAAAATCTATAACTTTCTGTGGATCTAATTTAAATGTATATGTTACAGCTTTATTAACTGCCATTACATAATCTAATGTATATCCTTCTCTTTCATAAGACCAAGAATCATATGCACTTAATATTCTAAGAATTTCTGGGCATTTACCTTCATTATAATCTATATCAAATGGATCATAATAATATTTATATGCATTCAATAAAGCAGACTTAAAAGTATTACGTTCACCACTAACATCATCAAATTTTAATTTGAATGATTCTTTAATTACAGGAGCATGATGATCAATCCAACAAAAATTAGAACCAAACATTTTCTTTAATTCAACCATTCGTTTAGTATTATTAAAACACATATCTGCTATAATAACACTTGAATATTCATCAACCCATCCTTCAAATTCCTCTTGACTAAGATTATTTAAGTCATTATAATCTACTCCCCAATATGTTATATTATCAGGATTAGTATGATTTTCATGAACTAAATAATTATATATAACACCTAATGAAAAAAGTCCGTCGTTATCTTCCTTATGATATATAATTAGTATATTCTTATTATTCATAATTATTCTTCATCATCTTTTTCTTTATCTTGCCAACCATGATGTACTGGTTGAGGTGTATGTAAGTTAAACGATACACCAAATTCTTTACACATATCATTCATATGTTTAACTGAATTTTCATTTGAATATGAATTAAATAGACGTATCATTCTATTAAATTTTTCAAAAATCTTCCAAGCTCTATCAGGATATTTTGGATCATCAGAATCTATATAACATTGCCAATCAACCATATCCTTAAAATCCTTATATTCCAATTCACCTTCTGAAAGATAAAATGCGCATTGATAAAGCATCTTATATCTTGCATAAAGAGTATGATTAATATAATCTCTAATCTTTGCAGATTCTTCCATTAATGTTTCAAACTCCTTATTTTCCTCATTATCAAATGAATATGATTGATTATCTGTTTCATCCAATACTTTCAATGGATTATCTGAAAGATATGAATCATAAAATGATTGCTTAAGATTTGCAATATGACGTCGTTTATGACAATCATCTTCATATTTATCTACAGCTTTATCTTTCAAACGACCATAATATTTCTTTGCTGTAATATTTACAAATTCATTCCAAGTTCCCTTATCGATTTGAATCAACTCAAGCGCCTTATCAAAATTTGTAATTTTGATTGTGTCTGCTTGATTACAAATTTCATGTTGAATATCACAGCATTCTAAAATAAGCTGTCCAATTTGTTCATTAACGCTTCCATTCAATCCAAGTTCATCCTTAACTCTTTCATAAATCTCTTTTGAACGTTTAAGTTTCTTTTCAATTTTTTTATTCTTTTCCATATTATACTAATAAATTAAATTGTTTAAAATAAAATAGAAAACAATAAGTCAATTGTTCAAATAAATTATTTTTATATATAATAATATGAATTAAAATATAGATTATGGGAGCAACAATTCCAACAGAAACATCTACGATTATAAATATAGAAGGCACACCTACATTATCCCCAACAACTACAGATAATAGAATATTAGATGGAAATAATGGTAATAATGAAGGTAATTCTTCTAATACTAACAATACTGGAGGTACTCCTACTGTAACTCCAACTGGTGATTCATCTCCAACTCCAACAGTAACTCCAGGTACTACGACTAGTAGTACATCAACAGAAACATCTACTCCTACACCTACTGTAACTCCTGATAGAATATTAGATGGAAACAATAGTAGTAATAATGAAACTACTCCTACAGTAACTCCGGGTACTACAACTAGTAGTACATCAACAGTGACATTTACTCCTACACCTACTGTATCTCCTGTTATATTAGATGGAAATAACGGTAGTAATACACTTGTAGTTACTGAAGAACCAGGAAATACAACTACTACATCAAAAACACCATCTTTTACTAGATTACCAGGAATACATAGATATTTTCCTAATTATACTAATAAATCAGATACTGAAATTTCATCTGATATATTAGCATTACAGGAAATAGGAATTATACCTATAGCAACAAAATTTAATGAAATATATTATAATGTACAAGAACTTATAGTATATTATGCATATTATATTAATGAGTTAAGCTATACATCAAAATATGAATTTGAAACTATAGATGATGCGGTAAATGGAGCTAAATCTTATATAGATCAAATTGAAGGATATGATGGTGTGTCATTTGGCATAGGTATATTACATAAAGGAGATTATGTCTATCAAACAAATTATACAAAATCTCAGGTATCAGATAGCCCAGAACAAACAACACCAACAACAACTGCATCAACAACTACAACTAAAGCCGATGTAAAACCTACAAGTATACCTCCAATTAATGTATATGCAGATGATGGTAAAAACTATAATGGAGGCAAATATTTAACTTATAAAGCAAGTGGTGCAGTTGATGAAGGCGATACTGTTATGTCATTACCAAGGATATTAACTCCAGCATATGATAATACAAAATTTGAGTTTTTATCAGAATATGATTGGTATTATATGAAAAACGGTGAAAAGGTAGAAGTTAAAGCACTTGATAAGGAAGAAATACCTTTAGGTGTATTATCATCAACTAGTATATATATTAAAGTTAGTTCAATGACATCTACAAGTACAGTAACAGAAACAACAACTATTCCTGATGGAAATAATCAATCTGTTACAATATCAAGTACTGAACCAGCAACAACTCAAACACCTCCACCGCCGTCATCATCAACATCTACTAAACAAGCTAAAACAGTACGATATGGATTTATGTGGAACTAATAAATAAAAAGAAGGTAATCTTAGATTACCTTCTTTTCTTTTAATATTTCTAGTATTTTATTTACCATTTCTTTAGAATTAGATTCACAAACTTTCGTATATGATAAATTATGTTTATCTAATAAATTTTCAATATCATTATCTATTTCTATAGCTTCTTGCATAGTTTGGTTTCTACCATTTTCCTGATAACCTTCATTATAGAATTTTCTTTCTAAAACAAAATTGATATTGTTATATTTTTTATATTGTTCTAAAACATATAATTCAAATAAATCTGAATCATCGCTATCATATATTGTACTTAATAAAATTGGTGAATCACATACAATAATATCAACTTTATTTTGTAATCTCCATATTCTGTGTAGTTGTTTACCGAAAACATAAGGTTGATTTCTTAATACAGTTTGATGTTCATCCCAAGTTTTATCTTTAGCATATTCTCCAGTTAATTCACATTCAACACCTAAACATTTTAATTCGTAAAATAATCCGGCAGATACAGTACTCTTACCGCAACAAGGACCTCCGTATAAATTAATAACTATTGTTTGCATTATATAATATTTATATATTTTTTAATATTTATTGAGTATATATAAACTCCATACTCAGGGCACACGAGATGCGTTCTCGTAAACTATTTTTTATAAAATATAGTTATATATTAGATAATTTTTCTAATGTCTCAGGATATAAATCATCGGGATCTACGCCAAACTTAAATCCATTATAAAAACCAAGTTCATATATTTTATTTATAAATGCAGTTAGATTTTTATTATTTTTATCACATTGTTTTATAAACTCATCGTTTTTAAAAATATTAGTTAGAAATTCATAAGCTTTATAATATGTCAATTCTTTTTCAGATTGTAACGCCGTTAATAATTCTTTATCTAATGCGTTTATTACATTTTCAAATTTCATAATATATAAGTATTGTATTTATTAAAAATATATTTAATATAGCAACAACTCATATACTATTTAAATTATTTTTATATATAAAATTTAAAATTTAATATATGAAATCCTTAACTAATTATATATTTGAGAAGATGGTTTATAATAAATCAAATGCTTCTAAATATAATTATCACCCTAAAACAAAGAGAGAATTACAAGATTTGATAGAGCAACTAATTAAAGAACGCAGTAATAATGGTGATTTTAACGATATAGATACATCACAAATAAAGAATATGTCATATTTATTTTTCGATATGGATAATTTTAATGGTGATATATCTAACTGGGATGTATCTAATGTTGAAAGTATGTCACAAATGTTTCGTGGTTGCCATTCATTTAATCAAGATATATCAAATTGGGATGTGTCTAATGTAACTGATAAGTCATGGATATTTGACTATTGTCATATAGAAGAAAAACATAAACCTAAATTTAAATGAAATCAATAACTAATTATATATATGAAGCATTTAATGATGCCAAAAATGGTGATGAATTTTATACACGTATTGAAGATATAGAAAGAGGTTTATCATATTTTGATTTTTCAGGAAAAATTATATATTGTAATTGTGATGATCCATCATTTTCTAATTTCTATAAATACTTCCATGATAATTACTCTAAATTAGGAATTAAAAAATTAATGGCAACATATTATTCAGATAAACCTGAACTTATTGAATACGACGGTAAAAATGAAAAACACGCTCCAATTAAATCTGGACGTTTTCAAGATAATCAAGAATATATGAAACAATGCGATATTGTTGTAACAAATCCCCCATATTCAGATAATATGCCAATGGAACTAATTGAACTTTGCTATAAAAATAATTGTGATTTTATATTCGTTGGTCCATTACATTTATGCAAAACAAAAAAAGCATTTAATTATATAAAAGATAATAAATTATTTTCAATACCAGCTTCAGTTAATAAATTTTTAACACCTAATGGTTCATACAAAAATGCACCGGCTTGTTGGTATACAAGTATTGAAGTAGAAATGCCTGAGTATAAATTTATTTCAAAATATAATAAAGAAGATTATCCAAAATATGATAATTATGATGCAATAGAATGTAAAGATACAAAGTTAATACCACAAGACTATAAAGATAATATAGGTGTACCTTATAGATTCTTTACAAAATTCAATCGTAAACAATTCGAATTAGTTGATGTTAAAATTCCAAAACTAAATGGAAAAACTTTAATGGATAGATATATAATTAAAATTAAATAAAAAAGGTGGTACTTAAGTACCACCTTTTTATATTTCCGAAATGATCATAAATTTATCAACATCATTCAAGTCGCAAAGATAATCATCGGCTTCTCCGTCATCCCAACATTCGTAATGAGCATTATAAACAGCGACTTCCCAAATTTGTCCATATCCCTTTCGTCTAATTAAAAGACGATCACAATCATTAGGTTTGTTTTGAGGAAAATCCAACCAAACCCCTTTAGGTAATTCATTCATACTAATTTATTCTTTAATATATTTGCATTCAACTGTTCCTTCATATTCTTTAAAATATTGTCCAGTTTCAAAACTACTATCTAATGTCATTTTACCAGAATGTGGACAACATGCGCATTCATAAGATCCTACTTCAATATTAGGAAAATGTTTACACTTTGTTAAATAATCACACCAGGTATATTTGTATTTTACAATCTCCATGTTATTTTGTATCTTTTAATTGTTCATCAGCACATTTAAAATCGAAATATAATATTTCTGTACTTGGCATTGTTGGTTCACTCACAGGTTTTACAATATTATTAAGTTCCAACAACCACCACCGTAAAAATTCTTCAAATATCACAATTATTCAAAAAATCGTTTTGATGTTCTTCTGTCCTTTTGTATTGTTTCAATAATAGCAATTGATTGTCCAGGTGTATATTTTTGATATGAAACAAACCGTTGTTTATTAACTTTATCTTTATTTAATACACACCATTTATTAAGATATGATTCATCGTGCCATTGTGGAATAATATTCTTTTTAAGATCTGCTTTAACCATTTTTGATACATCATTACACATTTCTTTAATAATATCTGATGGACCAAAGAAATATCCTCCGTGTATGTATTTATAAGGTTCGTTGATAAATGCAACACTATTATTTGATACATTTGCAAAATTTGATCCATCAAACTCTTCGGTTGAAGAATTAACATGAAATGCACAATTCAATTTATCAAAATCATAATTTGAATTATTATAATCATAATCCTTATTACATTGCATATTACCATTAAAATAACAAGCATAATCACATTCTTCCCAAAAATCTCGTATCAATGTCATCTTAAACAATGTAATAATTGGCCAACAAAAATGGTGAATATGATGTACTTTATATGTTACACCATTTTCTTCAACATTATTCCATTCATCTAATCCATCACTCAATATTACAACAGTCTTCTTAAATTGAGGAAAGAATTTATGTATGTTTAACCTAAAATGGGCTAAGCCCATTTTATAATTACTCGTCGCAATATAATATATAACCAAATGTTTCATAATTACTTAAACAAACAATATTCATGGATAAAATTATATACTAACTCATAAAAATCGTATGTATCATCAGGAAAACGCTCCTGTCTAAACTCATCATCAAGAGCAAAATACTTAAGAACATCACGTTCTGTTATATACTCATATCCTCTAATCTCAATTACCTTCTTATGTACCTCACGAGCAATCTCCTTATATGTAAACTTATTTAACTTAACGTCCATAATTATTCTTTATTATATTTTTCGTAACTTACCAATTTCAATCTATACGATTTGCCTTTACCGGATTGTTCTTCTACCTTTACTCCGTATGTAAAACAACAATGAAATAATTTATAATTAGGCCAAATCATTGAATATTTATTGTCATCAAAATCAAGCCATCCCCAATATTCTAATGCATTCCAATCAGGTTCAGATTGGTCTTCATGAATATCGAACTTAAGTTTATATATTGTATCAGTATCTTTTACACCATAAAAATGTGCAAATTTAGGGTTTAGCCCAATACTGCTAAAATACATTTCATTGTTTTCATTATATTGTATGACAGCGTATTCCTCAATCATAGTTGTAACTACCGAATTTAAAATGCAACATATATTTATATATACCAAATGTAATGTAAAAAATCTTACCAATCTTTGTAAAATTGATTATTGGTAAAAAATTAATACCAGATATTTTTTCAAAAATAATTTTCATAATTTTGTGTTTCAAAATCAAATCCAACTTTATTACCTTTCCATCTTATAAACCATACAAGCCAACCAATTGTATAAACCTTTTGATACATATGCAATTCAGGCATAAACCATGTATCACTGCTAAAACCGGGCAATAATATAAATTCACCTTTAGTTTTTTGGATTTTCATATTCTTCTTTAGTTATAGTTACACATCTATTTTCACCTTTATATATATCAATAATTGCATCCAATTTATTGTAATATTGGGAATCTTCAAAACAAAGATTTATCAATGTCGAACCATCATGGTCTTTGAATCCCCAAGTATCTGTACAACCTTGATAATGCCCATACACGTAACGGGTTTCTGTATTTCCATACGGATCAATTATTGTGTAATATTCACATTTATAATATTGACTACTCATTTCTTTCTGGATAAAAATAATTATCAAATCCGTGACCAATCCATATCTTACGTATATCATGATGTCTGTGTAATTCCTTATCGGTTAATTCACATACACCTTCGGTAAGTTTGCCACATCGTTTATTTTCACATAGGAATATTTTATAATCCCTCGCAAGTAAATAACTAAATTCCAATGCTGATATTGCAAATGTATGTATTTCGGAAATATCATTATGTATTGCCTCCATAGTTTCATTATGAGTCAATATAAAATGTTCTCTTATACAATCATCGTAAAACATTATGTCAGCAGGCAAATCCTTATAAAATATAATTTTCTTATATCCTTCCATAATTAATCAAGTTTAATTCTCATATACTTCCAACCCATTTTAGCCATTGTACCCCAACCAAATCTGCATTCTTCATAAGAATACAAAGTTGTTCCATCCGAGACAATTGTACTGATCTTTTCAATACCATCTTTATTAGACCAGGTTATATCATAATCAGTCCAATATTCACCTTCATCAACAATAGGGTACCACTTATACAATTCTTCTTTCATACAAATTTCTTTTTAAGATATCTATCAATATATAAATCCGCTACATCATTACCAGTAGGATGGTGTCTAAATCTCAATGTATGATAGCAATGTTCACCTTCAATTTGAAGTAACACTACATATGATTTTTGCCACATAAATGTCTCAACCTTATGTAACCAATAAGTCGGTTGTCCTTCAACATTGTAAATTTGGTATGTTTTATTTTCTTCAAGTCTCAATTCAGTTCTCATACAGGTATTGATTTTAATTGTAATTTTATCATTTTATCGAATAGTTCATCAAAATTATTACTTTCGGCAATTATTTCAAAATCTTCAATTTCGGCAAAAAGATTGGCGGTTTCATTATCCGATGTCAAATCAATAACATCGTAGAAAATTTCATTCCCATCATTAACTTGTATAAGTGCAAATTTCTTATTCATAATATTTATAATTAAAACCAATATAAATTCAGTTTATTTTATACAGATTTAACCTTTTTATTCAATTCTATTAACTTACTGTATAAACGTATTTTAATATTTCTTGGTGGTATCAAATCTGGAGCAATAATAGCCCACCAAATATTAGCAAAATATCGCTGAATTTTTTTCCAAAAAGTTAATTTACCAAATTCGGTTTCATTATCGTATTCTACAACCCAATGAACTAAATCATTAAATACATTTTCGTTATGACGGGCAACTTCAATTGCTTCATCAAATGTTGTTGGGAGTTTTTCCATATATATTTTAATTAGTAATTTACGAAATTAATATAGAATAAAAATTTTAAAATTCAAATAAAAAGGATATCTTTCGATATCCCTATACAAGTATTTTTAACCCATAATTTTCACCTTGTTTAATGAATGTAAATGTTCCTTTAACTACACCATTTTGCATATGCTTACACATATCAATCATACACTTAACAAATACTTCATAACGTTTACCTGTTAACTTATCTTTGAATAAAAATTTTGATGAAGAATTTCCACGTACAACATTATAAATCTCCATTTCACCATCAAATGTATAATTATCCTTCCAAATAACATTAGGGTTGCGTGGACTAGCCCATCCTAACAAATTACCTTCTTGAGTAAATGGTATTTTATAATTTCCTATACTTTTTGACATTTTATGAAATATTTATATTTATAATTTAGTAGTTTTGATAACCGATATTAAATTCAATAACAACACACAAATCGTTATTCAATGCAGGCATTGTAGAAACATAGATGTCATCAACATTACCGCCAAGGTTTTCAATAATCGTTTTAAGTATGTTTAACTCACTATTACGAATAAATACCCTTTTAGTAACAATTTTAACCTCGTTTTCAGACGACCATTCAGAAACCGAATTGTTATTAAAATAAGTTGATTTACGAATTGCTTCCTTTACGATTTCAATATTTCCCATAGTTGTTAAAATTAAAAATTACATATATAATATAGACAATATTTTTAAAAATTCAAATATAATTATTTATTTTCCATATCAGATAAATTACATATTACATTATTTATTTTATTTATATTTGATTGTTTATGTATGTTATTCCATATTTGTTCGTTTGTCCAATATTTTAATTTAAAATCTTCAGGAACAATATTTGTCCATCCTTTTTTCCAGCAGTTTATAAAAAAATTAAGTTCTAAATCTTTTACTTCTTCTGGATATTTATAAACTTCACTATGAATAGCTTCCCATAATGTTTCTATTGAATTAAAATGTGATTTATCACCATCATGAAAACACATATTTACTATTGTATTAACATCAAATGTAATAAATTCTTCATGAAGAATATTATCTTTTATGTTCATATAATATCTAAATAATGCAGTTGGTCTAAAATCAAATTTTGCTAAACAATTTTTTTCTAATCCATCATATTTTTCTTTAGTATGATTTAGAATCATATTAGCAAACATTATTTTTTGTCCAACTTTATATTTAGATTCATTTAATCTATAATCAGGACAATAATATCTAAATTTAGTATATTCAATATCCCATATATTCATAAAATCTACTTGTACGTATTTAATATTATTATCATTTACTGTATATGGATATTTAATAGATATTATATATAAAGATTCTGTTAATACTGTATCTTCTACATAATTAAAAACTGTTGAAACTATTTTAGTTAGCGTACTGATATCTTTGCATTTAATAGCAATATCTATATCACCATTAAATTCATTATCATTTCGTTTACCAACAGAGCCGATAGCTAAGCATTCTATATTTGGGTATATATCTTTAATTTCTTTAATAATATTTTCCTGTATAATAGGTGCTATAATTGCAGATATTGGTTCAGCTTGTTTAAAAAGTCTTCCACTCATAATATATGATAAATGGTCCGACACATGCCGGACCATTTTTTAATTTAATTTTATTATTTGATGCGTATATCTTAATAATTCCGGGTAATCAGATTCAGATATAGATTTACAATATGCTGCGCTTTCATCTAATGTCATTTTAGTTACTGTACCATATTGCATATTATATTGAAATCCACTATGATTTTCTTTACGAGGTAAAAACGCTACTTTATCTCCAACTTTTATATCATTCCCAAGTAAATCTTTCATTTTACTTTACATCAACTAATTTTTCATATTTGCCTGATGATAGACAACAATTTTTGTATTTCTTACCTGAACCACAATAACAGGCATCATTTCTACCAATCTTAGGATATTCTCTAACCTTTTGCTTTCTTGCGGCCATCATAGCTTTAAGCTGAGCAATACGATTATTTTCCAAAGCAGCTTGCATATTTTCGTTTTTCTTTTCAGCTTCTTCTGACATAGTAGCGCCATCCATAATCATCCCAGTAGTTGGAAGATTAACTTGACGAGATACTGCATTAGCTTCTTGAATATTTGATTGTGATTCTGTCAACATATGTTCAACATCTGCAACTTTAAGTGGTTGTAAAACTGTTTCACTCATATTCTAATTAAAATATTTTTATAATATATAAAATAGAAAAATAGTTAGTATATATTCAAATATAATAACAAAGAGAACCAAATAAATTTGATTCTCTTTATATATTTTAGTTAAACATTAAATTATTTATCTCTAATTAAAATGGAAGATCATCTGGATCTTCATCTGTAGATGTAAATGATGATGTTTCTGTAGTTACTGTGTTAGCTGCAGATACTGTATTAGCTGTAGTTGCAGCTTCCAAAGTTACTTCAGGTGCCTTAGTTGCAGGATCATTACCAGAAAGTACGATGTTAATCCAAGCATCTACACGAGCTTTAACTTCTGGTGTCCATTCCTTATAACCAAGATTTGCATTCAAATCAGGACAGAAAGACTTAATTTCTTCGAGTACTCTCTTATAAATCTTGCCAAGAGCCTTTGTATTCTCATCGGCGTTGATAGTCTTCATCATTTCTGCTCTTTCTTCTGGACTCTTAGTCTTCCAAACCTTAGTCATTGCCTTAACATAAGTATCGAGAATTTCTTGTTCCTCGTCATTCAAAAGAGGAGAACCATCAGGATTTACACAAGATACTACATCATCGGTAAGCTCACCCATATACTTAGTTTCACGTGTCTTACGTTCAGGAGCGTTCTTATCATCTGGACCAGGAATTACTTCCAATTCAATAGCACGACCAAAAAGGAAGTCCATTACAGGAATTGAAGCCTTACCGCTTTCCTTAGAAGGTGACATCTTAGCATTGATAATATCCCAAATTGACTTAGGAAGCTTCCAGAACATATACTTACCTTCAAGTTCAGGTTGGTTCTTATCTTCAAGAATTTGTACTGTTACGTAACGTGCGAAACGCTTATCGAACAATGCCTTACCACCCTTATCCTTAGATTCACATTGCATCTTCAATGCTGAACCATCTTCTGCATAACGACACTTCTTCCAAGCGGTAAATACAGGACACTTAGTATCATTATTTGTAAGAGAAGATACTACTGTAAACCAACCATTTACATCCTGCATAGCATATGTTTGCTGTTCAAGGATAGATGCCTTAAGATTTTGAGGTGAATAAATTACCTTAATAGTAGCACGGTATACACCGTCTTCTGATACTGAATTAGCAGGTTGTGTCTTATAAATCAAAGGATTACCTGCTGACTTAGGAGCCTCTGGCTCATTAAATACTGACAAACTTGTAGGATCAAAGCCTAAAATTTCATTTTCATTCATAACTTTTCTTTTCAAATATTTTTCTAAATTTTTTTTCAATATTCTTTTCAAATATTGTTTTGTTAAATTATATTAATAATATAGTATATGTCAAACAACTTGTTCAACTAATTTTCAATTATTTTTTCAAAAATGAAGATTGTTTAAGGTACAATCTTCGAAACCTCCGTAATAGTTAAAACCTTTGTATCTATATTTAAAAATAAACTTTTTTACATAATTCCTAACGTATTAGGTATTTTTCCTGCTACAACTGGTGTAGGTGCTGGAACAATTGGAGCCATTTGTGTAACCATACTTCCAACTGTAATAATTTGACCAGTTATACATGCATTTTTAACATAATAGTCAATTGCATTAGCAATCAATTTAGCTAAATCTGCGCAAACCAATTCATCAAACGTATCCGCAAATTCTTTAGCCATTTTTTTACCTACGTCACTTTCAACTGAATATTCTTGTAATTTACAACGTTCGATAGCAGGTGGAATTATATTTTGAAAAGCACATTTGATTTGATTTTCCAAATCAGCAACCATTAACATAATTATATTCCGTATTTTATTTTTAACTTATTCCTAACGTATTAGGTATTTTTCCAGCTACAACTGGTGTAGGTGCTGGTGCAATCATTGCCATTTGTGTTACTGGACTTCCAACTGTAATAATTTGTCCAGTAATCCACATATTTTTAATATAATAATCAATTGCATTAGCAATCAATTTAGCTAAATCTGCACAAACTAATTCACTAAAAGCATCAGCGTATTCTTTAGCCATTTTTTTACCTACGTCACTTTCAACTGAATACTCCTGTAATTTACAACGTTCAATAGCAGGTGGAATTATATTTTCTAATGCACTTTTTATTTGATTTTCTAAGTTAGCTACTACTAACATTATATAAAAATATGATTTATTTATGAGAATATATCCAGCAAGCAAATTCAAATAAAGCCGTATATGCGTTATTAATATTATTTTTTGTTTGAGGTGTTTCTGGCATATATGGTTTAAGCATCGTATCTACATATTCTTGTGTTAAACGATGAATTTGCATCTTTATATCAATATTAGAAATATTAGC
>JAEIGA010005080.1_pt1 | contig 20198 bp, 42 predicted proteins | sample 9270691 | NCBI WGS metagenome assembly JAEIGA01 (sample SAMN17057246, study PRJNA624740) | gut metagenome | biome: biome; isolation source: fecal sample | host: Bos grunniens | place: China: Xizang | collected 2019 | reverse complement strand
TCCGCAGGGTGAGACCGGCCCCGCAGGTCCGCAGGGTGAGACCGGCCCCGCAGGTCCGCAGGGTGAGACCGGCCCCGCAGGTCCGCAGGGGCCGGTCTACACGCTGACAGACGCGGATAAGGCCACGATCACCGCGGCCGTTGTGGCGGCGCTGCCGAAATATGCCGGGGAGGTGAGCTAATATGTCTGATGTGAGAATTGCCTACAAGGGGGCCGCCATTGCGGAGCTGAATGGGCCGGGGACCCAGACGCTCAAAACCGCCGGGACCTACTGCGAGGGGGACATTGAGGTTGCGTATGCGCCCCGCTCCCGCACCTATGATCTGACACTGGCAAAAGCGTCTGGCTGGGTGCTGCTGACCACTCTGGACGAGGATGTGCTGGCGCATATCGATGATCCGGCGCTGGTTGTTAGCCTGGTTAATTTGAGTGGGTTTTTGTATGAAAACTATTCTACTCCGATCGTGATCGCCTCCAACACGGCTGTTGCTCAGCAAACGGCCAACAAATATCCTCAGTACGGAACGGCGCTGCGGCAGGGCTCTGAGACGTCAGCGAGTGTCCTGCCGATTTACTACGAACCCAGCAAACGAGACACGGCGGCCGCTCTGGGCGGAGCCCTGTTCCGGCTTGATGGGGACAAATACTATTTCAAGCCGGCTGACGGCTTCGTTCGCTCTGGCACTTATACGCTGACATTCACATGGTAAGGAGGAGCGCAAATGTACGCAATCAACAAAGAGGGCGGCTACATCATCGGTGTGGTTGCCGGAGTGAGTGCTGCCAACGGCAATGCCACCGAGGAGGAGTATCTGGCGGTTAAGGCGCTGCTGGAGAATGTGCCCACTGCGCCGGATGGCTACTACTACCGGCTCCGGGAAGACCTGGAGTGGGAGCTGTGCGCTGAGCCGGCGCCGGAGATCCCGGAGGAGGCAACTGAGGCGGATTACATGGCAGCGCTCAGGGAACTGGGGGTGTTGTTATGATGAACGGCAACCCGTCCGCCACTGTGACGAAAGCCGCCCTGATCGCCGCTGTGGAGGCGGCGAAGGCTGAAACGAAAGCGGCACTGGAGACCTTCCTGGCGGCGCTGAACCATGGACAGCGGAAGAAGATCGTAAAGGACGAAAAAGTAAAGCCTCTGCTCGATCGTTACGGCGTGGAGTACGAGGTAGAATGAATTATTACCCCGCCCCCGTGGCGGGGCTATAACCCAAAAAGGAGGAGATACCCATGGCAACAAAGGCCATCAAGATCATGCTGGACCCTGGCCATGATAAGGCCAAATACAACCAGGGCGCAGTCCCTGAATACTGGGAGGGTGCCCAAATGTGGAGGCTGTACCAGTTCCTGCGGCCGGCCCTGGAGGCCCGCGGCTTTATCGTCGCCGGCACCAAGTCCAAGTGCGACCAGGCCGTCACCGTCACCCAGCGCGGCGCCATGGCCCGCGGCTATGACGTCCTCATTTCTCTGCATTCCAACGCCTGCGGCACCGCGTCCGTGGACCGCCCTGTGGGCATCTATTTCGTGGACGACGACTGCGGCCCCATCGACGACGAGAGCAAGGACCTGGCCGAGCTGCTGAGCGCAACCGTGGCCCGCGTCATGGCTACCAGCCAGGCCCAGCAGTACAGCGAGCTGAGCAAGCGCGACCGGGACCACGACGGCAAGACAAACGACGACTATTATGGCGTCCTGTTTGCCGCCCACCAGGCTGGCGTCCCTGCCATCATCCTGGAGCACAGTTTCCACACCAACCCCGCGGCCGCTGCGTGGCTGCTGGACGACGACAACCTGCGCCGGCTGGCTGAGGCTGAGGCCGACGCGCTGGCGGAATACTACGGCACGACGGGCGCCACACCGGCACCCGCGCCCACTACCACCAAGGAGGGATACACCGTGAAAATGCAGACCATCAAGAAGGGCAGCAAGCACGCCCACGTCAAGGTGCTGCAGCGCCTGCTGATCGGCAGCGGCTACAGCTGCGGCAGCTCTGGCGTGGACGGCAGCCTGGGCCCTGCTACCGACGCAGCCCTGCGCAAGTACCAGAAGGACAACGGCCTGACCGTGGACGGCAGCTGCGGCCCCAAAACCTGGGCCAAGCTGCTGGCGCAGTAAGGAGGGCCGAGCCATGGAAACCTGGACCCCCGGCGAGGTCTGGACGGCGCTGCTGGCTGTGGCGTCTGCCATCGTGCTGCTGTCAAACGCCGCCAAAGCAATCGCCCAGGCATGGCAGGCCGCCAAGGCCCCGAACGCCGCCCAGAACGACCGCCTGGACGCCCTGGAGGCGTGGAAAGTGGAGGTGGACCGCAAGCTGGGCAACGACAAGAAACAGCTGGAGGAAATCCACGACGGCCTGCGGGCCAGCTACCAGGCGCAGCTGGCCCTGCTGGACCACGGCATCGACGGCAACAACATCAAGCAGATGCAGGACGCCAAGGAAGTCCTGCAGCAGCACCTCATTAACCGATAACCGAAAGGAGCGCACACCATGAAAAACATCCTGCTGCAGATTATCAACACCTACGGCCTGGAGATCATCGGCACCATCCTGCTGGCCCTGGCCGGCACCCTGAGCCTGGCAGTCAAGAACCTGGCCGCCAAGTACATCAACACCAAAATCAAGCGGGACGTGGCCCGCACCGTCGTGCAGGGCGTTGAGCAGGTATTCAAACACCTGCACGGCCCCGACAAGCTCGACAAGGCCATGGAGGCAGCCGCCGAAATGCTGACCGCCCAGGGCATCACCGTCACCGAGCTGGAGCTGCACATGCTGCTGGAGGCAGCGGTGGGCGAGTTTAACGACGTTTTCAACACCGCCTGCCTGGTGGCCCTGCCGGTGGACGGCGCCACCGAGAGCACCAACCCCTAATACATAACCCCAAAGCCCCGACCAACCCGGCCGGGGCTTTTTGTGCTGTGCGTTATGCCATAAATTGCATAAAAAAGGCCGGCCATGTTTGTGCAGCATCCCATCTTGAAATATGCCACAAATGGCATATAATAGAGCCAGAAAGAACAACACACCCCCCCACAAAGAAAGGAGCACAACATGGCAAGTATTAGAAAAGCAGCGCAGTGGGTCCTGGACGACTGCCGGGACGGTATCGGCTGGGTGGCAATCTGGAAAGAGGGCCGCGGCTGGGAGAGTGAGCGCATTTACGGCGTGGACTTTGACGAGCCCACCTACACCGCAACGATTGACGACGCCGAGGAGCTGGAGCGGCTGCAGGCCATCCTGACCATCGACCCCAACGCAATCATTGTAAACGGCTATTACCACAACCTGGGCGACCCCGAGTGCATGACCCGCGACACCCTGGCCGACGCCCTCCGCTGGCAGTACGAACTGCAAAACGCCACCGTGGCCAATTTCCTGGAGAATATTGTGCAGGATGCACAGGAACCCGCCGACCATGAGGAGCAGATCGCAACCAACGGCCTGGACGAAATGCACAAAAACGAGGAGGCCGACGAGGACGAGCAGGTGGCAGCGTGGGGCCGCCGGGAGCGCAGCGTCACCCTGACTAATGACCAATGGGCCAGGCTGGTGGCCTACCTGCTCATGACCACCAAACACCGCGAGGGAGAACGGGACGCCTGGCAGGACATGGCCCAGGAAAAGAACCCGGACGGCACCCCGGTATTTAAGACCGCGGCCAGCAATGCGGCATACTGGCAGCAGGTCATTGACAGCCTGGACGCCATGCTGCCCAAGCTGGACGGGATGGAGGTGTAAACATGGGCGAAAAACTGAGAGCGGCCCGCAAGGCCGCCGGCATGACCCAGGCGGAGCTGGCCGAAAAGGTGGGCCAGCAGCAGCGGGACATTTCCAGATGGGAAAACGGCCTGGTGGAGCCTGGCGTGCTGATCGTCAAGGCCATGGCCCAGGCGCTGGGCTGCAAAATGGACGACCTGGTATAATACAAGAGGGGCACCCGTGGCGGGCGTCCCTCTTTTCTGCTGCACCGGCGAAAATATACCCATTGACGGCGGCACCGGCGTGGCCTGATAATCGAAAGCAGGAAAAGGAGGCAGAGACATGGACAACGAGATAACGCCGGTCTGCCTGGCCCTGGTGCAGGAGACCGACCGACGATACAGCCGCGGGCACAAGTACAGGGCGTTTGTCAAGAAAAACGCTTTTATGGTGTACCTTGACAAATTCCCGGAAATGGTGTACAGCGACGAGGTGCTGCTGATACTCCAGGGCGGCGCTGGCCAGATCACCACGCCGGCCCAGGCCCGCAGCATGCCCTGGATGCTGGAGGAATAAAAAGGGGACACCCGTGGCGGGCGTCGCTCTATCATATTTCTGTCAATCTGTCAACCGGGCCCCACAAACCCAGGCGGGGCGTGGCTTTGAATATGTGCAGACCATGAGGGCGCAGACGAACCTGCACACCCATCATCTGCACAAAATGCGCGGCTTTTTACAGCCGCAGCGAAATGCGCAGCGTGAACGGCGTAACCGCTCCTTTTACGACCCGGCGCCGGTTTTCTCGATCACTGGGAACGCTGGTATATTCGACGCGCTCCACGATGGCCTTTAAGACTTTGTTTTGTTCTCCAGGCGTGGCGGCATCATCCCGCAGTATATCAATAGCGGCCCGCAAGGCCATGACCCGCTCTGCATAGTCCACGGACTGAGGCAGGGCGGACTTTGCTTTATATATGGCCGCCTGGCATTCGTCCATTTTTTCCCGCAGGGCAGCGTTTCGACGGTCGAAAAGGTCCTGGGAATACTTTTTCGTTTCCAGCAGTTCGTACTGCGTTTCTTCCTGGGCCCGGTACTCCTCCATTTGCGCCTCCAGCTTTACAAGCAGGCGCTGCTGGATTTTCCTGGCGTCCCCGTCGCCGTTCTGGACTTTGATCTCCAGCGCCGGCAGCTCTGCCTCCTCCAAGGATACCACAACCGCGTCAATCAGGGCGCCGGCCTTTACGGATTTGAAACACGGCGGCCGCTCTTTGCAGGTGTATCTGTCCTCCGCGTGCTTGTATGGATGCAGGCCCATGGCGCGGCCGCATTTGCTGCAGAATAGCAGGGCGGCGAGCGGATTTTTCAAATCTTTCGACGGGTCCACCCGTGGATTACGCGCCACGAGGGCCTGCGCCCGCTCCCACGTCGCCCGGTCAATGATGGCCGTGTGTTTACCCTCCGCGATTATTTGCTCCTCCAGGGGCTGCGCAAGCCGTCTGCGGACTATTTGCCCATTCTCCAAAACCTGAGTAAATTTCTTTTGATTAAACGCGGTGTACCCGGCATAGTGCGGATTCCGCAGCATTCCGCGCAGCGTGTCCTTTTTCCATTTGCCGCCCTTTGGAGCTGGGACGCCCATATCATTGAACCGGCAAGCGATTTCATACGGCGTCGCCCCGTCGTTTACATACATATCAAACGCCAGGCGCACCAGGTCCGCCTGGTCCTCCACGATCTCCAGCGTGAGGTCCTTTCCTGTCTTTACTTTTTTGTATCCAAACGGCGCACTATTTCCAATAAAACAACCGCGCTTTACGGCGGCCACACGGCCCCGGAAAAGTATTTCCTTTGTGTACTCCAGGAAATCGGAGGAGCGCAACAGTTCGTCCTTGAAAAATTTGCGCTCCATTTTGTTCTCCAGGTCATACGTCATATATGGCGTGGCGACCAGGGAGCGGGAAAAGCGGAAACTGTCAATGATTCTGGAGCAGTCCGCCAGATCACCACGGGACAGCCGGCTGGGCTCCATGACGATCACGCCGGCCACAGCCGGGTCCTCTATGCGGGCCAGGACCTTTTTTATTTCCTCCCTGGCGTCGATGGATTCACCGCTGACAATCTCCCGGTATATATTTTCCGGCGGTATGCGCTGGCCCAGCTCCCGCTCTGCCCATTCCTGCAGCTGTATCTCATGTTTGGCCAGGACCTCCTCCACCGTTTCGTCTGGATTGTCCTGCCGTGATTTACGCAGGTATAACAACCATGTTTTGTGTAATGTAACCATTCATATCATCCCCCTTTTTTCGACTGTTTTTTCTTTGCTGCTGTGGTATCCTGGCTCTGGCAACATTTACATGTGGCGGGAATAAATTGCCTGACTGTATAATGTTTTCAGATAGTTATAATAGAACACATGTTCCTGCCCCGGATTTTAGAAAGTGAGGCCACGCTATGAAAGAGACGTTAAAAAAACAACTAATCGAATACATAAACCGCCTTGACGAAAGCCAGCTACATATCGCAATCGGCTTTTTCAAGACTTTGTTTGGCCTCCAGGACTGACGCGCCCGCGTCGGTCTTTTTTTGTTTCTGCGCCATCGACGCCATGACCAGCCGGACCGCGTACCTGTCCGCGTCGCTCAGGGCCATAAAGTCCCGCACGGCTGCCCGGTCCTCCTGGCTCATGGCCATGTATTCCCTGGCCGTTGCCATGGCATCCGGGTCCATGATTACCTGGGCAGCCAGGGCACCCATGTCCTGCAGCTCCTCCGCCGGCGCCTGGTCCCAGCCCATCAACTCCCCGGCGGAAACGCCGAAAATGCTGGCAAACTGTTCAATTTTTGACTGCGCAATATCCACCAAGCCCTTTTCTATCTTTGCAATAGAGGACCTGTCTGTATAGCCGGCCCGGCGGGCAAGTTCGTCCTGTGTCATTTTGGCCCGTTTCCTATATAAGCGGATATTTTCATATAATTTAAGCATCTGTTCACCACCTTTCGATTGTATGATAGCACCAACGTGAAAATAATTCAACAAATTTGCAAAAAAATATTGACAAGCGAAATTATATTAGTATAATAAATCATGTGAAAACGTGAATTTGATTCACGAAAAAGGAGGTGACAAGGTTGCCTAACCTGGAGCTGCTAAAGTCCACGATCACCGCGGCGGGCATCACCAAGAACGCCCTGGCCGACAAGTGCGGTTTTACGCGCCAGACGCTGGACAATAAACTGGAGGGAAAAAGTGAATTTAAGGCCTCCGAAATTATGCTGGTCTCCCTGGCCCTGCATTTGAACGTCAAAGAGCGGGACGCCATTTTTTTTGGTGGATAACGTGAATTAAATTCACAAAACGAAAGGAGGCCTGCATGGAAGGATGGACACCGGCAGCAGACCGGCCCGGCTACCGTTGCAAGACGGTGCAGCGCGGCCCTGCCACGATCATCATTTACCGCCCGATACTTGACGAGGCGGAGGGCGCCAAAGCCCAGCAAAAGACCCGCACCGCCCTGGAGGGGGCAATGCGTAACTACATAAGAAGGAGGACGACCGCATGAACATGACCGCCGTTGCTATCACGTCCATCATCTGCACCACGCTGGTGGTGATTTGCTGGATGGGAAAGAGGGACCGCGAATGAAGGAGGTAAACGTGGGCGCTCTAATCCGGCTGAAAAACAACCGGCACCTATTGAGCGGCCACCAGTACAAAACCCTGCGCGGCCAAGTGCTGGCCGGCGACGCCGACGGCGCCATGAAGGGCCTGCGCAAAATCCTGCTGCTGCAGGGCAGCAATGCCATCAAAAATAACTGATTATTCCAAAATGTTTAACGTGAAACAGTGTTTAACGTGAAACATCAAAAAAGGAGACCAGAGCATGAGCAAGAATAAACGAAAACACACCGCCCCAGCAGCTGACCAATATATCACGATCTCAACGGCCGAGTACCACGTCCTGACCAGGGCGGCCACGCTGCTGGAGATCATCATGCACGACCACACCCCATACCACGACGCCGTGGGCATTGTCAAGAATGTGCTGATTGACAACGGCCTGCTGCCGGGGGCAGGTGAAAAGGAATGAACCAGAACCAGACGCCCGTGGCGGGCGTGGCCATTACCATTCCCGGCACCCTGTCAGACTGCCGCCTGGTTATCAAGGGCCGGCTGCCCGGTCTGAACGAGTACACCAAGGCATGCAGGACCAACCCGCACGCCGGCAACGAAATGAAGCGGAACGCCCAGGACGTGGTCATGTGGCACATCCTGCAGCAGATACGCGGCCGGCGCTTTGAAAAGCCCGTTTTTATCCTGTTCACGTTCTACGAGCAGGACCGCCGGCGAGATCGTGACAACGTGGCCAGCTTTGCCCGCAAGGTCATCCAGGACGCCCTGGTGAAATGCGACACGCTGAAAGACGACGGCTGGGACTACGTCACCGGCTACCTGGACAAGTTCCAGGTGGACAAGAAAAACCCGCGCATTGTCGTGGAGTTCATCGAGCATGAGGTGGAAACATGCAGGAAATGACCCGCAGAGAAATCCGAGAGGTAAAGGCGACGGTCCGCCAGGTGCTGCAAGATCACCCGCAGACCCGCGGCAATGACGACGCCCTTTATTATCAGGTATGCAAGCGCCACGCGCAGCAGATCGGCGTTGACCTGTCCCGGCTGCATTTCTCCGCCGTTTTCCTGGGCAATCCGTTCGGATTCCCCAAATATGAGAGCGTCGTGAGATTGCGCCGCATGGAGCAGCGCCAGAACCCGGACCTGCTGGACCCTGTGGCAGCAGCCAACCGGGCCAAGAAGGAGGCCGACATGGTGGAGCTGGCCAGAAATGGGGGGCTGCCGTCGTGATTAACCCGACAAACTTCTACACCATCCAAGGCTGGATGCTGTCAGACCTGGAGCTGAAAGGCAACGCGCTGGCCGCCTATGCGATCATTTACGGATTTTCGCAGGACGGCTCCAGCGAGTTCACCGGCTCCGCCAACTACCTGGCGGAATGGATGGGCTGCAGCCGCAGCACGGTCATGGACACGCTGAAAAAGCTGGTGGAAAGCGGCCTGCTGTCCAAGCGTGATATCAACCAGAACGGCGTCAAATTTTGCGCCTACAAAGCCAACCCGCGACCCTGTCCGAAATCTGGACAGGGGGTGTCCGAAACCCAGACAGGGGGGTGTCCGAAATCTGGACAGGGGGTGTCCGAAAATCGGACAGGGGGGTGTCCAGAACCCGGACATAATAATATAGCTGATAATACAGAGATATCTAATATTAAATATATTGTCGAGTACCTGAACAAAAAAGCCGGCAAGAAATTCAAGGCCAGCAGCAAAGACACCCGGCAGCACATCAACGCCAGACTGGCGGAGGGCTACAAGCTGGAGGACTTTGTGGAGGTCATCGACAAGCGCTGCGCCGCCTGGAAGGGCGACCCGAAAATGGAGGAGTACCTGAGACCGTCCACCCTGTTCGGCCCCAAATTCGAGAGCTACCTAAACGCCCCGGCGCCTGCCCGGCCTGCCGGCCGCGGTGGATATGGAGCACCGGCCGGGAACATCGGCCCGAATGGCATTGCAATCGACCAGACAAAGACAGACCTGGACGGCCTGTTTTGAGAGGAGGAAAAACAATGACAACTGACCAGGAGCTGCTGGACCTGCAGAAACGCCTGCAGCGCCAGCATGGCGTAAAGCCTGACCCGCCCGGCCTGGAGCGCCTGAACGTGGCCGAGGGATTCCTGGCCGTGGCAGCTGCCCAGGCAGAAAAGGGAGCGGAGCCGGCCACCGAGTACATGGGCGAGGACGGCCTGCTGCACTGCTGCATCTGTGGCGGGAAACGGGAGACCATCATCACCCTGCCCTTTGACGGTGCCCAGCCCCGAAAGGTCCGCTGCTGGTGCAAGTGCCCGACCGAGCAGGACAAGATGAAAGCCAAAGAGGAGCAGGCCGAGCAGCAGCGCCGCCGGTCCGTATGTTTCCGGGGCGTCGAGGAGCTGGCCAGCGCCACATTTGGCACCGACGACGGCGCCCGGCCTGATCTGACCAACGCGGCCAAGCTGTACGCCGCCCAGTTTGCCGACCATCTGCGGGACGGCATGGGCCTGCTGCTGCATGGCCCCATAGGCACCGGCAAGACCTTCCTGGCGGCCTGTATCGCCAACGAGGTCATGGCCAAGGGCTACCGGGTCCGCATGAGCAACTTTGCCACCCTGGCGGACGAAATGTGGAACGCCGACAAGGCGGAATATATTGCCGACCTGGTGAAATACCCGCTCCTCATTCTGGACGACCTGGGAGTGGAGCGGAAAAGCGAGTACATGCAGGAAATGGTTTACAAGATCGTGAACGCCAGATACACCGCCGGCGCCCCGGTGATTGTCACCACCAACCTGACCCCGGACGAGCTGACCAAAACGGCCGACCTGGGATACTCCCGCACATACGACCGCCTGCTGGAGCGGTGCCTGCCCATCCGCGTGGACGGCCAGAGCCGCCGGCGCAAGGGAGCGGCTGCAGCATGGGGCGATATGCGGCAAAAGCTGGGCCTGACCCAGTAAAGGAGGGAAAACCACTTGACCGACGCAGAAACCAAAAAGCTCATTGACGACACTGTGCGGGCCACCGTCATGCAGCTGCAGGCGGCCGGCCTGCTGCAGAGCAACACCAAGACCGCCTACGAAAAGACCGAGGAGCTGCTGCGGCAGTATCCGCGCCTGAAAACGCTGCAGGGCGACTATGCCCAGCGCGTGGTCCAGGAAATCGACGCCTGCCTGGCTGAGGTGGAGCAGGAACCCTATGCGGACGTTATCCGGCTTTTCTACTTTGGCGGCCTGAAAAATGCAGCCTGTGCCGACGTGCTTTGCTGCGACGAGCGGACCGGCCGCAGGGCCCGCCGGCGACTGGTGGAGCAGTTTTCCGTGCGGCTGGCGTCCGAGGACTTTATCCGCGAGCTGCTGACATAAGGAGGAACAATGAAAGAATACAAATTGACGTTTCACATGACCGATGGCATCACCGTCACCACCACCGCTACCTCCGGCCTGAACAAGTACGACTACACGGTGGACCTGGCAAAAACTGACCGCCATATCGTCAACGACGCCCGGGCCGGCAAGTCTGTCATCGTCAATATGCAGAACTGCATTACCGTGGAAATCGAGGAGGCATGACAATGGCAAAGGAAGAAATTGTCCAGCGGCTGCAGGAATGTTTCCCGAAAAGTTTTATCAACCGCAACGGTGAATTTATCGCCCACAAGAAAAGCAACACCTATATGCTCCTGCACAATAAGGAGACCTGGCTGGACGTGGCGGTGGGCCTGGTGGAGTGGTTTTCCAGAGCGGCCTACAAAACACAGTGCTATAAATCCACCGCCGCGGACGCCAAATTTCACCGCTTTATGCTGGACGGCATAAACAAATTTTTAGCCCCCGCCAAACCGCTGACGAATAAGGACATGGAGCTGGTTTACACCTACCTGGGCAACGGCGTCCACCACGCCCTGGCGGTGGAGTTCGTGGAAAGCGACAGCGACATGGAAATCCTGCGGGCCTATGCCAGGGCAAAGGACCCGGACTTCTACGCCCGATGGGAGGCCAGACCATGCAGCGATTGACAGAGCGCACGCCGGCCGGCGACGTGGCATACATCGGCCAGCACACCCAGCTGCCCGGCCTGGAGGGCGCCAGCACCATGAGGGTGGCAGCCCGCCGGGACGTGCTGGACCGCCTGGCCGCCTATGAGGACACCGGCCTGGACCCTGACCAGATCACCGCGCTGCTGGCCGACGCCCGCGGCACGGTAAAGACCGCAGAGAGGGCGAACGCATGACCGCCGGCCAGCCCAATGCAATCCAGATCATTCTGCCGGACCCGGACAGCCATTTCCGGCTGGTGCCGTGTCTGTGCGGATGCAGCGAGGTCACATACGCAAAATACCCGCTCATGTGGCGGGTCTACTGCCCGGCGTGCGGCGAGGCCGTGGACGGAGAGCCCGGCCAGAGCCAGCACGACGTGCAGGTTATCTGGAACACCAAAAAACGAGGAGGAAAAACCCCATGAACATCATCAAGCATTACCTGGTCCGCCTGGCCGAGAAGATCACCGGCCGCAAGTGCAGCAAGTGCCTGCACAACGTAAAGGGCCGCTGCTGCCACCTTGACGGCCGCATGTTTATGCGCTGCTGGTCCAGCATCCGGCGCCCCGGCTTTTCTGAGCGCGGCGCCGTCCGCACCATCCCCGCCTATGAGGGCAAGCTGACCACCGAGGAGCAGCACCTGCTGCAGAAAATCCAGGGCAGCCTGGACAACGCCGAAACCGCCGCCCGCGAGGCCGGCCTGCTGGAGGACTGAGCCATGAACAGAAAGCATAATCCGTGGGCGGCCCTGGTGGGCCTGCTGCTGGGCCTCCTCCTGGTTATCCTCTGCGCCGGCTGCGCCTCCACTGACGCAACCGAGCCTACCGAGATGGCTGGCCGTTTCGTCATTGAGGCGCACAGCATGGACGGCTCCATTTATGGCGTCCGCGTCATCACTGACACCGAGACCGGCGTGCAGTACCTGGTGTATACAAACGGCCAGGGCTGCGCCATGGCCGCGCTGCAGGAAAAGGAGGGATAAACCATGATCGAAGTTGATTGCAGAAAGTGCCAGAACCTGCAGACCGTCCCCGGCGTCTCCCACGTCGGCAGACTCACGGCCTGCTGCAAGCGCTACGGCCCCGCCGACAAAGCCCCGGCCGCCTGCGCCGCTGATCGTTTCAAGAACTACCGCCCCATGCGGACGGACGACGAGTACAAGCCCGGCATGGACGTGTGGTGCCTGGAACGCAACACCGACGACGAGGCGGTGACTGTGGGACGCTTTGTTTTCCTGGCAAAGATTCAGGCCGTCGTCATTGTGTGCCCGTTCTTCTATGACGGCACCGACGAGCTGGACGAGCTGCTGTCCACCCTCTGCGAGGAAACACGGGACGAGCAGTTTTGTGAGCTGTGCGTATTCCCGGCATGCGACTGCTACCCTGCCAAGACCCTGGCCGAGGAGGCTATGGCCAACGAAATGGAGGGCTGACAATGGGAAAGCCCAAAATGTACGGCATGGCCGCCACCTACAACCCCAAGCTGTGGCGGGGCCTGAAAGACCGCAAGCGCAAGCCCCGGCCCCGTGAAAAGGCCACGCCCAAACCTGTGGCGGGACGCCCCACCCAGGGGAAGGAGGGCCAGGCATGACCACAGAACAAAAGGAGCTCTACGAAAAGACCATGCACCGGCTGCTCCGCGCCCGCAAATTCTCCCCGGACCAGCAGATCGTATTTCTGGCTGAGGAAATCGAGCGCTACCGGGCCCGCATCCAGGGCATGGAGCAGATGCAGGCCATGCAGGACCTGGACCCCGCAGAAAAGGTCTGGTGCTGCTACGTCAACGCCTGGACGCCCAAGGTCCACGGAGTGACGCCCGAAGAAAACCTGCGGATTGTAAAGGACACCATGGCCAAGCACCTGGCGAGATTCCTGGAGGCAAACGGCGCCATTGAATACACGACCGAACCATGCCCCGAACCTATGGCCAGCGTGGAACACAGGGCCGTCGTCCGCGTGGTCATGCCGAAAAAGGAGGGCCAGGAATGAACATCCTGCACGCCGTTTACAAGTGCCGGCTGTGCGGCGGGAAATTCCGCACAGCGCAGGCCGGGGAGAAGTCGGCCACCCGCTGCATGGGAATGCTGCACGTCGGCCTGCTGAACCCGGAGCCCATGGCGCCGACTATGACCACCACCCACCGCTGCGGAGGAGATCACGACGGCAGCCTGGGCCTGGCGGATTTCCTGGGCTGGCAAGCGGAGGGCGACGAATGAAAAACCACGAAAGGATTTTCTTTGCGCTGTGCGTCCGCCTGTCCATCCCCGCCGGCATGAAACCCCGCACCGTCATCGACCTGCTGGCCGGCACCATTCCGCGGGACAGGTGCCTGTACTACCTGCGCAAATGGACGGCCCTGGGAATCTATGAGCACGACAAGGCGCTGGACCTGGGCTGGTTTGTCCCGGTCGCGCAAATGCCCGACCGTTACCGTGAAATTTTGGAGGCTAAGAAATGAGAATCGACTATGTAAATCAGCAGATCATGGACGCCCTGGTGGCGGGCTATCCTATGCCCCGATATGCGGCCATGGATATTCCCGGCGCAGACAAGCCCCTGTACATCGTCGCCACCGACGGCTTTGTGGCGTATGTGCTGGAGTCCGACGAAATCTATTTCAACCTGTCCCGCTGCCGCCAGGACGTCAACGCGTTTAAGAAACTGCTGCCGGACGAGGCCCTTTGCCGCATCGACAACATGCTGGAGCCCACCCGGGACGTCCGGGTGGCGACCTCCGCAAGAGGCCGGATATTGCCCGCCCTGACCGGCGAAAGAGGCTACAGACTGCTGGCCCGGTTTAAGGGTTACGCATGGGACACCCTGATCGACATGGACCTGCTGGAGGCGTTCGACGACGCGAAATACTACCAGGCCAAGAAGGGCGGCCCCGTGGCCGTCGTCGAGGACGGCGCCCTGGTGGGCTATGTCATGCCCTGCGCCAATGACAGCGCAGAGGGCCATTACACCGACAGCCCCAGCTATGAAAACCCGCTGATCGAGGGCGAGGAGGAGTAAACCATGGCACTTGAAATTGCACCCGGCACCACCGACGGCGGGAGATACCGCAGCGGCCCGTCTGGCGAAAAGGACCACCTGGACAATGACGCGGCCCGCGCCGCCGCGCTGGGCCTGAGCTACGGCGAATATAAGGCCCTGGAGCGGGAGGGCCTGCTGCCTGCCCAGGACCTGCCCACCCAGGGCGACGAGGAGGAGCCGGAGGTCCCGGCCCCCACGCCCATCACCCTACCCAACGGGCAGCGGCGGCATCCCAGAAAGGACTACCCCGCCATGCCCTGCGCGCAATGCGGCGAAACGTACAAGCCGCGCGCAATCAACAGCAAATACTGCTGCGACGAATGCAGAGATCGCGCATGGAGAGCCAAAAACGCAGCCGCGAAAAAGGCCAGCAAGGAAAAGGCAAAGGAGATCCAGGCATGAGCGGCCCCTGCAGCCGCAGCTGCGCCACCTGTGGCCTGTCCCGGCATTGCATGGACTACAACCGGGCCAACGCTGCGCGGGCCGTCTGCCCCGACTGGAGGCCCCGCCCCGCAGATCGTGAAAACGAGAAGAACCTGCGCCGGCTGACCGTTACCGTTACGGCCCAGACCGCGCACCACCTGAGAGAAAAGGCCGGCAGCGACGGCCGCCGGGCCATGGGCCGGGTCATTGACGACCTGACCCGCGCCCACCAGGCAACCAAAAACAACCGAGGAGGAAAACACCATGGCATGGTTTAACAAAAACGACAAACCCACCCCTGCGCCCAGCTTTGAGGAAAGCATGGCGCCCATCCACCCCAAGCCCCCGGCGCCCTACGTCATCAACGTGGCGTGCCCTGTGAAGATCAACGACCAGCGCCGGCCCTGCTGGGTCCGCGGCAGAAAGGCCCTTTTCCATTGCTGGGCTAATACCGCCCACCCCGTCGCGCCCCGCAATATTCCCGCGGAGCTGATCGACGAGAAAACCCGATTTTTCCAGTTCCGCCGGACCGACGGCCTGGTGGAGTTTGAGGACGGCACCGTGGCCCGCGTATACGCCAGCGAAATCCAGTTTGCTGACGGCAGCGGCTTTGAGAAATTCGAGTGGCTGCCCATGACCGAGGGGGGTCAGGAAGATGGCGCAGAGTAAGCCGGACCTGATCTCCCGTCAGGAGCTGCTGCAGGTAATCACCGACCACGCGGCCAAGGTGGGAACCGCCGCGCCGCTCCAGGTGGCCGTGCTGTCATGGGTCAAGGCGCTGGTGCAGGCCATGCCCGCCGTGGACGCGGTGCTGGTGCCTACCCGGTGCAAGGAGTGCGCCAGCCGACTGGAGGGTACGAAAATGTGCGCCCACCCGCGGGCTGTGGGCTGGGATGCCCTGGAGCCAGAGGACGACGATTTTTGCAGCTTTGCGCAAAGGAGGGTGGAAAATGGCATTGATATCCGAGGATAAGGCCCTGGCTGGTCTGCTGCACGGCAGCACCTGCCCCGTGGGCTACAACTGCCAGGCGTAGGATTGCGTCGAGTGCCTGGAGATCCACATGGAAAAGGAGGTGGCGGGAAATGCCCCTTCCCGAACCGCCCCGGAATGAGAAAGGATGATGTTGATATGAGTTCCGTGCAGGGAGATATAGCGATTGGAACCCGTGCATTTGAGCTGATTAGCGCAACAGGAAGCGTTACCAGAGAAATGCATAGGCTCGGGTTACACCGAAACAAGGCATATGATTGGGCCGCCGGGAAAGTACCCTCCGGCCGGGCACTCCAGGCCATGGCCCTCGCTGGGCACGACGTAATATATATTTTGACGGGCAGGAGGGCCGACAATGGCAAAGACTGAGCCCGGCGCGGTGCTGTATGAAATCCGCAAGGACGGCGTGACGTGCAGCCACTCCTACCTGGAGAACTGCGGATACAGCACGCAGACCCTGCGGGAAATGCTGGCCGCCGGCTTTGAGCTGTACGTCAACGGCAAAAAGGCCAAGCGCGGCCGAAAGTGAAAAACGGGCCGCTGCGGGGAAACCTGCGGCGGCTCCGAAAGGACGATGATACGGATGCAGGAAATCAAGTTTTCCGATATACTGGCCGCCGCGCCTGATAACCTGGCTATTATGGACGCGCTGGGCAAGTGTTTCCAGCAGATCAAAAACCATGAGAAAATCAAAGTATCAATTTCAGGCGGCGCAGACAGCGACATTGTGCTAGACATGATTATGCGCTGCGGCGGAGCGGAAAAGGCGCATTTTGTGTTTTTTAATACAGGTTTGGAATACAAGGCCACAAAGGCCCAGCTGCGATACCTAGAGGAACGCTACGGCGTGCAAATTGAGACCATCCCCCCGGTTATTCCCATTCCCAAATGCGTCAGAGACTACGGCGTGCCGTTCTGGAGCAAATACGTTTCGGAAATGATACAGCGCCTCCAGAAACACGGTTTCCAATGGGAGGACGAGCCGCTGGAAGTCCTGGAGGAGAGATACCCGGATTGCAAAAGCGCCCTGCGCTGGTGGTGCAATGCCTACGCAAAAGACAACGGCGACCCGAGCCGGTTTAATATCGCATGGTCCCCGTACTTAAAGGAATTTATGATGGAAAACCCGCCCACGTTCAAGATTTCCGCGAAATGCTGCCATTACGCAAAGAAAGAGCCGGCCAGGAAGTATGCCAAGCAGGGCCGCTTTGATATGGAGGTCATCGGCGTGCGGAAAGCAGAGGGCGGCCAACGCGCCAAGATAAAAACATGTTTCACGTCGTCCACCGCTGAGCCTGACATGTACCGCCCTATATTTTGGTTCACCGACGCGGACAAAGCGGAATATGATGCCCACTATGGCCTGCAACATAGCGACTGTTACAAGGTTTGGGGCATGACCAGGACCGGCTGCGCTGGCTGCCCGTTTGGGAAAGAGTTCGAGGACGAGCTGGCGCTGGCTGCAAAGTATGAGCCGAATTTCCACAAGGCCATGATAAAGGTTTTCGGCCAGAGCTACGAGTATACACGCCAATACATGGCCTACCGGGAAAAGATGAAAAGCACCACGCTGCCGCCGGGCTGGGAGCAGCTGGAGTTGGCGCTGCCATCGTAAAATAAGCCGCTGCGGGAGAACCTGCGGCGGCTTTTCTCTGCCCGTCGTTATGCCATAAAGTGCATAAAAAGGGCGGGCCATCTTTGGCTATTTTCCCGTCTTGAATATATGCCATATATGGAATATAATAAGGCCATAAAGAACAACACACCACCCCGCGAAACACAGGAGGAAACAAAATGAAAACCATGAAATTCAAGGAAACCCGCACCCTGGCCGGCTCCAAGCTGCGCAGCCTCTGCATCAAAAACGACTGGTACACCTGCGGCACCAACGAGGAATACGGCAAGCTGTTCGACCGCCTGACCGACTGCTGCGGATGCCCCGAAAACCTGACCACCGAAAAGCTGACCGAAATCGCCCTTGACATTTGGGAGCACTCCGAAATCACGGAATACACCATCGAAACCGTCCTGTTTGAACTGGCCCGCGCCTGCTACACCTATTTCGACCTCGACGAATAAAGCCGATAAACCACCCAGGGCCGGGCAACCGGCCCACCCACCGAAAGGACACCGCCATGAAGCAGAGAAACGAAACACTCCCAACCGCTATTTACAGGGATGGGAAATGGGAATTGAGCGACCCTTACGACTACAACAACCGAAAAACCTGCAAGGTCTGCGGCGAAATGTGCGACGGCGTAAAAGTTTGGGCGGACGAAAACGGCAAGCAGTACACGCGGCAGAAGTTGTTCGGAAAATACTATTTCTGCGAAATGTAAACCACCACAAAGCCCTGGACGGCCCGCAGCTGCCCAGGGCTTTATTTTGCCCATCCCCGTGGCGGGACGGCACCGGCCTGACTGTGGTGCAATGGCAATACGGACAAAGGGGAAATAAACCGAAAAGGAATTGACCGCCCTATGAATCTATTACAAGGCGACTGCCTGGAGCTGCTGCCGCAGATCCCCGACAAGTCGGTGGACCTGGTGCTGTGCGACCTACCATACGGCACGACAGAATGCAAGTGGGACAGCGTGCTGCCCATGGAAAGGCTATGGAAGGAATACCGCCGACTGCTAAGGTGCAACGGCGTGGCCGCCCTGTTTGCTGCCCAACCATTCACCACAACGCTGATAAACAGTAACCGGCCGGCGTTTCGTTACTGCTGGTATTGGCTGAAAAACACGGCGACCGGCTTTGCGTTTGCCAGGTATCAACCAATGCGGAAAATCGAGGAGGTGGCGATTTTCGTGTGCAACGTGCCGGGCAAGGATAACACCGACCAGCACAAAGCCCTCCGCGCCTACATGCTGGAGGAGCTGAAAGAGAGCGGCCGCACCCGCTCCGAAATAAACGGAATCCTGGGAAATAGCATGTCGTCGCATTATTTCACCATGGGCTCACAGTTTGCCATACCACCGAGGGAGCAATGGGAAAAGCTCCAGGCGGAAACCGGCCGCTTTGCCCGCAGCTGGGACGACGTGCGGGAGGAATACAAGGCGGAGCTGGGCGGCAATAGTGGCGGCCCGCAGATATACAACCCGCAGGGGCTCCAGATCGTGACCAACCCGAAACCAAAGCGCCGCCTGGCCATGCAGACGGACAGCGTGTACAAGATGGACACCCTCATGCAGGAATACACGCCCAAATATAAAAACTGGCCCGTCAACGTCCTGCAATTCCACAAAGAGAGCGGCCTGCACCCTACACAAAAGCCGGTGCCGCTGCTGGAGTATCTGGTCCGCACATACACCAACCCAGGCGACACAGTCCTGGACAACTGCATGGGCAGCGGCTCCACCGGCGTGGCCTGCCTGAGAGCCGGCCGCCAGTTTATCGGCATTGAGAAAGACCCGCATTATTTCCAGATCGCAAAGGAACGGCTGGAAAAGGAACAAACGCCAACGGCCACACCCGTGGCGGGCGACCAATAGAACCACCCGAAAGCCCCGCAGCCGCCCACTGTGGGCTTTTTATTTTGTCCGGGGGAATGTATGCCCGGCACACGAAAGCGGCGGTAAATTAAAGCTAATACGTCCGCACGGCATACCCGTGGCGGGACGATGGAGAGGTCCTGCTTTAGTGGACGATTCAAAATGGAAGTGTAGAGCGTAACTGGTAGCGCAACGGTCCAGAAAACCGACGCGGGAAACCGCCTGCGGGTTCGAGTCCTGCCACTTCCGCCATACGGAATAGTAAGCCTAATTGGTAAGGCAGCTGTTTGCTAAACAGCCAGTAACCGCCAGACAGCGGCGTGCAGGTTCAAGTCCTGTCTATTCCGCCATGCAATGCATTGCACTGTGCCGATAGAGCTCTGGGAAAGCGTCCGCCGTGAAAGGCGGAAGGGGCGGCTAGAATCCGCCTATCGGCACAATCTGCGCCATTAGCTCAGTTGGTAGAGCAGCGGGGACCGCAACCCGTGCGGCCGTCGGTTCGAGTCCGTCATGGCGCACCACACAACAAACGCAGGAGGTGGCAGCATGCTGCTGAAAGCATGCCCGCGCTGCAAGCGCATGATTCCGCACGGCCTGGCATACTGCGACACCTGCGCCCCCATTGCCCAGGCAGAGAGGGCGGCAGCACAGGAGCGCAAGGCCGAGTACAAGCGCCGGAAATATAACCGGCAGTACAACCGGCAGCGCGACCCCAAATACCTGGCGTTCTACGGGTCCACGCCCTGGAAGATCACCAGCCGCTCCAAGCTGCAGGCGGCCGGCTATAAATGCCAGGCTAAGCTGCCCGGCTGCACCGGCCTGGCCGTCGAGGTCCACCACATCAAGCCCATACAAACGGGGGAGGGGTGGGAGCTGCGGCTGGACTGGGACAACCTGGAGCCGGTCTGCACCTC